>Ga0099364_10011264_pt1 | contig 12230 bp, 10 predicted proteins | sample TergutTh196P3_FD_73070 | JGI IMG/M metagenome (GOLD analysis project Ga0099364, IMG submission 73070) | Microcerotermes parvus P3 segment gut microbial communities from Pointe-Noire, Republic of the Congo - Th196 P3 | ecosystem: Host-associated > Arthropoda: Insects > Digestive system > Gut ...
ATGCCACCGAAGGTAATGTTCTTGCCGTTTTTGTTGCGCCTGATGGAAGGCCAACACGGCGGACGTATAGAAACGCAATAGCAACGGTCCTTATGACGAGTGTTTCTGCATATACGAACTGCGAAAAGGTAGTGGCGTTTCTACCTGTCTTCAGGAAAAAACGCAATAATATACAATATCTCACGGATGAGGAAATCGCAAAGACCAAAAAATCGCTGACGGGCGACATAACTTCACTAAAACTCCGCGATAAAGCCATTGGCATGCTCGTACTCTACACGGGCTTGCGTAGATGTGACATCGCAAGCATGACATTGGATGCCATTGACTGGGAAAAGGATACGCTGAACATTCGTCAACAAAAAACAGAGATGCCACTTACGTTGCCACTTTCTGCTATCGTTGGTAACGCACTTTACGATTACATCAAAATGGAACGTCCTGAGAGCGAATGCAACTATGTTTTTCTTTCACAAAACAGACCTTTTGGACGCATGAAAAGTGGCAGCATGGCTCAAGTTGCCGCGAAGATTATGAAAGCGGCAGACATAAGACAAGACTTTGACGACCGTCAAGGTTTTCATATATTTAGACATCATCTTGCCACAAAACTCTTGGGAAATGGTGTATCTCGCCCTGTCATCAGCAGTTTGATTGGGCATGCGTCCCCAGAATCGTTAGATACCTATCTAAGCGCAGATTTCCCCCATTTGAAAGAATGCGCAATGAGTGTAGAGCGCTTTCCGATGGCACAGGAGGTTTTGGAGATATGAGTACATTCACATCGTTTTTATCGCCGTTAATAGAATCTTTTATTGCATACCGCAAATCATCGGAAAACTGGAATGACTCATATGAAAGGTCACTCCTTCTTTTCGACCGCTACTGTGCAGAACATTATGCCCACGCAAAAGTCTTATCGCAGGAAATGGTAGATAGTTGGTGTAAACAACGCAATACCGAAAACAACAACTCGTGTCGAACAAGAATTTATGCAATAGTCAACATAATTCTGTATTTGCGCTCAAGAGACAAAACAAACATTAATCCACCAATTCTTCCGCAAAAAGAGCCGCGAACCTACATTCCTCACGCTTTCACTAATCTTGAGCTTGCGAACTTTTTCAATGCCTGCGACAACTTGCCGTCCAGCCCATCATTGCGAAAGCAGCTCCGAAAAATTACTGTTCCAGTATTTTTCCGATTGCTTTACAGTAGCGGCATAAGAATAAATGAGGCGAGGTTGCTTCGAATTGTAAATGTCGACCTGCGGCGCGGAATACTTGACATACAATACTCCAAAGGACATGCGCAGCATTATATCGTGCTCCATGATTCTATGCTTACGCTGTTGCAATGGTATGATAATGCTGTGGAAAAAATCTACCCTAACCGCATTTATTTTTTCCCAAAGGAAAATGGCAAATGCCATACTGCAAAATGGGTACAGCAGAATTTTCGCAAATTGTGGGAAAAGGAAAATGATTCCTACGCCGTTCCATACGATTTTCGCCATAACTATGCTATCAGCAACATTAATGGTTGGACAGACGAAGGCTTTGGATTTGACGCAAAGCTCCTTTACCTTAGCAAAAGCATGGGCCACAGTGTTGTCGAAAGCACAAAATACTACTACTCGCTTGTTCCTGGATTGGCAGATGTTCTCATCGAAAAGACAAATGCCGATTTTGAAAATATTGTGCCGGAGGTGACGTTCAGATGAAGAAAGCAATCAATGAAGCTGTTTCAATATCCCGTCACATCAACACATTTTTAAATGAATACGTCCCTTCGCAGAAAACCCGTAGCGAACACACATTGAAGTCATACAATGTTGCCCTGACACTTTATCTCGGATTTTTGGAAACCGAGAGAGGGATAACTCCCACAAATTTACGCGGCGAGTGTTTCTCTGTGCAATACATAGAGGAATGGCTTCGGTGGCTTATGGAAAAACGCTGTTGCTCGCCTGAAACTTGTAACGTTAGGCTGGCTTCGATGAGGGTGTTTTTGGCATACCTTGGAAAGCGAGATATGTCTTTGTTATATCTGACAAACAGTGCTTCGCAAATTGAACGAAAAAAAACATACCGCAAAAAGGTCGAAGGAATGAGCAAAGATGCCGTGGGAGTACTATTGAGAACGCCTGATTTGTCAACAAAAACCGGGCGCAGAGATATGGCATTGCTTGTGCTTATGTATGGTACAGCGGCTCGAATTGATGAAATACTTTCACTCAAAGTCGGGCATCTTCACCTAAATGCCAAGAAACCCTTTGCCAATATCATCGGGAAAGGTGATAAGCTACGGACTTTATATTTGCTACCGAAAACAGTTGCTCACATTACGGAGCATTTGAATGAATTTCACGGAAGCACACCGAACCCGGATTCCTACGTTTTCTACTCCCGTAACGGTGGTGGGAAGATGAGTCAGACCGCAATTAGCAAACGGCTAAAGAAATATGCGGAAATTGCTCACAAAGTGTGTCCTGATGTGCCGCTAACTCTTCACGCTCACCAAATTCGCCACGCCAAGGCATCCCATTGGCTGGAAGATGGGATGAATATTGTACAAATATCTTTCCTGTTGGGACATGAACAACTGGAAACAACGATGGTATATTTAGACATTACAACCGAACAGGAGGCAAAGGCGTTGGCAACTCTCGAAGACGAAAACGACAGACTCATATCTAAAAAATGGAAAGCACCCGGTGGTGGATTGTCAGGATTCTGCGGTGTAAAGCCCATGCAAAAACAATAGCTGATTCAATAAAATCCAAACCTTTTTCGCCTTCACCCACACAATACGTATTCATCGGCTAAAAGGTTTGGATTTAATATTAGTTTGGATAATCCAAAAAATCAAAACATCTGGATTTCCTCTATACGATCCTTGCGGAGAAGATTGAAACAATTCTCGTTCGCGGTGTGGGTAATACAAGAGGCCGCGACTTCTACGATGCTTACTTGCTACTGTCTGCAAACAGAGATGCTCTGATACAGACGGAGCTTCTTCATGCATTAAGAGTCAAAGCCGAAGAACGCGGGAGCATCACGGCGATTGAAAACCAAACGAAAATCTTGGACAACATCGCCGTCAGCCCGGATATCGAAAAGATATGGGACAGTTATAAAAAACGGTATCATTATGCGAAGGGAATTGCCCTGCCGGATATTCTCGCGCTGATCGCTTGGGTGTTTGAGGGCGGCGCAACAATTTGTAATAAAACGCACCATTAGTACCTTAATTCAAAATAACACCAATAAAAAACAAGTTATTTTCGCTCCCACGTCTCCTAGCCACTAGCCACTAGATACTAGCCACTGGGCTGCGCTGCTGAGACTTGGCTATTGATGGGTTGTGGGCGCAGCCCACGTTGGAATAATGCAATCATCAATTACGCCGCTTTCAAATCACCCGGCCCTGCGGGTCCACCCTCTTTTCTAAAGAGAGGGCAGGGGTTGAAACTACATTTACCAATGAAAAATAGTTGCACCCGAATTTGAGTACCCATAGAAAATGCGTAATGTAGGCTGCACACTGCCGGCGCGGTTCGCTATTTTTTCTTCCTTTTCTTTTTTGTGTCGGTGAAATCATCATTGCCGCTGCTTGAGGACGCTTCGAATTGTCTCAGCAGGTCTTTTTGTTGTGCTGACAGTTCTTTTGGGACGGATATATTCACGGTCACGTACTGATCTCCGCGGCCTGAGCTGCGCAGATTTCGGATACCTTTGCCGCGCAGACGGAATACGGTGCCTGTCTGCGTTCCTTCCGGGATTGATAATTTGACTCTCCCGTCCAGCGTATGTACTTCGATATCAGTGCCGAGCGCCGCCTGTACAAACGATATGGGCAGGTCAAGCAGCACTGCGTTTCCTTCGCGCTCGAACATCGGGTGACTCAAAATGCTGATTGTAACATATAGATCGCCGGGTCCGCCTCCGTTGATTCCCGCACTCCCCTGCCCCCGCATCGATATGGTCTGTCCATCGTCTATTCCGGCGGGGACGCTTACTTTTATTTTTGTATTGCGCCGCACCATCCCCAGGCCGCGGCATTTTTCGCATGGCTGGTTTATGATTTTCCCGCGGCCTCCGCATTTTGAACAGTCCGTTGTGCTCTGCATAACACCAAAAGGCGTTCGCTGTTGTACAGTAACGGCGCCGGTGCCTTTGCACTGTGAACATATTTCCGCAGTGGTTCCTTCTTTGCAGCCGGTACCTAAACAGTCTTCACAGGACTCAACCCTCATGACAGAGACTTCTTTGTCACATCCGAACGCCGCTTCCTCAAACGTTATTATCAGCTCTGCCCGGACGCCCTCGCCCTTTCTTGGCGAGTTGCGGCTGCGTCCTGCACTGCCTCCGCCGCCGAAAATTGAGCCAAACAAGTCCCCAATGTCGAAATCAAAACCGCCAAAGCCGCCGAATCCGCCAAAACCTGAACCGGCGCCGAAGTTCGGATCCACTCCCGCGTGTCCAAACTGATCATACCGCGATTTCTTTCCGGCGTCGGACAATACTTCGTATGCCTCATTGACCTCTTTGAATCTCGACTCGGCGTCGGCATTACCCGGATTTACATCAGGGTGATACTTTTTTGCCTGCTGACGAAACGCTTTTTTTATCTCATCTTCCGATGCGCCTTTTTTTAATCCCAGCGCCTCGTAATAATCTCTCTTTTCGGACATACTTGCCTCACCTTATTTTTTCTCATCATCAATAATCTCATAGTCCGCGTCATAAAAATCGCCGGAACTGTCGGGATTCCCGGATGCCGCGCCCGGATTTCCGTCCGGCGGCGTCACCTGACTGTACAGCTTTTCGCTCACGGCATAGAACGTTTTTTCCAGTTCTTCTACAGCTTTTTTAATCAACTCGGTTTCCGCGCCTGCCAGAGCGGTTTTGACCTTCTCAATTGCGGCTTCTATCTTCTGTTTGTCGTCGGACTCGATTTTGTCGCCCATGTCGTCCAGTGTTTTTTCACTCTGGTAGACTATTTGGTCGGCTTGATTGCGCGTATCCGCCTCGTCGCGGCGCGTTGCGTCTTCCGCCGCATATTGCTCGGCTTCTTTGACCGCTTTTTCGATATCTTCTTTTGAGAGGTTGGCTGAAGCGGTTATCGTAATGTTCTGCTCTCTTCCGGTACCGAGATCCTTTGCGGATACATTTACTATACCGTTCGCGTCAATATCAAACGTCACCTCAATCTGCGGCACACCTCTGCGAGCGGGCGCTATGCCGTCGAGGTGGAATCTGCCGAGTGATTTGTTATACTGCGCCATTTCACGCTCGCCTTGAAGCACATGAACCTCGACAGACGTCTGGTTATCCGCCGCCGTAGAAAATACTTGACTCTTCTTTGCGGGAATTGTTGTGTTGCGATCAATCAGCCTTGTAAACACGGCACCCATAGTCTCAATGCCAAGGGAAAGCGGGGTGACGTCCAGAAGCAGAATACCTTCGACGTCTCCGCCGAGTACACCACCCTGTATCGCAGCGCCGGCCGCTACGCATTCGTCCGGATTTATGCCGCGGAACGGGTCTTTTCCCGTCACTCTCTTGACAGCTTCCTGAACTGCGGGGATGCGCGTTGAACCGCCGACGAGCAGGACTTTTGACAGTTGAGAAGCATTCAGACCGGAATCCGAAAGGGCTTGGTTGACAGGGCCGAGCGTTTTCTCGACGAGATGTGTAGTCAGCTCATTGAATTTTGCCCTGGTCAACGTGCAATCCAAGTGCTTAGGGCCTGTGGCGTCTGCCGTTATGTAGGGCAGGTTTATTGTTGCGGTAGTCATCCCCGAAAGGTCTGTCTTGGCTTTTTCCGCAGCCTCGCGCAGCCGCTGGATGGCAATTTTGTCAGTGGACAAGTCTACGCCTGTGTCCTTTTTAAACTCAGCCAGCAGGTAACTCATGACGCATTCATCGAAATCATCACCGCCGAGACGGTTGTTGCCCGCCGTCGCCAGCACCTCGATAACCCCGTCTCCTATTTCCAAGATTGAGACGTCGAACGTGCCGCCGCCGAGGTCGTAGACCATAATCTTCTGTTCGTGTTCTTTGTCAAGTCCATATGCAAGCGCTGCGGCTGTCGGTTCGTTGATAATGCGCTTGACGTCAAGCCCCGCTATTTTGCCGGCGTCCTTTGTCGCTTGGCGCTGTGCGTCTGTAAAGTATGCGGGGACTGTAACAACAGCTTCAGTCACCTTCGTGCCAAGATATGTCTCCGCGTCGGTTTTCAGTTTTTGCAGAATCATCGCGGAAATCTCCTGCGGCGTGTACTGCTTATCATCAATCGAAACTCTGTACGCGCTGCCCATTTCGCGCTTAATCGACGAGACTGTGCGATCCGGGTTTGTGATAGCCTGTCGTTTTGCAACATGGCCGACCATCCGTTCGCCATCGGCGGAAAAGGCGACCACCGACGGTGTAGTGCGGTTGCCTTCCGCGTTTGCGATGATAACGGGTTCACCGCCCTCGATAACGGCGACACATGAATTTGTCGTTCCCAAGTCCAAACCAATAATCTTTCCCATAATAATGCCCTCCTAATATTAATTCGCTACTACTACAGTTGAAAATCTCAATACTCTGTCGCCCAGCAAGAAGCCTTTTTGAAATTCTTCCGCGACTATTTTTTCGCCAAGCTCAGGGTTTTCAATTGCCATCAGCGCATCATGGCGGTTGGGGTCGAATGTTTCGCCAAGAGCCTGTATCGGCGTGACGCCCAAATTTTCAAAAATCTCCATTAGACCTGTCATCGTCATCTCAACACCTTTGTAAAAGGCTTCGTCCGCGCATGTCATTTTGAGCGCGCGTTCCAAGTTATCATATACAGGTAAAAGCCGAGTCACTGTATCCGCGCGCGCATCTCCGTACACCGCTTGCAGTTCCTTTGCGCTGCGTTTGCGGAAGTTATCATATTCCGCCGCGAGACGCAGATACTTGTCGCGCTCCGAAACAAGTTCCTCCTGCAGCGCGGCGCAAATATCCGCTTCTGTCTCAGTCTCGCTTACGTCGGAGGTATCTTCATCCGGATGCTGGCAATCGCACTCATCCGCCGCTGTATCCGACGACTCTGTTTCCGTTAGTTCAGATTCCGGGGCAATCTCTCGTTTACTCTTTTTGTTCAAATTCATCATCTCCTGCAAATAACTGCATGTCTCCTCCTGAGAGCAGCCGGCTCAGACCGTTGGCAATATATGAAAGCCGCGCCGCTACTTTTGAGTAATCCATACGTGTAGGGCCAACTACGCCAATAAGGCCCTGCATCTCGCCGCCTGCGTCATACCGCACCGCCATAACACTGGAGTCGCGCAGCTCGTCAGCAAGGTTTTCCGGTCCGATGGTTATTTTTATCTCGTCCGCAGTATCCGGGAACGGCAGTCTGACAAGTTCTTTGTCGTCCGAAAGGTAACGTATCAGCCGCTGAGCCTTGTCTATGTCCCGGTATTCCGGGTGACTGAGCAGACTCATTGTGCCTGAAACACGCGCCTGTCCGGATTTTGCCTCGCACAAAAGCTCAATTGTGAATCCCGCAACGACAGCCACAATCCCGGCAGTATCGCTGAGTGCGCGTTCTGTTGAGGATATGAGCGAAGATGTTATCCGTTCCTCCGGTATGCCTGTGAAACTCGCGTTAAACACCGTTGCAAGTTTGACAAGCATCTCCGGCGGGATTGGCGCGGTCAGGTGAACCAGCTTGTTTTTGACAGTATCGTTGCTGAGCAGCGCTACAATGATAAATGTGCGCGGGTCAACATGGATAAGGTCAAACCTCGCGGCTGTGACAATGCCGGACGCGGTTGCCAACGCATACGCGGGATAAGTCGTCATCCTGGATGCGAGAGTCCCCGCTTCGTCGAGCAAACGCTCCTGCCCCGAAGGGCGTTCCTTGAGCGCACAACTGATCTCCCGTTCGTCGTCATTAGAAAGCTTGTGGCGGCGCATTAGCTCGTTGACATAAATACGGTATCCCTGCGACGAAGGCACCCTGCCGGCAGAGGTGTGCGGCTGCTTCAAAAGACCCATTGTCTCAAGCTCTGCCATCTCGTTTCTGATCGTGGCGGACGAAACGGATGAACCCAGTTCCGCAACAACTGACTTTGATCCCACAGGTTCCGCCGTCTCAACATATTGTTCGATAACAGCGCGCAAGACTTCTTTTTTTCGATCGCTGAGCTTCATATTATCGTTGCGGATGTCGCTCCCCCTCTCATGCGGAATGCGATTTTACCCAATGTTAGCACTCGACCCAACAGAGTGCTAACCATAATTTAGCATCGTCTGCCGCAGTTGTCAAGTGTTTAGAGGAAAAATTATTACTTTTGACATCCGCGCCCGAAAAAGGTACAATCATATACTGGAGGATTGTTGCGGATATGATGAATTGTGACAACACAGCCTGTTTTTCTGGCTATCGACCCGAAAAACTGCCTTGGGGTGCCGACGAAAACGACACGCGCTGTCTGGTTCTGAAGGAAAAATTGACAGAGACGGCAGTCCGGTTGTATGAGTTGGGGATGCGTCATTTCATTTGCGGTATGGCACGCGGGTGCGATACGTATTTTTGCGAAACCGTGCTGGAATTGCGCAAGGAGCATCAGGGCGTCACGCTCGAAGCCGCGATCCCCTGTGACGGACAGTCATGCGGATGGAGCGAAGACGATCGCGCCAGATACGTGTACTTGTTGCAAGAGTGCAATTACAGAACGTACGTCAGCCGCGAATATTCAAAAGGGTGCATGGCGAAACGCAACCGCTTCATGGTGAAAAATTCATCAATCCTGTTGACCGTTTTTGACGGAAAACCCGGCGGTACGATGTATACTCGTAACTACGCCATCCGCCGCGGATTAGAAGTAATCGAAATCGCACCGTAAAGAAAGCCAAGAGAAAGCTAGGAGGTTAAGAACCATTGTTACATTTGAAAAATATTAGCAAACAATACAAAGCGGGAACTATGACGGTTGAGGCGTTAAAGGGTCTGAGTCTTGAATTCGGAGAGAATGAATTCGTATGTATACTCGGTCCGTCCGGCTGCGGAAAGACTACGTTACTCAATATTATCGGCGGACTGGATCAATATACCGAGGGCGATCTTGTCATCAACGGAAAATCTACGGAAGACTTCAAAGACGCCGACTGGGACGCCTACCGGAATCACTCAATCGGATTTGTGTTCCAGACCTACAACCTCATCCCGCACCAAACAGTACTGGCAAACGTCGAACTGGCGCTCACTCTGACCGGAGTGACAAAGGCTGAACGCACCGCCAGAGCAAAAGAGGTAATCTGCTCTGTAGGGCTTGCAGACCAAATATACAAAAAGCCGAACCAACTGTCCGGCGGACAGATGCAGCGTGTCGCAATTGCCCGCGCACTCGTAAACAACCCGGATATTCTCCTTGCAGACGAGCCGACCGGTTCGCTTGACAGCGAGACGAGCGTTCAGATTATGGAATTGCTAAAAGAAATCTCCGAAGACAAACTTGTCATTATGGTGACACACAACCCTGAATTGGCTGACAGATATTCCACCCGCATAGTTAACTTGCTGGACGGCCTTGTTGTGAGCGATTCCGCGCCCGGCGACTTTGATATAAAGACTCAAGAGGCTGACCGTGATTTCGTAAAATGTCCTTCAATGTCTTTCTTTACCGCGCTGGCTTTGAGTCTAAACAATCTTTTGACAAAAAAAACACGCACCCTATTAACAGCGTTTGCGGGCAGCATAGGCATAATCGGCATTGCGCTCATACTCGCGCTTTCACACGGGCTTCAGGGGTACATTAACCGTGTCGAGGAGGAAACATTGTCGTCATATCCACTGACAATCGAACGTGAAGCTTTTGATATCAGCGGCTTCATTCAGAACGACGGGAGCGGCGAGAGCAGCGGAACTCCCGGCGGATCGGAACCGCGCCCTGCTGACAGGATTTTTGTAAATAATGTCATGAGCAGGATTTTCAATACCATGATGGACGCCATAGAATCAAATGATCTCGCAAGGTTCAAAGAAAGCCTCGAAGCGGACTCTGAAGCGCTGGACCGGCTAGTCACCTCCATTACTTACGGATACAGCGTCGATCTGCACATTTATCAAGAAGACGGTTCCGGCGGTCTTATGCAAGTTAATCCCAGCCGGGTTTTTGAAGAACTCGGCATGACAGGCGGCAGCGGGCCCGGCGGCATGTTTTCATCGCCAATGACGGGTAACAGTGATATGTGGGTCGAACTAATTGATAATCCTGAATTTCTGGAAACCCAGTACGACCTTCTGGCAGGCGGATGGCCTCAAGACGTAAACGACGTCGTCCTGGTGGTGAGCGGCGGCGGCAGAATAACCGACCTAATGCTGTACTCTCTCGGGCTCCGAGGGCCGGACGACCTTCGCATAATACGCCAGGCGCTCATCAGCGGTGAACCTATTCCGGTTGAGCGCGGCCTGAGCTACTCGCATGATGAGATTCTTGATCTGCGCTTCCGCCTGATTCTGCCTGCCGACCGCTATCAAAAGACGGAGAGCGGCTGGGCCGACATGTCTGATGATTTCATTCACATGCAAAATGCCGCCGCTTCGGCTGACGAGATAAGAATTACAGGTATTCTGCGTCCGAATGAGGATGCCGTTGCGGTGGCTGTAAGCGGCGTGGTTGGCTACACAAGCGGTCTTATGCGGCATGTTATTGAAAAGGCAAACGAGTCCGAAATAGTCCGGCAGCAACGCATGAATCCTGAAATCGACGTTTTTACAGGCCGCCGTTTTGACGCAGGTGATGAACCGTTGTTTAGTGAAATTGAGGACATTTATGCATATATCCAAACAATGCCCGAGGAAACCAGAGAACAGTCCGCCATGATTCTCTCTTCAATGCGCGAAGCCGGAACTCCGGACGCCCAAATAGTCGCTATGTTTAACCAATCCGCCAGGAGTGAAGATGAATCAAGCTTCGAAGGTAACTTAGCGCTGCTTGGCGCCGCAAATTTGAACGAACCGTCGTCAATTAGCATTTTCCCTTCGAGCTTTGAGAACAAAGAAGCTATTATCAGTTACATTGACGAGTATAACGAAAAAGTCGGCGAGGAATACGAGATAACATACACGGATTTTGTCGGTCTTCTGATGAGCAGTGTTACCACCGTAATAAACGCAATCAGTTATGTGCTAATCGCTTTCGTCTCAATTTCTCTCGTTGTATCGTCAATAATGATTGGAATAATAACCTACATCTCCGTATTAGAACGCACTAAAGAAATCGGCATCCTACGCAGCATCGGCGCTTCAAAACGTGATATATCAAGGGTATTTAATGCCGAAACACTAATAATAGGTTTTGTAGCAGGAGCGCTCGGCATCGCCGTGACGCTGCTTCTATGCATCCCGGCAAACGCGATTATTTTCCGCCTGACAGAAATAAGAGGCGTCGCACAACTCCCCCTCAGCGGCGGCGTAGTTCTCGTTCTCATTAGCATGATCTTGTCGCTCTTGGCGGGGCTTATTCCCTCGCGCATAGCGGCAAACAAGAACCCCGTGGTTGCGCTGAGGACGGAATAGTAGGGGGACATGAACATTATCCTGAGACAGTTTTTGAAGGAAGGTGTTTTAGGCAGTGCGTATTGTTAAATCACTTGAAGAACTGAAAATGCCGAAAAGCCACAGAATATTTTTAGAGCATTTGTTGGAGTATTTTAAGTCATACCCCATTATAGAGAAAGTGCTTTTATTTGGTAGTTGTGCCAAAGGGGAAGCAACGCAAAAAAGCGATATAGATTTGCTATTGCTGGGAACCGGAATGACCGATGAAGACGAGTGGGACATTGCTTGGAACTGCCCCAGGTGGGATGGCATAGAGTATGTCCCGTATGACATATTATCAGGCACACTCGAATCGTATAGAGAAATGTCAATAATACCGGGCATGGTTCAGCATTCAATAGAGCTGAGGGGGGTCGATATAAGTGAACTACTATGAGTTTGCAGAAGAACTTAAAGCAGTCAATAGATTTAAGAAAAACTGAACACAGGGACGGTTTGTTCAGGATTGCGGGAGATAGCCGTGAACTCGAGATCTGTCTGAGTGGCTATACTCGCGGGCGTACAGATTTGCAATAATATCGCGCAGGATTTTTGCCGTCAGGTGGTGCGGCAAAACCGCAGGAATGCTTGCTGCCTTTCAAGGTTTTGCCGTGCCGCATGACGGTAAAAAGACAAGCGAGAAATTG
>Ga0099364_10011265_pt1 | contig 12229 bp, 13 predicted proteins | sample TergutTh196P3_FD_73070 | JGI IMG/M metagenome (GOLD analysis project Ga0099364, IMG submission 73070) | Microcerotermes parvus P3 segment gut microbial communities from Pointe-Noire, Republic of the Congo - Th196 P3 | ecosystem: Host-associated > Arthropoda: Insects > Digestive system > Gut ...
GAGAGCTTTATGCAATATTCGCCCCTGTAGATTTCCGGCGGATTTTCCTTATCACGAATGACAGGGTCGCTTGGAATTACTTCAAAGAAATATAAGCTCTTAACAGGTCGCTTGTTCACCCCCGTCCATTTTTCAACAATAGCGTCTTTGCCAGAGACTTCAGAACCTGATATATGCGAGATATATTTACAATCGTAAGACAACGTCGGCAGAAGTTCCTGAACATCGCCCGTAACAAACGTATTTCCCAGGAGCTGTAATAATTCTTTCTCGTCACGCATGATAAAACTCCTTTACAATCCCAAGATTTTTAGATATGAGATCATTTTTCACGGAACCGTTTAAACCGGACACAAAATTTTCGTATATTTGCAATATGTCAGGACATGTCCCAAGCCTCGATAGTAAGCATTCGATCCTGCGGGCAGGAAGCCATTCTGTCCTGATGTAAAATAACATCACTTGTCCAACTGTCGCCGTCAATAAAAGGGGGGCCGTTCTTAATCAAAGGCAGAACGTCCCCAGCCATCGCCATGTAGGTGGAGGGGTATCCTCCCCTTGATTTCAAAGCAGCCTTTCCATCTTTGGCCAAATCATCCAACCAATCCAAACCACGCACTCCGACTTCCCATTGCGCCAACTTGCCGGTTGTAAGGTCGTCTTCGTCGGATAACCTGACCGAGAAATAATAGTTGATTCGTTTTTTCCCGACGATATCCGCCAACTCTTCATCGGAAAGAGCGTCAACATTATCCAATTCCGAGATAATATCAAGAATATCGTCGCCGTCTAATGAATCGCATACATCTATCATAAGTTTCTGATCGGGATGACAAGAGGCGATACGGTCTTGATGAAAAACGACGTTACACACCCAATTTTCAGAAATCGGATGGTCAGGTACGCGAGTTAAAACGACAGGGTTCAGATTTGCGGGAGGCCCGTTCGCTATTAAGGGAAGCACATCGCGCGCCAGCGCCCTGTAACGCCCGGTTCCGTCGCTATGCCAGTGACAAGCGGCTTTTCCTGCTTTGGCTAAATCATTTAACCAATCTATCCCTCTTGGAGACGCTTCCCATGTTGCCAGTAGAGCAAGTCTGGATTCATTCGGAACTTCCAAGGATTTGTCTATAACAGTAATTGACCAGCCCAGCATTTTGTTTTCCCTCCCTGCATTCATCCTCTGTGAGCAATTCAATTGTAAAGATGGTGTTTGCCCTCCTTAAAAGGCCCCTCCCGCCCCAGTTCTTTGTTTGTCAGGCATATATAATCCCCCTTATAAACGAATTGTGTCTGATTGTTACTCCTGCTTCCTTTGCGCGTTTTAAAGCGTCCAGTATCAAAAAAGACTTGTCTATGCGTGATAATCCTGGAGCGTTCTTTGCCGCCATATAACTTGCCCTGAACTCGTCGTTCCAGCTTCCGGCAGGCTGTTGGATTTTTGCGTTTCTATAAGGCCGATGCCCGTAATATTCGCGAGCCAAAACCGCGCGGGCACTCATTAAGTCTCTCGGATGAGGTGACCCGTTATCCATGTCGGGCAGAACGTCGCCCTTGACAAATACTGTGTCTAATTCTGAAAGATAAGATGTTCGCGCACACCCTTCATAATTAAATCTGAAAATATCAACGTCTGCGCCAATAGCTTCAATTTCTTTCTTTAATCCCTCAATCTCTTCTGCGGTTAAAATATGATACGGACTTCTTCGTCCGTGGGGTGGGTATTCAATATCAAACTCCCGCCAAAGCATATCCCTGCCTCCTGTCAATAATGAAAAACGTTTTGATGTGGACGCTGAAAGAAATTTTTTGATGATCTATACATCCGTTGCCCTTTTATTGATCAGGTTTAACAGAACGTCAGGGTTTGAGTCATTATGAGCGGCGCACATCAAAGAAGTAATTCCATTTTTGCTAACAGCGCTGACATCCGCGCCGCTTTCAATCAAAAGGCTCAAAATTTCAGTATTTGAGCTATACCGAGCAGCGAGCATCAAGGGTGTCCATCCATCTTGGTCAGCGGCGTTAACATCCGCGCCATTTTCAATCAAGGCCCTCAAAATATCAAGATTTGGGTTATGTCTGACAGCGAACATCAAGGAAGTAGATCCGTATTTGTTAGCAGCGTTGACATCCGCTCCATTATCTAGCAAGGCTCGCAGAACGTCAGGGTTTGAACTTTTACAGGCAGCTGACATCAAGGCAGTAGTTCCGTCTTTGCCAACAGCATTGACATCCGCGCCATTATCGATCAAGGCTCTCAGAACGTCAGGGGTTGAATTATAGTAGGCAGCAGCCATCAAGGAAGTCGCTCCATTTTCGTTAACGAAATTATTGTCAGCGCCATTATCGAGCAATAGTCTCACAACGTCAGAATTTAAGCTATGCCGAGCGGCGAGCAACAAAGGAGTCCACCCATCATCGTCAACGGCGTTGACGTCCGCGCCGCTATCGAGCAATAGCCGCACAACGTCAGGATTTGAGCTATAGCGGGCAGCAAACATCAAAGGAGTAACCCCATATTTGTCAAAGACGTTTACATCTGCGCCACTATCGAGCAAGATCCGCAGAGCTTCAGGTGTTAAGCCGAACCAAGCGGCAAACATCAAAGGTGTGCGCCCATATTGGCTAACGGCGTTGATATGTGCGCCGTTTTCGAGCAAGAGTCGCAGAACGTCAGGAGTAGTTGAACTATTCCGGGCGGCAAGCATCAAGGGAGTACGCCCTACTTTGTTAACTGCGTTGACATCCGCGCCTTCATCGAGCAAGAACCGCAGAACGTCAGGATTCGAATTTCCCCAGGCGGCGAACATCAAGGGAGTATGCCCATGATAGTCAACAGCGTTGACATCCGCGCCATTATCGAGCAGGAGCCGCAGAACGTCGAGGCTTGAGCTGCACCGGGCGGCAAACATCAAGGGAGTACGCCCATGTTGGCTGACGGCGCTAACATCCGCGCCGTTATCTATCAAGAGCCGTAAAACGTCAGGCTTTGCGTTATGTCGAGCAGCCAACATCAAAGGAGTGCGCCCTATTCCGTTAATGACATTGACATCCGCGCCTTGCCGTATAAGCCATGCAATTTCTTCCGCATTACCGTGCTCCAATACGAACAGCAGTTTCCACGTTGCTTCTTCGCAGTATGTTTTGTTCATTTTGCCTGTCCTCGCTTTCTTTGCGGGGAATTACCCCCCTGCGCTTCGTCTTTGGATTTCGCTTCTTCTTGGGATGTAACGTAGACCCTACCGCAAAGCCTTCGATTCGTTGAGTGGGTATGTAAGTCAGCTTTACGCCTCCTTAATCACCCTTATTTTGGCGTGTTCCGCGTTGTGTTTTTTCGCCGCCTGCCTTTTTTTGTAGCCGCTCACGTATACTACCAGCGGCCAAGAGCAAATATTGTATTTGCTCTTACTCTCCGTACCGTTTTTGTTCAGCTTGATAAGACTATAATCATTCCCCTGCCAGTCAGCGTCCCTTGGGGAATGTTCGACTCGAAATAAACCGTTATCGTTTTTGAAGTATGCCCCAGTAATCTCAACCACATCGCCGGTTTTCATTACTCCACCGCCTCTCGGAAAATTTTGTCCAAAACATTTCTTTGCCTGTTCGGCGTACGCATGGCCGGTTCTTTTATAATTTGGAGCATCTCGTCCACGTACCTTGCCACCGACGACGGAGGCACGAAACAATCCCTCTCTTCTCCTCCGCGTTTTCTTTCCACAAGGCCCTGTATTTCGGCCTTTATGACCGAATCGGCGGCCACGGTTTCCAAAACATGGTCGAAGCGCATAGGCGGGATGCCGTGTCCCAATTCAATCCAGCGCATACACAGCAAAGGACGCAGCATGTAAAACCAAGTTTTTATCGTTGGGCTGTCCGTTTGGAAACACGCGAGGCTCTTCTCCATTAATCCCCGATAATGATGCCACAAGGCAACAGGCGAAAAATAATCCGGCGCAAGCTCCCGAAGTCTTTTAATCGGCCTGATCGTAGAATCGGTTTCACGGTACACCAGCGGAGAAGAAAGCCACTCCAAAAGAGCCCCGTTCGAACGATGAAACAGCTTGAGAGCTTTGCGCAGTTCCCACCCGCTGACGTCCAGCTCGCACCCGGCAGTTTTTTCCACCCCCATATCAATCGTGTCCGGTTTTTCTTCAGGCGCGACGCCCAGATACCAGTCACGCTCGTGGATATAGATAAACCGCACGTCGAAATCGGAATCCTGTGACGGGAAATTCCATCCCCTGCTCCCAGATTCGCAGGCATAGAGGATTTTTATGCCATGTCGAGCCTCGGTGTCATCCAGCTTGGTTTGAATTGCCTCCAGAGTTCCTTGGGAGAGTTGAAATCCTTCAGCAAAAACTGGCTTATTAACCGTTTTTCTCCACAAATGCGGGTTATAGCAGGAAAGTAAACAGGATTTGGCAAAATCTTTGTCTGCGATACCCCGGAAAGGAGCGGTTCCACGCAACGTGTCCACTGCGCTTAAATACTTCAGAATACGGGTTTCCACATCGTCTCTGGCGAAATGTCCCTCCTTAACGGAGATCAATTCTTCGCGCCCCCTCAAAGGGAAGCAGATCTTTCCAGTTGTTAATAGCTCTTCTATCTGCATGAGGGCACGCAAGGCGTGTGAAAGGGCTTTGAAATCCAATCCTTGGTTCCGTTCCGCTTTCTTGGCACGTTCGCCATATCGTTTCATATGCGCTTTGATGCGCCCGGCGAATTCTTCCATATATATAGTGTCTTCATGCATTTTCCCGCAGAGATACAACATTTTTTGGCCTTTTGCTTCCCTGACCTCGCAAAAGCTCTTGTCGCCACAAACCGCGACCAATAACTGAAGATAGGAGGACAGGCGTTCCTCCGGATCCGGCTGCCGCTCGCGCAAGAAGCTGTCTACGGCTCTCAGCGCGCCGAGAAGGGACCCCTTCACTCCATACTTTTTTGCCTGCCCCAAGCTATATTCCGCATATCCCTTTCCCTCTTCCGTGTCAATAAGCCGAAGAGGGGCTGCGAAAATGTTGTCCAGCACAGGATGACGATACAAAGTACAAGCTTCATGCGACGGAGAAAAAAGAAGATCCATAGCGCCCGTATCTCCGGCTGGCAAAAGTTTCAAAAGCCAATATTGAAGCGACCAAAGGTCAATATCCATCTTTTCCCCTATCTCCTTCGGGATGGGGACGAACCGCAAACTTTTAGGAGCTGTCTCCAAAATCAGCGACGTTATTGACGGCAGGAACAAGCCCCGCACGTCCACGTCCGATTTGCCTTCGATGCTTGTGCCGAAGAGCCTCGAACCGATCAGGCTCAGGAATAGGAGTTCGGCATCGTTTTTTTCGCAGAGTGCACGGATTTCTGAAAGAATGCAGTCTTTCATTGATTCATCAATCGGGAACATTATTCAATTCCCCCCTCCGCCAGCCTGGAAAGAATAACGAGATCATCCGCGCTGACCGGCTTGAAACTGTTAGCGTCCACGCCGACGTTGAAGGCTCGGGGGCCGAGCGTCGCCAATCTCTCTATGCCGTGATATTTCTCTTCGTCATTCAGATAGCTGCTATGTACATGCCCGTAGCAGTGCAAAGTACCCCGAAAATATCCTTCCCACTCCAGCAGAGGGTAATGGCACAAGATGAATTTCATTTTTTGGTGTCCGATCTTGGCTAAGTCTTCCACCCATCCGAAGATAGATTTATCGAATTCCTTATCCTTCAAAAAACGCCTGTCATGATTCCCCCGGATGAGAAATTTTTTGCCGTTCAATCGTCTCAGGATTTCATTGGCTCGCGCGCCGGATCCCCAAACTGCATCGCCCAGGATATACAGAGAGTCCTTGGGGCGCACTTTGGAATTAAACCGGGCTATGATGGCCTCGTTCATTTCCTCCACGCTTCCGAAAGGCCTATTGGAATGCTTTATGCTATTCGCATGGTCAAAATGCATGTCCGCCGTGAAATATATCATTGTCTTCACCAATTCTTCCCGAATAGAAATTAACGGCTGTACCAGAAATCGTCATTTCTTTTCCAATTTTTGTCGAAGTGATCGAACATCTCAAACTCGCCGTTCTGAGGGTCTATTTTTATGAATTTTTTATCATATAGTCCGTAAAAAGGCGGGTCCCAATAATTCACGTGCATATGCCCAAAAAACCAAGCTTTGAATTTAAGTTTATTTCTCAGCACATCAAGATAATTGGCCGTTTTGTCCTCGTACAACGTTCCGCCTCTGCCGACAATATCGCGCATGATTCTCTTGGGGGGAGTATGGGTCAGGACATAATCCACCTCATAATCCACTTCCAGCAAAGACTTCTCTATAGTTTCCATATCGGAATCGGAAAGCTCCTCCTCCGCCCACCAGGAAATGCCAAGCTTTCGAACAGCCCTGTCGATAGAGAACCCGCCGCCAACTGTTAAGAAGCTTTTGCCTCCAATGTTGTATACCAAACCGCGTTTTAGGTGGTACAGGCCTGGAGCCAGCCTATGAACACTGTTTCCGTAGCGATCTTCGGACGGCAGCGAGTTGATGTACGGGTGATTATCATGGTTCCCGTCCAGATACAGGATGTCGTATTTTCTTTGGCTCAATTCCTTGATTTTACGAACAGCGTCATTGGACGGCGTGTCGTGCCACATGGTAAAAGGGATGCCGAAATCGCCGAGGATAATAACTTGATCCGTTTTTTTTATCCCGCTGTGATAAAAAAAAAGTTTTTGAAGCCGGTTTACTTCCCCATGCGTGTCCCCCAAAAGATAAACCATTTCCCCTTACTCCTTTTATTCTGGCTGTTTGGTTTTCGGCGCCCGTACCTTTAAATTGTCGAGATTACTTACAATACCGGATCGTCTGAGCCATCCGTGGAAAACGTAAATCGGGGTAAACCAATGAGACCATTCCTCTAAGGTCAAAGTATTTACTGTTGTTTTCATCATCAACAGGCGAATAATTAGCACAGAATTTGTGCCTGATAGCCGTGCATTTGTGGATACTGTAGTCATTATCAAATTCCATCAAAACTCTATCCTGCCTTTTTCTCAATACTCCGAGGGGAGCATCAGAACGCCGCCGTCAAGGAACAGCTCAATGCCTTCGGGAAGGGGAAAGTCCGTATAGCCTATTTCTTGCCGAGCAAGCTCCATATTGTTGCCATCCTCACATATCAGAAGCGCATGATCTCCTTTCTCTTTGTCGCAAAAGCGCAACGTCCAAACCTGGAACGGCTCATTCTCAACCTTCGCGTCGATCTGCCAGGAAAATATGGCGGTTATCAGCCAGGAAGCCTCACACGTCTCTGCCATATCTTTTACCCCGTCGGTAAATAAGAATTTGTCGTTTTCAGGGAATGCCCGCCAGTAATGAAACGTGCCTGTCGCGTGTGCAAGCCTACTTCGAATTACATCGAGATTTTCCATATAATAAGATCACCTACTTTTTGCTTGGGACTTCTTCGCAGGGAATCTCCCTACGGTGCAGGGTTTCATCTGAGAGGGCGGACGGCTTGGTAAACGCATCAAGCGCTTCTTCCAGCGTAATCGGTCTATAATCCCACACATCCACTCCAACGTTCACAAACTGCCCAAAACGGCGAAATAACCGATGAACATGCGCGCAAAAGACCTTGTATGGGAGGTTTTCCGCGAGTTTTCGAATGATCGGATCGTCCCAAGTCATACCCATAACATTAATTTTTCTTTTCTCCGCCTCGTCCAGCAAGACCTGCATTGGATTATGTATAAGAAAAATGCGCTCTCCGTCATGATCTATTTCCAACGAATTATGCACTTTGAGGATACCGGCCCGCCGGTAATCTCCAGCGTCAATCTTATCGTGGTTCCCACGAATTAAAGCAGTCCTGCCTACGGGCTTCACGTATCCCGGAATAGTTTTACGCATGAAAACAAGATCGCCCAGCCAATATACTGTGTCAAAGGGATGTATCATTTCTCGGTACGGCGCCATCAAGCCCCGCGCCATATCCTCAAGAGAATCGAACGGACGTGCGCAATGACGGAGAATGTTTTTGTGTTCAAAATGCTGATCGGCAGACAGCCAAATCTGTGACGATTTGCGACGCATCATAATCTCTCCTCGCGAGATTTTTCGCGTTTAAGGAAAACACTCTGTTCGTTTATAGCGCAAATTCTTTCGTAGATGCACGTATAAGTTAAGTTCGTAAGCCATTTTATCGGCGGATACGTGAAGTTTTCGTGATAATGGCCGTAAAACCAATGCGCGTGCGGAAATCGTTCTTCGATTATCAGCCGATATTCCTCAAGAACTTTAGCCACTGGATCGGTAAGCCGCGCCGGTTCAAACCAAATACCTGCTTTGCACATCATCGATAGTGCTCCGCTTGGCGCGGCATGAGACACAACAAAATCAACGTTCTTTGCCGCATAGAGCGTCTCAATACCTCGCCGCGTCTCTGTACAGGTCGGAAGCTCCTGGGTCCAATAGCTCCGCCCTAGTTCTTCTATTCCACGGTCGGTCGACATAGCGCCGCCAAACGCAAACACATCGCAACCATTTATTGTGTGAAGCGTTCCACGAGACATGTGGCGAATGTGTGGGCGCAAATGGCGTGTCCCGTCATCCGCAGTTGGAATCGCGTACAGCATGTCGAAGTTCTCGTGATTTCCGTCCACGAAGTACAGCGTCACGTTGTAGAGATTCAGGTGCTTCTCCGCGACGTCCAGTACGCGCTGCTCCTTTGCGTGAGAGTGCGGAGACCACGGCAAGCCGAAGTCGCCAGCTACAATCAACGCGTTCAGTTCGTCGCGCTTTACGCCGAGGTTACGGAAACTGTGAATTCTGCGCAAAAGATCGCCGTGCACGTCGCCGGTGAAAAACAACATTTACTCCAGCTCTCCTTCCATCTCCAACCGTCACTGACGAGCTGGGTCGATTCTTTCGTGGTCTTCTGGGATTACCTAAGCCACGATCTTGCTCTTTCGCGTTCTTTAAAAAGTGGGTATAATAATTTCAGCCGTTAGGAAGACTGTGTTGTCTGCTCCCTCAATTTTCGTTGAGGGAGCTCGTACTCAAAGAGGGCTTCCAACTTATCCCACGTCGCTCCTTTGCCCTCGCGGATACCGCGTTCGATGTCTTGGTACATTCGCTCGGAGATTCCTATTGCTTTTGCTATCTCCTTTTGTGTTTTCCCCGCTGATCTTCGGGCTTGTTTTAGTGTTTGTCTCAAGACCATAGTCTCCTTAAATAACCACGCATATTGAGTATTAGATGCATACTACGCGCTATTTGCGTTGTTGTCAAGTAGGTAAAAGAACATGGCTGACTTTGCATTACGTATCAGGGAGCTTAGAAATAAAAAAGGTTTCACCCAAAAACAAATAGCTGCGGAACTTGATCTTGCTTTGCGCACTTGGCAGGACTATGAAGGTGGTAAGCGTACTCCTACCTACGACGGTCTTATTAAACTCGCGGACTACTTTGGCGTATCACCCAATTATCTGACGGGTCGCAGGACCCCAAAAGAAGAGTTATCTAAAGACGATATTGATGACTATATAAGAGAACATTATTCAAGTGACGAAAATGAAGATATTGTTTTTGACGTAGAATTTGATCCAACTGGGATTGATGAAGCGCTGCTTGCTATAGAAGAACAAAGGGTAAATAATCCTGATGTTTGTGATGGTAAATTTTGCGACCAAGAACAACCATGTTCCGAAAAGGATACATGGGAATGCCAATTCTCAACCATGTTCGCAACTATGCTTGAAAAAAAATGGGGAATTACCGAACCTCTTAGCCTGTATTGCAACGGCACGGCTTGCCACCCAGAAAACAAAAAGTTAAGATGCCAACCTTGGGAAATATGGGTTTGTCGAGATGTGATCTCTAAAGTAATTCCTCCCGGCCATTTTTGGGGACAGTTCAAAGTGGTTTTGCCCCAAAGTTTTGACAAAAGGGAAGAAAGATGGCTTGATTTTGCCATTGAAACACCGGAAGGAAAACGCATCGTCATAGAACTAAATGAGTTCAATCCTTACGAAACATCTCCCAATAGCATTAACGATAATATTTTACGCCAAAATTTACTGGCGAGTACAGGCTGGACTGTACTGCGGTTTACTTATGATCAACTCAAAGACAATCTCGAACAATGTAAGGAAGTTTTACGTCTAGCTATGGATTATGATGGAAGCGAATACAACAAAACTCCCGTCTTGAAGGCGCGTTGCCCAAACCCCAAATGCAGCGGAGAAGTCCGCCGCCTGAGAACCGAAGCAAATGACTTTATCTGGGAGTGCCCGCAATGTAAGAAATTTTATGGCCAAAACACTGTCTTTCCAGATACACCTACTGTCAAGAAATCATAAATGAACCGGAGGCCCCAATTTAGGGGCCTTTATTAATGTGACTCGAAGCTCTCTGAAGCATAATGCAAAAAGTCAGTCATGCCCATTTCCCCACTTGACAACAACGCATAATGCGTATATATTTACTTGGCATCAAATACGCTTATTGCGTGTTGCAAATTATGACAAGGAGGCCACGCTGTTACGCCATGAATAAGCACAAAACTGTTGAGAAATGTTTCAATGACATCATGAATTTGAAGGGAAACGACGAGTTCAAAGAAGCCATCACACGCCTGCACGTTTTTCTGATTAATAAAGAAGCACGTTCTCTGCGTGGCTTAACCCTGCCCAATTACCTGTGGGTCGCAAAACGCGGCGGCGGAATCACAACACTTATCAATGCCTTTGCAAATTATCTTTACGCTACAAGGGCTATCGAGTTCTGCGGCATTACTAAATCATTTGAGTTCAAATTGAACTACATCACTCCGGAAATGCCTTTTATGGAATTGCCAAGATTTAACGTCACTAAATCCGGCTACGCCGGGCACAATCGCTACTTTAGAGGCGTGATCTGCGTCAACATCAACGATTGGCTGGAGCATGCCCACGAAGACCATTTTGCCGATTTTCTAAACTATGTTTCTAGCAACAACGACAAATTCCTTATGATTTTCTGCATCCACACCGATGCAGCCAATGCAATTGAAGCTATCGAAACGGCTCTGTCTACGAAATTACGAATTGAAACGTTGAAGCTAAGATTCGCCAATGTAGACGAATTGGTCGATCTCGTGGTATCGAAGTCGCAGGAACATGGATTTGACTATATTGAGGAATCGAAGGCTTTACTCGGCGAAACAATAAAAGAAATTTCCTCCGGTGAGCAGTTCAATGGGTACAGAACAATTAATCGGTTGACCGAAGACATGCTGTACAGCATTCTTGCGACCGGACGGCATGAACACACGCAGATTATTTCGGCGGATATGCTTTACAGCCACAGCAAGGACTCAGACTATGTGAGACGAGAAAAAGCCCGTGTAAACGTCAAAAACATGATCGGTTTCATGGAAAGGGATATGTAAAATGAATGAAGATAGCCACAAGTATGAACGCTATATCGCGAGATGCGGGGAATCCCGTTGGGCGGATCCGGAGGAAATTAAAGGCGCCTCCACGATCAAGCGAATAAACGTAGATGATGAAACCTGCCAAGGCAGCGGTCTACCCATAATCAGTGATGGACGCACAGCATATATTGATAATTCAGACTCACATACTATAATTTTCGGAAGCACCGGTTCGAAAAAAACACGTTTGTTTGGGATGCCGCTCATCAATAAGTTTGTACTGGCTGGCGAATCCTTCATCGCGACCGACCCCAAGGGGGAATTGTTCCAAAAGACTTCCGGCCTTGCAGCAGCCAAGGGATATAACACCATTGTTTTGAACTTCCGTGATTTGAACAAGAGTTCGTTTTGGAATCCTCTTATGCTCCCACATAAACTGTATCACAGCGGAAAAGATGACGAGGCTGTATCATTGATTAATGATTTTGTTAGTGCTCTCGCCAGTGAGCAAAGGAGACTGACGCGAGACCCCTATTGGATCGAAATGGGGGCTTCGATGGCGCTTGCCTACATGCTTTTCTTCATCGCAACAGCCAGTCTGGAAGAAGCAAATATAAGCAATTACGCCAGTTTCTTTACAGCAAACGCGACCGTGGAAAAGGTCGCTGAAATCAATAATCATATCGCCAAAGGATCGATTGCATCCACAAATTTTCAAGGTTTCTTGGCATTCAACAAGGAAAATAGGACTTCCGGCGCTGTAGCGTCTATTGTTGTTTCCATGATTAGCCCGTTTGTCATACAAAAAAAATTGTGTCAGGT
>Ga0099364_10011266_pt1 | contig 12229 bp, 13 predicted proteins | sample TergutTh196P3_FD_73070 | JGI IMG/M metagenome (GOLD analysis project Ga0099364, IMG submission 73070) | Microcerotermes parvus P3 segment gut microbial communities from Pointe-Noire, Republic of the Congo - Th196 P3 | ecosystem: Host-associated > Arthropoda: Insects > Digestive system > Gut ...
AGAGAGGCTTCAGGCAGAGAGGAGTTACTGGCAGGAGATAGGCAGGCGCACTGCCGCTCTTGCAGAAGCTTCCCGTATGCTCTTTTCTTTCCAAAACCCCTTTAGCGATCGCGTAGTTACTTCAAGCGACTCTGCTGTTCTAAGCGGGACAGCAGTCCGCGACGCCATGGAGCAGGAAAGAAGTTTTATTGTCAGACAGGTTGCCGAAGCAGACCGCTTTCTCTCCTCCCCACTGGATGAAAATTTCCGCATAGACGCAGGATTATACAGCTTTACCGTAGGAGACGAGGAAATTTCCTTTGATTTTCGCGGCGGTACCATGAGGGAGTTTGTCGATGCCCTAAATCGCAGGGGCAGAGACCTTATTCAAGCCAGCATTATTACAGTAAGACCGGGTACAAGGTCACTTCTCATAGAATCAAGGGTAACAGGCGAAGAAAACCGCCTTAATTTTTTAGGGGATTCAATTACCCTGGGCGAAAGAACGGGGATGATAGGCAGGACTAACGATTCCCGGCAGGATTTTAGCGAGGGAATTATAAGGGCTGCTTCCAGGGAAACTGTAGATATTCAAATGAGCGTAAACATCCCAACTAGCGGTAATATGATACTTAGGTTGGATGCTTTTACGGAAGTAAGAGCCCAGGATGGCTGGACTGCCCCACGGCCTCCACCCGGTCCTGCCATTCCCAGTGCCGGTTCCATCTCCCACGGAGGCATAGTCATACAAAACGATCCCACCTCTGTGGATCTACCAAGATGGACAGCGCCGGCTCCACCGCAGAGGGTAGATAATATGGGCGTCCTTGAGCTCACTTTCTCTGACGGCTCCAGAATGACCCTTCCTCCAATAATAGACTCCCAGGGCTTTAACTCTTACCAGTACGATCTTCATCACCTTGCACCGGGAAGAAACATAATTGCCCTTAGTATAGTAAACGACAATACCCACAGAGATATATCAATAAGAAACGTCCAGGTTATGGATCCCAATGCCCTTGGCGGAATTAGACCTCTAAACCCTGTGTCTACAGCGCAGGACAGCATAGTCTCCATGGAGGGAATAGAGATACGCCGCAGCTCAAACCAGATAGACGATCTAATTCCCGGAGTAACTATCACAGCAAGAATGGTTAGCGATAGACCTGTAAGTTTAAGGATAGAACCCGACAGGGAGGCTGTAAAAGATGCAGTTATCTCCTTTGTAGGGAACTACAACCGCTTAATGGCGGAAATAAACGTGCTTACCCGTAATGACAGCCGTATAATAGATGAACTTACTTACTTAACAAGGGACGAAAGGGAAGAGTATTCCGAGCGCCTTGGCGCTTTTAACGGGGACTCAAGCCTTATGCAGTTAAGAAACCATCTTTTAAACATAGTAAACAGCCCCTACCCTACAAATAGCGGCGCAAGAGATGTAACTCTAATGGCGTCTTTTGGTATAGGTACCAATGTCCTTGGCGCTACGGGGACAGATGCTTCCCGCCTTAGGGGCTACCTTGAAATTAACGAAAGAATACTGGATGCAGCCATAGAAACAAGGCTGGAAGAGTTAAGAGACCTCTTTGCAGTAGATACCACAGGTGACAGGCTTGCTGATACAGGCATAGCCTTTGCTACTGATGCCCTTATGCGCCCCTATAACCAGACAGGGGGAATTATTGCCTTAAGAACGGGAACCATGAATTCAAGGATAGATCAGGAAACCCAAAGGATACAAAACATGGACAGGCAGCTTTTGGCAAGGGAAGCAGAACTAAGAAGGCAATATGCACAAATGGAAGCCGCTTTTAACCGTATGGAAAGAATGTCTTCCTCTTTGGATAATTTTAGCAATCAAGTAAACAACAACAGGTAAAACAACAAAATGGAAATAATAATTAACGGTAAAAAAGCAGATATTACCCTGGATAAGGAAAAGACTTTGGGTAATGTACTCAGCGGTCTTGATCTCTACATTTCTTCATCGGGCAGCCGCATAGAAGAGCTTTATGTAGATGGTTTAAAGATAGACAGTGATAAACTGGAAAGCGTGTTTGATAATGATATTAAAGACATTCAAAAACTGGAAGTAAGTATAAGACCCTGGAGAGATTTAGCCATAGAAGCAATGGGAGAACTTCTTGTAATCTGCAGGGATTTTGAAAAAGCCTCTTTCCAGGAGAGAAATGATCTTAAAAGCACTTGGGAAGAAAGTGCCGCCGGGCGTTTTGTAGCCTCTGATATAGTAGATTTTAATAATCTTATAAAAAGCAGCTTTCAGGGTGAAATTAGCATGGGAAACCTAATTACCATAACAGAAGAGAGGCTTAGGGAACTTATAGACCCTGTAAAAGAGATCTTAAACTCGGAATTACTTGTAAAAAATGTTAAAGAAAGGCTGGAAGAACTTCCACTTGATATTCAGACAGGAAAAGACCAAAGAGCCGCAGATACAGTGCAGTTATTCTCTCAAATTGGGGAAAAACTATTCCGTATATACTTTATTTACAAGACCGAAGGACTTCCCATGGACGATTTTCCGGTAAATGATAAAACAGCTCAGGTTTTTATAGAAGATTTTAAAGTCTCGCTAAATGAGCTTTCTTCTGCCTATGCCAGCCAGGACACAGTGCTGGCAGGTGATGTGGCAGAGTACGAACTTGCTCCCATGTTATGGGACTTTTTTCTCTCCATAAAAGAATTTTCCAATTTACACTCATCTATAATTACTAAAGTATAATTTTCCGATACTATATATAAGAGGAAAATTTAATTATGATAGGCGGATTACTTTCCAGATTACCACTTTTACAATTCAGGATTAATCCAAGTCTCTTTGACAATGAAAATCCCGATAATGCCATTCTTATTCTCAGCATTATAGGGGCAGTTATTGTAATAACTGTAATAATAGGGTTAATACAGAGATCCAGGTACAGGCCGACAAGCTCACGCTCCCCGGGTTTATTGTCTTTAAATTACCGCAGAGCAGCTGCCGGTTATGGATTGAGCAATGATCAAAGGAAATTATTATCAAGCATATTTAGGAATGGAAATGTACGTGATCCGGAAAGGGTTATACAGACCCCTACTTCCCTTGACAGGGTTTTCCACAGTGCATACAGAAGCATAGAACGAAATTCCAGAACAGATGATGCCGCGCAAAGGCTTTTAACCGAACTATTTACCCTGCGTAATACACTGGATAATCCTCCCTCCAGCGGAGCAAGTACAGGAAGCCGGGTAGCAGCAAATACTCCGGCTATCCTTGTTGTAGGTAAGGAAACTTATTCAGTAAGGGTACTTTCTTCTGAGGGGCTTGCTGTTGTAACAGAAGTTCCGCGTAACGCTCTTGGTACAGCCCTGCGTCTTACACGCGGGACAGCAGTAACAATTTCATTTTTTACACAGTCAAGCAAGGGTTTTTCACTTGAAGGGAGAATTTCCGAAGCAGTAAGTACAGGCAGCGGCATTCCGGGTTTAAAAATCATACATAATGGAAAGGTAAAAACCCTTGTAAAAAGAAATTTCCGACGCAAACAGTGCAGTTTAAACTGCGAGTATTATCATGTAAACCTGGAAGTAATAAGCCAGGGCAGAAGAAAAACATCCCGTCTTGTAACAAGCGAAAGGAGCTGGCAGGGCAATCTGCTTGATATCTCGGCAGGCGGCTGTTCCATGCGTACATCCAATCCCCCATCTGTTGGATCAAGGCTAAAAATAAGCATAGAACACAATAATACATCCATAAACGTTCTGGGCATGGTATTAAGAACAAACAGATCCCCCGGATACGGAACCATATTGCATATAAAGTTTATCAAAGTTCCCCGCAAATCCTTTAATACGATAAGCGCCATAGTCTTTGGCTACGATAGCAGGGAATTGGCATAAAAAGACACTTATATCACTTCCTTACAAAGCAAAAAGCAAGGTCACTGACCTTGCTTAGCGTAGCGAAGCGAAGCCATTGACCTTAATTCACAATTTTGTTATTATTTTAAGGTAAATATATCGGCGGTAATTGTGCAGATCATAGAAATTAAAGATGTAGTTAGAAAGGAACTTCCCATTTATTACAGAAGGCTCTACTCGGGGATAGTGGTTTTGGAACTTATAAACAAATTAATAGAAATACCTCTGGAATTTCAAATTGAATTAAAACCCACAGGGCAGCTGGAAATAAATTTGAATTTGCTTGAAACAGTAGATTATCCTTTGATACCTCTTCATAAACAACTTAAAGGTTTTATAGGCGATATGGATTCCAGTGGCAAGCTCCCCAACTAAAAACATTTTTGGAACTTTCACCACAAAAAACGAAGAAGAAACCCTCTCTCTTGGAGTATGCCTAGCAGAACATCTTGCCAAGGGGAGCATAATTGCTCTTACAGGGCAGCTTGGTGCAGGGAAAACCTGCTTTGCAAAAGGCCTTGCAAGAGGTCTGGGTGTAGAAGAGCAAGTTACAAGCCCTACTTATACAATAATCTCTGAATATAAAGGTAAGGAATTTAAAATCTGCCATATAGATGCCTATCGTTTAGGAGGCAGTGAAGATTTTTCCATGATGGGAGGGGAGGAAGTTATTTTTGGAGAGGATGTATCCATTATAGAATGGAGCGAAATTATCAAGGATATAATCCCCGAATATGCCATAAAGGTTAATATTAAAATAATGGATAATGAGGAAAGGCAGATAGAAATTTCATGAATATTCTGGCTTTGGATTCATCACAAGAAATTCTATCCCTTGCCCTTCTTGCTGAAGACAAGAGCTATTCTTTGGAAATTGATGCACATGGAAGACATTCAGAGCTAATCATGGAAGCAGCAGACATAATCTGCCGCCTTGCTGGGATAAAGCCAGAGGAAATAAATATGGCAGCCTGCATGAAGGGTCCCGGTTCTTTTACCGGCTTAAGAATTGCATACTCTTCTGCCAAAGGTTTGGCTATGGCATTGGGCATACCTTTAAGGGCATATCCTACCCTGGATTGCATAGCCTTAAGTCTAGCCTCTTACCCCGGCCTTGTTATTCCTGCTCTCGATGCAAAGCAAGGCCGTTTTTTCTGTGCATTTTACCGTAACAATAAACTTCTAAGCGATTACTTTGATCTTGGAGCGGACAGTATAAGCGAACTAATTATAAAAGAAAGGTCAAAGGAGGAAGAAAACATTATACTTACAGGATCTGGCGCAGAGCTTCTTTTGACCAAACTTTTCGATAGCAGGAACAACAGTTTATATCCACAAAGTCTTTTTGTGGATTTCCTCCCCGGCCGCGGCAGAGCAAGGGAATTGCTGAAAATGGCAAAAAATGATACAATTAATAAAGGAACGGATATTAACTCCGGTCCCATGTATATACGGAAAAGCGATGCGGAAATTAACAGGTAAAGGGTGACGTGAATATGGAAGCTAAAAAGACTATATCTAAGGGATTGTTGTCTATGGCTTCCATGCGCGATGTATCATACGATACATCACATACACTTGATCCAAGAGATCAGAGGAATAATGTTCGCATAACGAATTCCGCCCATTCATTATTTACAACTACAAACCTGTTTGAAAACTGCTCTTTTCCTGTTTTATTAATTGACAAGGAATTGAAAATCCAGTTTGCGAATAATGCCTGCAAGAGCCTTTTCAGCGGTTTCTTTAACATATCAGGAAGATACTTTACAGATGTTTTTGCCAAGGCATTTGGCATAGAAGACACAAGGTCAATACGGGATACAATTACTTACGGTACAAATGGTTTTTTCTGGAAAGGCGAAGTTTTCATAAAATCCCGCAGCAGGGTTTCTGTTCAAATAAAAGTGTATATATCCCCCCTGGAAACTCACATGCAAAAGCCTAATATATTTGTCGTTATTTTCGATGATGTAACCGAAGAGAATAAAAGATTAACAAGGGCTACTTTTGTAAGTTTACTTGAAGCTTCAAAACTAAAGGACAATGACACAGGGAACCATATTATAAGGGTTAATTTTTATTCAAGAAGACTGGCAGAAGAGATCTTTAAATGTAAAAATTCCAAGTATAACCGTATAGATGCGGATTTTATAGATAACATAGGATTTTTGGCTTCCATGCACGATGTTGGAAAAATAGGCACACCGGATGATATTTTAAACAAGGAAGGTACGCTTTCTGACTGGGAGTGGGATGTAATGCGCGAGCACACAAAGAACGGTGCTTTTATTCTTTCTACCTACCCGCATCCCATGGCAAAAGAGATATCACTTTCCCATCATGAAAGATGGGACGGCTCGGGTTATCCCTACCAGCTATCCGGAGAAATGATACCCCTGGCAGCCCGTATTGTTACAATTGCCGATGTTTACGATGCCCTGCGTATGGAAAGAAGCTATAAATCGGCTCAGGCTCACGACGTAGCGGTAAAAAAAATGATGGATGGGAAAAACAAACATTTTGATCCCTATCTTATAGATGTGTTTTACTCCATACACAAGGATTTCAACAGCATCTTCGAAGATAATATGGATATACTATATTGAAATCCTAGATTTCCAGGACAGGAAGACTCACCTTTGATTCTGCTGCCGCTTTATTTTCCGCTTTAATGGCATCAAAAACTTCCTGACGGAAGACCTTTACTGACTTTGGAGCATCAACGCCTATACGCACCTGATCTCCCCGTATTTCTATAATGGAAATAGAGATATCGTCGCCTATCATTATTTTTTCGTTGGTTTTTCTGGAAAGTATAAGCATAGGTCTACTGCCCCTTGGATGCGTTTAATTCGGCAACGATATCGTGTTTGGTCTTCCAGCGGGAGTCAGATAATACTGCCTGTATACCTGTACTATTATCCTTGTTAATTACAAGGGGCCCCTGTAAATTTGCCGTCATGGGACTACCGTCAGATGGAATTGTCACTATGGAAAAGATAAGTGCATTTCCGGGATCATTAATCCCTATAGGCAGAAGATCGTCGTTATCTACATTCATCTCATAATCGGGCCTAAAAAGAAAGGGGTTTATAAGTATAAAGGCAATCTGCTGCGAATCGACAGACTGAAGCCAGAAGAAGGGTTCCTGTTCGGCATCAAGCAGTACATAATCTTTAAGAGCTTCAAAACCGTATAAGCCCTGGGGGAAGGATATTTTTTGACTTTCATCTACATTAATAGAGCCAAAAGCTTTTGTTGCAATGGTCATGATCACTCCTTATTTTAAATAAAATTATCGCAGGAAATCCAGCAAGGTAGTAGGAATTATCCTTGCGGCAGTCTGCAATGTCGCCCTATGCGCAAAATCCAGCATGCTTAAATCGGTTACTGCCTGCACCATATCTGTCCCGCTTTCCCTTGCAAGCATTGCACTTACATTGGGTATTTCCTGGTTTATGCGCAGCCAGCTCATCATGGTTCTTTCTGAACGGCTAGAAATGTCCGCCTGGCGGGCTGTCATATTCTGCAAAGACAGGTCTATGCCCTGTATGCCCTGAGAGCCTATAAAATCCTGATCTCCCCTTAACATTGCATCTCTTAAGCGTATTACCATGTCAAAAATGGAGCCACCTGCTACCCTGGTCCCGGGGTTCCAGTTTGGCGCAGAAGGATCATTGTTAAATTCAATAATGCCCAGTTCCTCCAGAACACTGGAGCCCTGCCTGTCTTCCATTCTTATTAAGTGAGGGTTAGTTCCTGTAATTACTAAACCCCTTGTATCAAAATCTACAGAAGCTCTTACAGGTGCGCCTGATTCGTTAATTCTTGCAACTACTGCAGGAAGGGTATCCCCTGTCATAACGGGGATCTCATACCCATCTATGAAAAATGATGTATTCTCTGCAGCACGCCAGGAAGTGGCATCTACATTTGAGAATATCTGCATTCTCTCCGCCCAGAATGCCTCCCCTCCTCCTATATCAAGCTGTGTATAGGAACCATTACTAATCTCAGTCTGCCTTGCAGGACCTGCTCCCCTATACTCTACATTAACTACAAGGAGCTCGCCTCCGCCTTCTACGGTTCCTTCCACTATCCTAAAAGGCTCGGTAAAAGCCTTGTCCCCGGCAAATAACTGCATGCCATCAGGACCTACAGAGTTGGAAATATCTACGAGCTCCTTTAAAAGCTCATTTACCTCTATTGCCATTAAACGGGTATCGTCTGTGGAATAAATACCATGCGCACCGGCAACAGAAAGTTCCCTTATTCTCTGCATTATATCCACCGCTCTCTGGAGCTGTATGTGAATTTGCTCGTAATGGTTCATGGCATATTGGGTGTTTTCTTCAAAGCGGTTAAGCCTTGCAAGATAGGAATCGTAACGCACAGCTCTCGCTGCTGCAAGAGGATCGTCACGCAGCGATTGCAGGCGGTTCCCGCTTGAGATCTGATTATTCACATTGTTAATAGCATCTTCCTGTCTTCTTAAATGGAACTGAATGTCCATATTAGGCATATCAGAAGAAATACGTCTCATTTTATACCCCCATCCTGTTTATAATGGTATCGTACATGGTATTCATTACGGTAATGAACCTTGCAGCAGCGGCATATCCATGCTGAAACTTGATCATATTGGAAAGTTCTTCGTCCATGTTAACACCGGAAATAGACTGCCGGGTATCATGGAGGTTCTTCATAATACGGTTTTGGGTTTCAAGCTGTAATCCGCTTTGTTCACCTAAAAGTGCTATGTTTCCAACAGTAAAGGCAAAATAGTCATCAAAGGTTCTATACTGCCCTACCATTACATCGCTGTTTCTTATTGATGCTATTGCAAGTGCTGCCTCCCCATTACCGGGATTTGCAGGGCGGCCATTTTCGCCAAAGCCGGCTGCAACTGACATTGGGTCTCTTATAAGAGCCGGGTTTATAACTATCCATCCGGAAGGATGTGCAATAGGTGCTACTTCCCAGCTTCCTTCCATGCCGCGCAGTGATAAAACTGCATCTGGGCCATTCCAGTTAAAAGCACCTTCTGGACCTGAAGCCTGCAAAAGCCCGGCATAACCTTCCAAAAAGCGCCCTGAATCTTCTATATGGCGTATAACAAAATCCGGGTTATCCAGATTGGCAGAGGGAGTTGCTGTCATTACAAGGAGGCCTTCGCGGTTTATCCTGGCTGTAACTTCAGAATTGGAATTGTTTATTCTTGTAACAATGTCCTGGACTGTATCGGTATGGTAATATGGAATCTGTCTTGTGCCGTCCCCGGCAGAAAGTGTAATTACGCCTTCAAGACCTACCTGCGCACGGGGATCAAGCGCATTGGTGCCGCTTACGCTGAAGATATATGTAGAATCAAACTCCCCGTCACCGCTTCTGTCATAGTTCCCTCTGACATTGTTCACAAAAGGTGTCTCCATAAAGAAGACTTCTCCTGTAACACCGTTTATACCATAGGCACTCTGATGTATCTCGTTAACAAGACCTACAAAATTCATGGTCATGTTATCCAGAGCCTGAATTTCAGTTCTTATTGTATTATCCCTGAGTTCAACTAGTGCGCCTAACTGACCGTTACGCCCAAAATTTAGAAGTTCAAGTTCTTCAGAAGTATCGCTCCATAAAAATCTTGAATGTGCGGTCTCGGGGTTATGACTTATTGTAAAGGTACGACCAACTTGACCTTGAACAAGAATTTGTCCGTTTGTATGTATCATAAATTCATTGGGGTCTCTTTGATCTACAGTAATATTTATTAAACCTGAAAGCCTGTCTATTAAAAGATCCCTTCTGTCCATAAGGTCATTTGGGTTGTCCCCTTGAGCTTTTACCCTTGTGATCATGTCGTTTAACTCTGCAATTTGGGTAGAAAGGTCATTAATCTGCATTATGGTCATGCGGGCTTCTTCATCCGCCCTGTCCTGCAGGGTTGTAAGGGAGAAGTAACGCTCCTGTATGCCGTCTATTAAGGTTCTCCCCCTTTCCAAAACTATATGTCGAGGGGCTGCATCTGTAGGGTGAATTGAAAGATCCTGCCAGGCATTCCAGAATTCATCCATCTTGCTTCTTATGGAAACAGTTCCCGGCTCGAGGTATATATTTTCCATTTCCCTAATATAGGGATCCCTTGCCTGCCAGTAACCCTGAGCCCCGCCCTGGGCAACAATGGACCTGTCCAAAAGCTCATCCCTTATTCTCTCTATGCGGCTTATTACAACACCCTGCCCTATCTGGCCGGGGGTCTCTGCCCTGTTAAGAGCCGGTATGTAAATAGGCTCAAAGGTACTGAACTCTATGCGCTGGCGGGAATAGCCGGGAGTAGATATATTTGTCAGGTTATGCCCTGTAACTGCCAAAGCCTGGTGATGAGCAGAAACTCCTCTTTTTCCAATTTCAATTCCTGTAAATGTAGATGTCATTTATTTCTCCTAAAAACGGCTGTTCAAAACTATGCTTTTTAGATCCTGGGAAACACGGCTTCCGTCTCTGGAATAGAGCTTCCCTCCTCTTGCCGGGTATACTGCTTCTATATAGGAAGTTGCCATTATCTTGGCTTCATTAATATAGGCTGTTAAATTATCGTTTAGAGCCTTCATTTTATTTGTCTGTGTTTTAAGTTCCCTGTAAAGCCTTGAAAGTTCTCTTTGTTCATCAAAAGAGAGATTGGATATTAGCTCATAAAAAGGCTTAGATGTATCGCCCAAAGAAGAAAGTAATGTATGCCTCTCTTCTTCCAGTGCCGTAAACTCCAAACCGAGCTTTTTTACATCTTCTGTTTTTTCATCCAAATTTTCCCAGTCTCTGTCCAATACCAAACGAAAAACTATTTCCTGGGCAGAAAAAGTAGCCTTTAATAGATCAATTTCCCTGTTAAAAACTGATACTGCATCTTCAAAATTCCAGCTAGTTTTCATAGCCTCTCCTTAAAAATAGAACTCTTCTTTTTAATTATCGGAATATATAAAACATAAATTAGAAGCCCCTTGCGAAATCTGTATATTTAAGTTAAGGTAGAAGAAATTTTTTATAGAGAGGTAAACTATGGCTCATACAATAACAGATGCCTGTGTAAGTTGCGGCGCCTGTGCCGGTGAATGTGCACCCAATGCTATTTCCGAAAAAGGTGATAAGTACTGGATAGATCCTGACAAATGCGTAGATTGCGGCGTTTGTATTGATACTTGCCCCACCGAGGCAATTACGGCAGGATGATTTTTTTGTTTAAGAAAGAAGGCAAGGCTAGGTTCTTGCCTTTTTTTTGTACTTTTTTCCTTTTTTTTATAATTTTTTCCATATTTTTACCAAAAAACACGCTAAGGGCGGAGTCTCCTCTGCCGCTTATTCCTTTTTTAGACTCCAGAGACTTTATTTTCAGGCAATATCAGGGGGATGTAGAGACAGGCAGGCGCCTTGTCTTCTCGCCGAGACGAAATCCTGACCAGATAACAGAAAATTTGACTATATATTCCTATCTTGTTAGAGAGGAAGACAGCCTTTTACGTATAGCCGCAAGGGCAAATATACCTGTCTCCACCCTGGCATCCTTAAACAGGCTCTCACATGCAGATGATCTGCAGACTGGTTTCCTGCTCCTACTCCCCTCCATGCCGGGTATCTTTGTCCGGGAAAATCCCCTTTCAGACCTTGAACGTTTTCTAAATTCATCAAGATCAGAAGACGAATATGGGATACTACTGTCCATTCCCCAGGAAGGAAGGACAGAAAGGTACCTTTTTTTCCCCGGCGATGATTTTAACTCTGCAGAGTATATTTTTTTCCTTAACAGAGGTTTTCGCTTTCCCTTAAGGGAATTCAGGCTTAGCAGCCCCTTTGGTCAAAGGATAAGCCCTATAACAGGAAGATTGAGTCATCATAGAGGGATAGATCTGGCTGCCCCGGAGGGCTCAGAAGTTTTTGCTGTAAGAAGCGGCACAGTTATTGACATTGGTTTTGATGAAATTCTTGGTAACTATGTAATGGTAGAACATGATAATAACTGGGTAAGCCTTTACGGGCATTTATCATCAGTAAATACCAGTATAAATTCCCAGCTTTCTTCCGGAGCTTTATTGGGCAGGGTTGGTACTACAGGGCAATCTACAGGACCCCACCTTCATTTTGAGCTTATTCAAAATGGTCAAAATCAGGACCCGGCAAGACTCCTGGGTATCTTTACAGGTGAATGAACTCCACACAAAAAAAAGCCTGTTACAAATCGAAATCTGTAACAGGCCCTGCCCTTGAGGCATATCGAACGCATAGTGATTTGGGAGGGGAACTACACGCCCGACATTAATAGTATCGGACACTTGTT
>Ga0099364_10011267_pt1 | contig 12229 bp, 13 predicted proteins | sample TergutTh196P3_FD_73070 | JGI IMG/M metagenome (GOLD analysis project Ga0099364, IMG submission 73070) | Microcerotermes parvus P3 segment gut microbial communities from Pointe-Noire, Republic of the Congo - Th196 P3 | ecosystem: Host-associated > Arthropoda: Insects > Digestive system > Gut ...
GTATTGAAAACCTTCACGGAATACGCGGCTGAAATTCAGAACAAGCTGCTGGAGGTGACGGTGCCGTTTGGGAGCGCGGTCTGTGACAAGACCATTCTCGAACTTGACCTGCCGGATGATTTGTACATTATAATGATTAAAAGGGGCGACAAATTTATCGCGCCGATTCATTCAACCGTCATTTTGGAAAACGACGTCGTCATGCTCGCCAGCGGCAACGAGGAAAACCTCCTCAAGCTCCACGCCGCCATCAGCGGGTGAGGCCAATTCTCTTCATATTCCAATTCTAAGCCATTCGGCTTAGAATTGGAATATGCGCGACATTCATGTTGCGCCCAACGCGTAGCGTTGTGGTTTTTTCCAAATCAATATGCGTAGCATATTGATTTGGAATTAGAATTAATATAAAAAAACGCCGGGGCTGATATCGCCCCGGCGTTTTTTTTATTTTAATAACCAGCCGCTGACGCGCGCTTGCGCTTACAGCATCTCGGCGATTTGGACCGCGTTCAGCGCGGCTCCCTTACGGACGTTGTCGCTGACCACCCACATGGACAGCGCGTTTCGCCGCCCCATATCCTTTCGTATCCTGCCGACGAATACCGGATCCTTGTTCTCGCAGTAACGCGGCCTTGGGTAATCCGAACTCGCCGGGTCGTCCTGCACCACCACTCCCGGAGCGGATTTCAAGATTTCACGCGCCTCCTCGGGAGTTATCGGGTTGTCGAATTTTGCGATTATCGTTTCGCCGTGGCCTTTGAACACCGGCACCCGCACGGCAGTGCAGCTTATTTTCAGCTCGGGAAGGTGCATAATCTTTCGGGATTCGCGCACCATCTTCCACTCTTCTTCGGTCATGCCGTCGCTGTCGAATGAGCCGATGTGCGGCAGCAGGTCGAACGCTATGGGGTGAGGGTAAACTATTTGCGTTGCGGGCTCGCGTCCGTCGAGGACGGAGCGGCTCCCGGACTCCAGTGTCAGCATAGCGTCAGTGCCGGTGCCGGATACGGATTGATATGTCGAGTAAGCAACGTAGTTAAGCCCGAATTTCAGATGAAGCGGGTATAAAGCCACAACAGCCTGAATCGTCGTGCAGTTCGGGTTTGAAATTATGCCGTTGTGTTCTTTGATGTCGCCCGGGTTTACCTCGGGTACAACGAGCGGCACCTTGGGGTCCATGCGCCATACGGAACTGTTGTCTATAACCACCGCGCCGGCGGCTACCGCCACGGGAGCCCATCGCTTCGACGCGCTGCCGCCCGCCGAGAACAGCGCTACATTAACGCCCTCGAAGGAATCGTCGCCAACCGCGTGAACGGTGTGTTCCGCGCCTTGAAATTCCAATGTCTTCCCCGCCGATCGTTCGGACGCCAGGGGGACGAGTTCCGTAACGGGAAAATTCCTCTGTTCCAGTACCTTGAGCATCTCACGGCCAACCAGGCCGGTTGCTCCGAGCACGGCGACTTTCATTTAAACCGCCTCCTCCTCTATAAAGTGTTCATGCAGCGCGCGCACCGCGTCGTCGGCGCGTGTGGAAGCCACAACGCAGGTGACGGCAAGAGCCGTCGACGAGATCATATCTATGTTTATTCCCTCTTTCGCAAGCGTCGTAAACATCCGCGACGGTATGTCAGGGTGGTTCGCGATACCCGCTCCAACGATGGAAACACGCGCAATTTCGGTGTTGAAGGACACGCCCTGGGCCTCAACGTCGTGGCTGAAAGCGCGGCATACATCAATCGCGCTGTCAAGATTTTCCTTACGTATCATGAATCCTATGTCGTTCAGCCCGCCCCTCATGTTGTTCTGAATTATCATCTCCGCTCCAACGCCCCGCTCGGCGAGGCTTGAGAAAAGACGCCCTGCTACTCCCGGGACGTCCGGCACTCCCATCAACACCACCTTTGCCGTTTTGAGGTCGTGCACGACCGCCTTGATTATCAATCCTTCGCTAACCGGAATATTCTTCACTATCCAGGTTCCCTCCTCCTTAGTGAAGCTTGACGCCACATACAGCGGCACTTCGTACCGCGCTGCCACCTCGACGCTGCGGGCTTGCAGCATCTTCGCGCCCAGCGCCGAGAGTTCCATGCACTCCTGATAAGAGATATAGTCCAGTTTCACCGGAAACTTTACTTGCCTCGGGTCGGCAGACATCACGCCCTGAACGTCCTTCAATATGTGACATTCCCCGCCAATCGCCGCCGCCAGCGCCACCGCGGAGAGATCCGATCCTCCGCGTCCCAGCGTGATCACGTCGCCATCGTCGGTCATTGCCTGAAAACCGGCCACCACTGCCACAAGACCGTTTTCGAGGGCTTCGGTGACGGTTTTGGCATCCACTCTGTAAATTCTTCCCTCCGTTGGAAAGCCTTTGGCGTAAAAACCGGCCTGTGACGCGATAAATGACTGCGCGGGAATGCCCTCATGTTTCAGGGCCATCGCGAGGAGCGCGATGCTTTGCTGTTCTCCCGTTGCAAGCAACTGGTCTATCTCTCTGCCGTGCGGCTCATCTGTCACATCTCCCGCGAGCGTGAGGAGTTCATCGGTCGTATTGCCCATCGCCGAAACAATTACGGCGACCTTGCAACCCTTGCCGATATATCCCTTTATGATGAGCGCTACCTCTCTCATTCTGTCGGCGTCGGCAACCGAGCTGCCGCCGAACTTGAGGACTACTGTGCGTGCTTCTTCGCTCACAGCGTCACCTCGACTTTCGCGCCGTCAGCATTACCCTCCAGCACGAAAAACAGTGAGTCCACTCCGTGCTCCGAGAATGTGCGGCACATAGTTTCCGCCACTTTTCGCGGCTTACCCCGCGAAAGCGCTATAACGCTCGGGCCGGAGCCGCTTATCGCAACGCCGAGACACCCTGGTATTGAGCGTACCCTGTCCATTATTACATTCCCTCCGGGGAACAGCTTAGCCCGGTATTGCTGATGCAGCCTGTCGTCCATGCCCCACGACAGCATATCCCACTGTCCGGTTGCCCATGCCGCCGCCATCAGCGCCGCCCGTCCCAGATTGAACACGGCATCCTTGAAGTTTACCATTTCCGGCAGCGATTTTCTGGCGTCTGATGTGTTCACTCTGACGTTCGGAACCGCCACCACCACGTACATATCGTTCGGGAGGGCGGGCAGCTGCACATAGCGCAGATCGTTTCCATCCCAGCATCCTACCGTCATGCCTCCCAGAAAACAGGGAGCGACATTGTCCGGGTGTCCCTCGATTTTCGTCATGATGTGGAGCAGATCTTCCTCTGATGCTTTGACGCAGTTCAATTCCTGCGCTATCAGTACGCCGGAAACGATTGCGCTTGCCGAACTGCCAAGCCCGCGGCAAAGGGGTATCGCGTTGAAGGAGTGTATTTCAAAACCCTTGGGTTCTGCGACGTTCCACGTCGCGCACGCTTCGAGGTAGCTTTGTATTATCAGGTTTGAATTGACGTCGTTAATATCTCTCGCGCCCTCGCCCGTGACTTCTGATACGAACTCCCCTGGCGGGAGCGTCCGCTTTATTGCCACGACGTTGTAAAGTGAAAGCGCCATACCGAGCGTATCGAACCCCGCGCCTAGGTTTGCGCTGGTCGCGGGCGCCCGTACCTTGATAATCGTTTCGCTCATAAGGAAAGCGCCTCAGTTAATTCTTCCATAGTATCTCCGATCCTGATCGGGGGAGTGGCCTGCGATATGGCGGCGTCCGGGTCTTTGAGGCCGTTGCCGGTGAGAACTATAACGACTGTCGCTCCTTTCGGAAGCCTGCCGGAGTTTTTCAGCTTGACCAGGCCGGCGAAGGCGGCGCAGGACGCCGGCTCGGCGAATATGCCGGCCCTGCTCGCGAGCGCCTTTTGCGCCGCAAGTATTTCGTCGTCGGTCACGGTTTCGAATGCTCCGCCCGACTCTGAAACTGCTTCCCGCGCCGTGCGCGCGCTTACAGGATTGCCGATGCGTATGGCGGTGGCTATGGTTTCAGGGTTCGGGCAGGGGAGTCCTGTCGCCAGCGGCGCCGCTCCTTCCGCCTGAATGCCTATCATCTCAGGCAAAGACGAGATTTTACCCCATTCCCTGAAATCCTTGTAACCGGCCCAGTACGCGCTGATATTACCCGCGTTGCCCACCGGGATAACGTGTATGCCGGGGGCGCGGCCAAGCGTTTCGCATACCTCCCATGCGCCGGTCTTTTGGGAAATTAATCTGTAAGGGTTTACCGAGTTGACCATCGCTATCCCGTACTTTTCGGACGCCTCGCGCGCCATTTCGAGAGCCCTGTCGAAGTTGCCCTCAACCGATATGACTTTTGCCCCGTAGATAAGGGCCTGCGCGAGCTTGCCGAGCGCAACTTTCCCGGATGGCAGAAGCACATAACAGGGTATCCCCGCGTGTGCCGCATATGCCGCGGCCGAGGCAGACGTGTTGCCAGTGGACGCGCAGACTATGGCGCGCGCGCCTTCCTCCAACGCTTTCGCGACGGCAAGCACCATGCCCCTGTCCTTAAAAGAACCCGATGGATTGCAGCCCTCAAGTTTAGCCCACAGTTCTATTTCAAGCTCGTCGCCCATCCTGTCCAAACGGACAAGGGGAGTGCTTCCTTCCTCAAGATTTAACGAAGGGGTTTTTTCAGAAACAGGCAGGTATCCTCCATACCGTTTTAAAACTCCCACACATACTCCTCCCATTCGATACCGCGTAACAATTGATTAGACCGCTTGGTGCGGGGAACAAATCACTCCGCATTATATTCTAAATACAATCCGCGTAAAGCACAAGTCGTCGATTTTTTCCACGAGAAGCGATGGAATTTATTGAAAAGGCCATTCGTATAATTTCAATTTAATATATTGGAGGCATATTTTTTGGAATTAGGGCAAAACATTTCTATGCGGGATTCAACGGTTCTTTAAGTAAATTCTGTTGAGCGATTTAATCCTCCTCAGCCTGGCAATATGAATTTATCTGCCAGCTGCTCGAAAACGTCCACAAGAAATGGGTCGAAGTGGGTTCCTTTTTCCTCAAGGATGGTTTTAACCGCCTCTTCGTGAGTAAGCATATCCTTGTAAGGCCGTTCCGACACAAGCGCGTCATACACGTCGGCTATGGCCATTAGCCGCCCCGGCAGAGGAATGTCCTCTCCTGAGAGGCCGTTTGGGTAACCGCTGCCATCCCATTTCTCATGATGCGTCTTTGCGAAAATTTTCGCGTACTTTAAAAATTCGCTGTCCGGCGTTTTGGCCTCGATGCGCTCGATGATTCTGACTCCCATCTCCACATGCTTTTTCATTTCCTCGAATTCTTCCGGCGTGAGGCGGCCGGGTTTGTTAAGAATGCCGTCCCGGATTGCAATCTTACCCACGTCGTGAAGCTGAGATGACTCAAGCATGAGTTCGATGTCCCACTCTTGCAGTTGATCTCTGTATAGTCCCATGTCTTGCAATCCGTCCATAAGAGTCTTGAGGCCGTGCTGCGTGCGCTCGATATGTCCGCCGGTGTTGTCGTCCCGGCTTTCCACCAGGTCGGCTACTGTTCTGAGTATGGCTCCTTGCAGTTTAAAAACCTCGTCGGTCTTTTCAGCGACCATCATTTGAAGGTTTTCGTTGAATTGTTTCAGTTCCTCTCTCTGATCTTCCAGCTTATGCGCCTGCTCCTCCAGCCGGAGCCTCTGAGCTTGAACTGTGAGGTGCAGTTCCACTCTCTTGTGCAAAAGCTGTGTCATGAATGGCTTCGAGATGTAGTCAATGGCTCCGAGGGAGAGACCTTTGAGTTCGCTTTCCTGGGAATCTATGCCGGTAAGGAAAATCACGGGAATGTCACTCGTCGCCGTATTGGCTTTGAGAAGTTTTATCGCCTCGTAGCCGTTCATATCAGGCATGTTGATGTCGAGAAGAATCAGATTGGGTTTATTGCGTTTCAGCAAATCAAACATCTTTGCCGCCGAAGGTACGGTGAATACATCACAGAAGTCGGACAGGGCGTTCTTGGTGACCTTCAGATTTGCTATGTTGTCGTCCACAATCATTACTATCGAGCTTTTGCTGTCCATTTGCCGATCACCCTTTGATAAAAATGCGTCCCGTCATGCCTGAGATACTCGGCAGCAGGGTCAGCATTATGTTTACGGCTGGATTATATCATTTTAATTTACAGTTTATCTTAAAATTTTAATTTTAAACCGCGGCAAGACGTTTTTCGGGCTTGCGATATGCGCGCGATATAATATTTTGATATAATTGTTCACGGTTGTTGTTTTCCATACAAGGTGAGAAGTAGGCGATTAACATAAACAGGTCTTTACTCAAAAATAGCCGCACGAATTTTTCAGCGCGTTCAGCGCGTATTGTATCGTTTGTCGTCATTCTTTTGTTTCTGTTGCCCGGAACATCGCTCGCGATCACGAGGGGCGAATTTGCCGCGAGGCTGTTCGACGCTTTGGGGTACCAGGCCGCGGCTGAACCGTTTCTGCCTCCTGACGTTCCAAGAACCCACGCGCACGCGAGACAGATAGGCTCCGCCGTGCGATACGGTCTACTGCCAAGAACTCCTTTCGATCCCGACGCCGTTATAGACAGACACGGGGGAATACGGATGGCCATCTCGATGCTGGGCTGGGAGTTCGAGGCGTCCCTGTACGAATCACTGAGCGCGCTGCCGGATCTCTCAGGTTCCGGCGACAGTATTTTCTTCATGGCTTCCGAGATGAACCCGCCCGCTCCGCAGCAGCTCCTTATCGATGGCGCTATACCGTTGTCGGATACGGGGAGCTCGGCGATTCTCAACTGGGTGAGGGAATGCGCCAAGGCTGTTTCATGGAATCGCGTATTCAGCTACGGGGGTACGGATTTTATAATTTACCGCCAGGGTGTGGCGCGTGTGGGGCCGCAGCCGCAAAGCCAACAGGAGATACCCGCCAATGTGAATCCGGTCGGGGCTCCGGGCAATAATCCGCTTTACATCGCCGCGGTAGGCTTACACATGACGAACGTTGACGCCCGGATAGCTTTTGCGTCTGCCTTTGGCGAGCTTCGCGTGCCGATGTCCAGGTTCGCTGATTCATACGACCCCATTGCCGTGGTGAACGCCGGTTTTTTTTCCGAGGGGCGTCCGATTGGCAGCATGATGTTCGACGGTAATCCGGCGAGCAGCCCGTTGGAGGGCCGCTCCGCGATAGGGTGGAACAACGAGGACGGGACGGTAGTGTTCGGTTCCGGCGAAGGGCGTTTCGGCGTGATGACGCCGCGGGGATTCGTACAGTTTGATCGCTTCAACGCGACTCCCTATATGAACGAGGCGTCGTTTTACCCCGCGGGCATCATGACCGCGGCGGCGGGAACCGCGCTCGACGCCGTATTGTTGGCGGTAAGGAATGGCCGCGTATTGGAGAAGCGGGAGGGGTCGTGGGGCAATCATTTTCTGCCGGACGGCGGTTCGCTGATAGTTGCCCGCGGAAATTCGCGCGCGATGCTGGAGGGTTTCGGTCAGGGGGATCAGATTTCCATAGTCATGGATGTAGGGACCGGTGTTTTCAATGCCTGCAAGAACATCATACAGGCGGGCCCGATGCTCATTCGGGGCGGCGCTCCCGTGGGGGACGGCGAAACATTCAATAACGACCTCACCGAGAGACGCCATCCGCGCACAATAGTCGGCACGGACGGAAACCGAATGATATGGGCCGTGATAGACGGCCGCAGTTCAGTACACAGCCTGGGCACGACAATGGACGAAACCCGCTGGGTTGCGCGCGCCCTCGGCCTCACGAACGCTATAAATATGGACGGCGGCGGCTCCTCACAATTGATATGGCGCGGCATAACAGCCAACATGCCCAGCGACGGGCGCGAGCGTCCCCTTCCTTACGCGGTGCTGATGATGCCTAAGGGCGCGCCCATGACGCAAAAAACATTTTTGCAGGAAACCCCAGTTTATTATAACCCCGGTACTTTCATGGATGATACATCGCCGGGGGGCGCTCCTTATTCCGATACGTATGTCCCGTATGAGTAAATTGGTGAAATAACCTTGACTGGCATGTTATAATTAGCAGTCCATAGAACGTGGAGGGTGTCTGGATGAGTAAGTACTTACAGAGAATCAAAAATTTTGACACATCGTTCATGAACTGGATACAGGCGCATACTAAGACGGATTTTATGGATCGCGTCATGCTTATTTCCACGAAGCTGGGCGATCGCGGAGCCATCTGGATAATCTATGCCATTATTTGCGCGTGCAGCGCTGGGCTCCGTCAGGTCAGCATGAACCTCACGATGTGCGTTTCAGCCAGCGCCGTTCTGGGTAACTTCGCCATAAAACCAATCTTTCGCAGGACGCGTCCCTGCAACGCCGATTTCTCCCGCAGGCTTCTGCTTGCCCGGCCGGGGGATTCGTCGTTCCCATCCTGCCACACGATGACAAGTTTCGCCGCGGCGGTCGTGACGGTGTGGCAGGCCGGGGGACTTCTCGGAGTGACGTCGTTCGTGTTCGCCTCCATGATCTCCTTCTCGCGCGTATACCTCTATATGCACTACCCAAGCGACGTACTCGCGGGAATGGCTTTGGGGATGGCGGCGGGAGGCATATTCGTTTTCAGCGTCGCGTGATATAACGTCATAGAAACGATTTCTCATATCTCCGATAGTATCAACTCTCACTGCTATATCAGCCAATGAGGCACGGCCCACACTTCATTACCAAGCGGATAAAGCTCGCTGCTGTTGCAAATGACATTACCTGTTCCGACTGTCATTCCGGTATCAGCGACAGGCGAAATCGCGCCGAAATGCCGAAGCGCTTTCCTGTCAGGACCCGCGTTTTCCTTTATTTCAATCGGGTATAGAACCGTATTGCGCTCAATCAGCAAGTCGATTTCTTTCCTGTTGTTAGCATCGCGGTAATAAAAGAGCGGCGGGAGCCGCCCTGAGTTAGCGAAGCTTTTGTATACCTCGCTTACGACATAGTTTTCAAAAAATACGCCGCTGTCCGCGAGTTTTTCCAGCACATTGGCGTCATCAACGCCACGCAGATAACACAAGAGTCCCGTATCCATGAAATACAGTTTAGGGGCTTTGACCACCCTTTTGAGCGCATTGTTAAAATACGGCGGCAAGAGAATCGCGATGCCGGAAGAAACCAGGACCGACATCCATTCTTTAGCCTTGTTTACGGAGATACCCACCTTTTTTGCGATATTCGTATATTCGACATGAGACGCCGCCAAACCTCCGCACACCCGCATGAATTTATAAAAAGCCAACTCGTCCGCGACCTGAGCCAAATCCCTGACGTCCCTCGAAAGATACGTTTGAAAATAGGCGCCGAAATAATCCTGAAACGCGGCGGGCCGTTCCTCATACAAGCGCGGCATACCGCCTTTCAAGATAGCCGAAAAAGTGTCCGTCCGGCTCATGGGCACGCCGGCTGTTTGCCTTGAAATCAGCGTTTCGACGCCGGTTTCGTATTCGTCAAAAAGCGTGCCGGTTATCTCTGAACGCGAAAAGCTGAACAGATTAACGATCCCTATGCGTCCCGCCATGCTCTCGGATACATTTTTCATTGAAACAAAGCTCTGAGACCCGGTCAGCCAAAAATCTCCGCAGCTCCCGCGCTCATCGACATATGCTTTTATGTATTGCAAGAGAGCGGGCGCGTATTGAAACTCATCAATAATTACCGGCGGCGCATACTTTTGCAGAAAAGCCGAAGGTGCCTCGACCGCCATTATTCTGTTTTCCGGAATATCCAGCGTGACGAACGCCCTGTCAGATCCAGCCAAATGCTTAAGCAGCGTCGTTTTTCCCACCTGCCTTGCGCCGGTTACAATGACGGCGGGAAAAGAGGCGGATATTTCCATTACCTTCCTTTCGAGTTTTCTTTTTATATACATAGCAGCCTCCAAAATTGTGCTAATCTGTTTGTGTGTGTATAATTTTGCACAGTATATGATACACCGGGATCAACGTCAAGAAATTTGCGGATAATTCTATTTGCATTTTGCGGATATCATGATAGGCTTTTTTCGTTATATAGACGAATGGCAGGAGGTTCCGGGCATATGGGACGCGGTAAGGTTTGACATAGATCAAAACCCGGGCTACGGGAAATATCTGCTGACCGGTTCGGTTTCCCCTCCGCGTGATTAATAAGGGCGGCATTATAGGCGGATTGATAACAGCGGGAACTATTGGTGCATCTTATCTCGGATACAAAGGGTATTGCTTTATGAAAGAAAGAAAAAAATCTAAAATGAACCAACTCTTATTAAAGAGTTCATAGAAACACTCGAAGCGAAATCGCCGACAGAAAGTGGCAATCGTGCGTTCCACAAAGTAAGATTAAAGGATTAGGAGGCGCAATATGGACACTATTTCTGTAAACCTAAACCGCGAGCTTGCGACAAAGGCAAGACCCATACTCAGCCATTACGGAATAGACATTGAAACCGCTCTCAATGTCTATCTAATGCAGGTCATCACGGACATAAAGCCGCTTTTTCCTCAGAGCGAAATAGCGGAATATGTACGCCCGCCTATGCAGTTTGACTGCCTAAAGGGCGTGCTTGACATTGACGATGACTTCAGCGATGTTCTCGCGGACTTCAAGGAGTATATGTGATGACAAAGTATCTTATTGATACTCATACAGCCATATGGCTGTTTACAGACAGCAAAAAACTGTCCGATAAAGTAAGGAATATCCTTGCCGACAGAGGATGCCACCTTGCCGTCAGCATTGCTTCCGCTTGGGAGATTGCCATTAAAACCAGCAAGGGCGGTAAAATTACGGACATGAGCGGCGTTGCGGTCTTTATAGATAAGCTCCGCGAAAACGGTGTGGAAATACTTGGAATAACCGCCGAGGAAGTCAAGATTGTTGAGTCCTTGCCGTTTATTCATAATGACCCATTCGACAGGGTTATTGTTGCGACCGCAAAAAGTAATGGATTAATGCTTTTATCTTTTGATGAAAATGTCCGTAAGTATGATGTCCCTTGTGTTTGGTAATTACCTGCGAGGAAAGGAGGAGAACCGTATGGGCAGAGAAGAATTAAAGAGTTAAATTGATGAATTAATGCGACAAGCGCCGAAAAGGATATTTTCAGATCCGTCACGTGCGGTTGCTGCACCACCTTGGAACATTCGGGTTTATGTTTGAGAATCTATGCTTGAGGGATATTGCGGTTTACGCCGGTTTTTATGGAGGAAATGTCTTTCATTATCGTGATAATAGTGAAATGGAAGTTGACGCAATTGTTGAAATGCCTGATGGCGCCTGGGGAGCTTTCGAGATTAAGCTTGGTGAGGATCAGGTTGAAACAGCGGCCAATAAATTACTGCGAATGAGGGATAAAATGATCACAGCCGGAGCCGAACCGCCTGTTTGCCTCGCGGTGATAACCGGCTGAGGTATTGCCAGGTTGCGAGGCGATGGAATGTATGTGCTGCCTGTAAATACTATACGGCATTGATTTTTCCAACGCCCGTCCGCGAGTTGGATTACAGCATCAACCTCCAAACCGCTTTTGTCGCGATAATGATAAACGCTTCCATCAATGCTTTCCGCATAGACCCGTAAATCCCTTATACAAAGCGCTTTTCGCTATTTCTTCCGCTGAACGGGTTTTCCCGCACCACTTGGGCCCTTCAATTAAAACAGCGCCCTTCGCTTGCAGCAGAAGCTTCAATTTTTCGTCGGAAATGCGTTCGATGTATTTGCTATTCATTTATGTCACCTTTTAGCATCATAAACGAAACTATGAACTTTGTCATTCATTTACTTTTGACTTTGGCACAGTTTTGCTTTTGACTTTGGCTGCGCAGGCAAATAACTTGCCGGGTTTTTTCAGAATTTTACAAAATGGGTTTTACGCCCCCGTTTTTTTGGCCGGTTGTCTACTATAATTACAATAGCAAAAAGCGTTTGCATTAACGGCGTCGCCGGTTTGAAGGAAACGGGCGCGCGATTTTTTAGAAAAATTTTTACAATCCTGAGAAATGGAGGGTAATCCAATGAAATCAAGAAAAATATTTTTTGCGTTAATGGGAATCGCGGCGCTGTGCCTGGCGCTGTGCGGGACGTATCCGCCGCGTGAGGCGCGGGCGGCGGCCGCGCCGATGGGCGACGCGCGGGAGGCTTACGTAAAGGACTCGCTCTTGACATTCTTCATCCCCAGCCGTGGTGAGAATGGCACTTCCGGGAGGCGTGCCATGCAGACCAGGGTGATCGGCTTCAACGCC
>Ga0099364_10011268_pt1 | contig 12229 bp, 13 predicted proteins | sample TergutTh196P3_FD_73070 | JGI IMG/M metagenome (GOLD analysis project Ga0099364, IMG submission 73070) | Microcerotermes parvus P3 segment gut microbial communities from Pointe-Noire, Republic of the Congo - Th196 P3 | ecosystem: Host-associated > Arthropoda: Insects > Digestive system > Gut ...
CATATTTACAGACGCTTCGGATACTGCGGTAGGCGCCGCCTTGCAACAGCGGGTCGGCGACGCTTGGCAACCCCTGGCGTTCTACTCCCATAAGATCAACACAGCTCTACAAAAGTACAGCCCATACGACCGAAAGGCCATCAAATACTCCCGCCATATGATCGAAGGCCGGCCCTTCGTCATATTAACAGATCACAAGCCTCTCATTTCTGCTTTCCAGCAACGCAGAGATAAATGCTGTCCACGGCAGTTCCGTCACCTAGAGTTTATTGGACAATTCTCTACTGAATTCAGGCATGTCTCAGGGCAAGACAATGTTGTAGCAGATGCCTTATCGAGAGCGAACTCTGTCACTTGGACTCTTGATTACCAGGATGTTGCGAGTTCCCAGAATCAGGATGCGTAGCTGTAAGATATCCTGAAAAATGGCTCGGAGCTTCGGTTGGACAGGATACACCTTCCCGGGACGGACGTCAACCTCTACTGTGACACATCCACTCATCAACCACGGCCATTCATAACCACACCATTCACACGCCAGGTTTTTGACAACCTCCACGGCCTCAGCCACCCCGGAGCCAACACCACTGTCAAGTTGGTGTCGCAGCGGTTTGTGTGGCCGGGAAAGACTGCCGCGCATGGACACGCGCGTGTACACCCTGCCAACGTTCCAAGGTAACGCGGCACGTGAAGGCTCCTCTCGAGAGTTTCAACCTCCCGTCGGCACGTTTCTCTCATGTGCATATTGACCTGGTAGGGCCGCTGCCCTTGTCTTCTGGCTTCGGGTACTGTCTCACCGCCATCGACAGATACACCCGTTGGCCTGAATCATTCCCTCTCTCAGACATCACCGCCGAAGCAGTCGCTAAAGCATTCGTCTCAGTCTGGATTGCTCGTTTCGGCTGCCCCCAGCAAATCACAACCGACCAGGGCAGGCAATTCGAAGCCCGTCTCTTCAAGACTGGCGAACGGCACCGGATCCTCTCTAACCCGGACGACTGCATGGCATCCCGCCTCCGATGGTCTTATCGAGAGACTCCACCGACATCTGAAAGCCGCCCTGATGAGTCATGCCGATGAACATTGGGCCGAGTCTCTACCATTGGTCCTGTTGGGGATTCGCAGTGCTTGGAAAGAGGACTTAAAAGCCTCAGCAGCCGAACTAGTGTATGGATCTCCACTGCGGTTACCGGGGGAGTACTTCGCCCCTTCCCCCGACGAATAGACTGACGTCACCGACTTCGCCTTCCGGCTAGGGGCACACATTGGTAAGCTTCGACCCGAACCGGAGTCCCGGCTTGCAGCGCCATCCACATTCATTATCAAGGACCTGGCCACCGCCTCGCACGTATTTTTACGGCACGGTGCCCTCCGGGGTGCCCTCCAAGCTCCGTACGTCGGCCAATATGAGGTTCTCACTAGAGCGATAAGACATACGTCAATCGACATTCAGGGTTCTCCAATAATCACCTGAAACCGGCTTACGTCCTTCATGTCGATACTTAAACCGCTTCACCAACGACCGCTCCTACCGGCGACACAACGCGCTCCCGTAGGCGGGTACGCTTTCCAGATTTCCTGGGGGTGCAGTGGTCTCACCACGTGGCGGATGCTATATGCTAGCTAACCCTCTTAGCCAGGGCATTGCTTCACCCCACAAAAACTGCTGTCTTAAATACCAGCCAGTGAAAGTTGGGAGACAGAGCTAACCAGCTAAGTAGGCCAAGCACAGTGTATGAGTGAGAATGCTATTCGAGTGGAGGACAATCAACAGCAGACCGAGGTCTTACTGCGCGTACGTAGTGCCGAAGCATAGTGAGTGTATAGTGCTTACGTATTGTGATTGAGCGGTGTATATAGTGTGCAGGAACATTCGTACATATTCAACCACAAACTCATTTTGTGCTTTTAGACAAGGCCAAAATTTGACGTGCGTGAATCTGTAAAAGCTATGTTTCGAAGGCTGGCATGCACTTTTCAACTCATTTTCTGCCTCTTGACTAGCCCAAAATGCGACTTGCGTAAGGTTGAAAAAGCGATGTTTCAAGGATTTCGAAATTTGACCCTTGACCTTTTACATATGACCTTGAAATTTGATCTTTGAAATTTTTAACACATATTTCAAAGCCAAGGTTCAAAATTCAAAACATTTGATATATCGCTTTTTCAACCGTACGAAATTCGCAATTTGGTGTAGTCAAGGGGCAGAAAATGAGTTGAAAGTGCAATTCCAGCCCTCGACTTGCGTAAGTTTGAAAAAGCGGTGTTTCTGGGATTTTTGAATTTGAACTTTGACCTCTGAAATATGATTTAAAAATTTCAAACGTCAAAGTTCAAGGTGAGGGACAAAGGTAAAAGGTCAAATTTCGAAGACCTTGAAAAATCGCTTTTTCAACCTTAAGGAAGTCGCATTTTGGGCTAGTCAAGAGACAGAAGATGAGTTCAAAGTGCGATGAGAGAACGGGAATCTTCGCTTTATCGGCTTCTTCTAAGTTGCATTTTGAGCTGGTCAAGAGGTAGGAATTGAGTTCAAAGTGGAATGCGAGCACATAAAACGTCGCTTTTTCATTCTTACGTAAGTCGCATTTTCGTCTGGTCAAGAGGCGCAAAATGAGATCAAAGCGATGAATCAAACTCTCGCTTCGCACTTTGAATTTGTGCCGGATGCTACAGGCTAGCTCACCCTCTTAGCTTTACCCCCACAAAAACTGCTGTCGTAAATACCAGCAAGTGAAAGTTGAGAGATAGAGCTAACCAGCTAAGTAGGTCAGGCACAGTGTGGAGTGAGCATGCTATGCGGTGGAGGCCAATCAACAGTAGACCGAGGCTGTAGTGCGCGTACGTAGTGCCGAAGCATAGTGAGTGTAAAGTGCTTACGTATTGTGATTGTGCGGTGTATATAGTGTGCAGCAACATTCGTACATATCCAGCCACAGTTGTGACCCCGACGTGATAAGGACGATGCAACAAGACGCCATCACAATGCAACACGACGCTAATCCATCGGCACGACCGGAGCCCCCGCCCGACTCGTCTTCCTACATCAACCTCGTCGGTATTCGGGTTCCGCCTTTCAGGCCCAAGAAGCCAGCCGTGTGGTTTGCGCAGTTGCAGGGACAGTTCGCGTTATCCAGCATCATGCAGGAATCGACAAAATTTATTACGTCATTTCTCAGTTGCAGAACAAGTACGCGGCGGGGGTGGAGGATGTCATAATCAACCCCCACCCACAGGCCGTTACGACCGGATAAAACCGGAACTAATTAGGCATCTGTTGCTCTCCGAATAGCCAACTGCTAATGACTAGGAGATGGGAGACTGGCGTCCAACGCAGTTCCTCCGCCACCTCCGCACTCTCGCCGGCCCATCAATGCATCCAGATTTCCTACGCACCTTGTGGATAAATCGCCTGCCGCCCAACATTCAGGCCATTATCGCAACACAAGCGCAGGTCGCATTACACGACGTAGCCCAGCTGGCGGACACGATAGTGGAAGTCACGCCCCCTCCATGTGTCGCCCGGGTAGCGTCATCCGACACCGACATCAGTATATTGACTGACCGCATTGACAATCTGGCTCGGGAAGTAGCCGCGCTCTCCGCGAACCGCTCCCGGCCCCGTTCGCCTTCGCGGACACAACAAGCAAGACGCCCGTCACGCTATGCGGCACGGTCACCGGCCCCTTACATCTGCTGCTACTATCGTCGCTTTAAAGAGCACGCAAAACGTTGTACCGCGCTCGGTAAGTGGCAGCAGGGAAACGCGGAAAGCAGTCGCTAGCGGCGGCATGCAACTTTAACATCTCATCCAGCCGCCTCTATGTGACAGATCGGCTCTCCAAGACTAGCTTCCTGGTCGACACCGGCGCCGATGTCTATCCCCGCTCCCGTCTGCGAGAAAGCCGGACACATTCCAGTTACGAGCTGTTTGCAGCTAACGGCACTACCGACCGTACATATGCGTTAATTACCCTGCGTTTGGATTATGGCCTACGGTGGGAGTTTTCATGGCGATTTGTCGTCGCGCACGTCGGTTCAGACTTCCTGTCATTTTACAACCTACTCGTCGACGTTCGACATCGACGCCTCATCGACATCACTACCCTCACAGTTAATGGTGACCCGGTGGGGACACCCGGCGGCCAAACGAAAGTCCTCGATGTCAGCTCACGCTACCACACCACGCTTCTGGACTTCCCAGAAATAATCTGTCCCGCAAGCGTCCCCCGGGAACCACGGCACTCTACTTCACACCACATCCGGACCACACCTGGACCACCAGCCGCTTAGCGCCCCCGGCGGCTAGCACCGGATCGCCTCCGAGTCGCTAAATCTGAGTTTGAGGAGATGCTTAATAGCGGCACCGCCCGGCGTTCCGATAGCCCTTAGGCTTCCCCCTCCACCGAGTTCCAAAGAAAGAAGACGGCAGGAGGCCCTGCGGTGAATGTCGTGTTCTGAATGCTAGGACTGTCCCCGACCAGTATCCAGTTTGGCACAATGCCCACTTCGCACATCAACTTGCTGGCCGGAAAGTCTTCTCCACAATCGATTTGGTAAAAAGCTTAACACCAGATCCCAGTTCATCCGGACGACGTTGGCAACACAGCCATCATTACGCCCTTCGGACTCTTCGTGTTTCCGTATATGTCCTTCGGGCTCCGAAATGCCGCACAAACATTTCAGCGGTTCATCGATGAGATTCTCAGGGACCTGGATTTCTGATACGCATATATAGATGACGTGCTAGTCGCCTCTACCTCGGAGGAAGAGCACGAGCAGCACCTGCCCTTCAGCGATTATGTGTCTTGTTGAATCCAGCCAAATGTGTTTTTGGCGCGACGGAGGTGACTTTCCTCGGCTACACAGTTTCAGCTGAACCGTTTCCAACGGCCTGCCTTGGTCAAAGACCTCAGACGTTTCCTTGGCATGCTCTATATTTACCGGCGGTTCATACCATAAGCCGCCAGCATACAAACGCCACTTCACGCTGCATTTGGTGGTCCCAACATAAAAGGATCGCATCCGGTCGACTGGACGCACACCATGGTCCACGCTTTCGAGGACTGCAAGGCTAACCTCTCCCGAGCAACACTTCTGGCCCATCCGGACCCATATGCTATGTTGGCCTTATTTACGGACGCTTTGGATACTGCGGTTGGCGCCACCTTGCAACAGCGGGTCGGCGACGCTTGGCAACCCCTGGCGTTCTACTCCCATAAGATCAAAACAGCTCAACAAAACTACAGCATGTAAGACCGAGAGCTCCTGACAGTGTATGAGGCCATCAAATACTTCCGCCATATGGTCGAAGGCTGGCCCTTCGTCATATTTACAGATCACAAGCCTCTCATTTCTGCTTTCCACCAACGCAGAGATAAATGCTGTCCACGGCAGTTCCGTCGCCTAGAGTTTATTGGACAATTCTCTACTGAATTCAGGCATGTCTCAGAGCAAGACAATGTTGTTGCAGATGCCTTATCGAGAGCGAACTCTGTCACTTAGCCTCTTGATTACCAGGCTCTTGCGAGTTCCCAGAAACAGGATGCGGAGCTGCAAGACATCCTGAAAAATTGCTCGGCGCTTTGGTTGGAAAGGATACAAGTTCCCGGGATGGACGTCAAACTATACTGTGACACATCCACTCAACAACCACGGCCATTCATAACCACACCCTTCAGACGCCAGGTTTTTGACACCCTCGGAGCCAACGTCACTGTCAAGTTGGTGTCGCAGCGGTTTGTGTGGCCGGGAGTGGGGAAAGACTGCCGCGCATGGACACGCACGTGTACACCTTGCCAACGTTACAAGGTAACGCAGCACGTGAAGGCCCCACTCGAGAGTTTCAACCTCCCGTCGGCACGTTTCTCTCATGTGCATATTGACCTGGTTGGGCCGCTGCCTGTGTCTTCTGGCTTCCGGTACTGTCTCATCGCCACCGATAGACACACCCGTTGGCCTAAGGCATTCCCTCTCTCTGACATCACCGCCGAAGCAGTCGCTAATGCCTTCGTCTCAGTCTGGGTTGCTCGTTTCGGCTGCACCCAGCAAATCACAACCGACCAGGGCAGGCAATTCGAGGCCCGTCTCTTCAAGACTCTGGCGAACCGCACCGGATCCTCTCTAACCCGGACGACTGCATGGCATCCCGCCTCCAATGGTCTTATCGAGAGACTCCACCGACAGCTGAAGGCCGCCCTGATGTGTCATGCCGATGAACATTGGGCCGAGGATCTACCATTGGTCCTGTTGGGGATTCGCAGTGCATGGAAAGAGGACTTAAAATCCTCATCAGCCGAACTAGTTTATGGATCTCCACTGCGGTTCGAAATTTCGAAATTTGACCCTTGACCTTTCACATATGACCTTGAACTTCGACCTTTGAAATTTTTAACCCATTTTTCAAAGTCAAAGTTCAAAATTCAAAACACTTGGTTCGTCGCTTTTTCAACCTTACGAAATTCGCATTTTGGGTTAGTCAAGGGACAGAAAATGAGTTGAAAGTGCAATTCCAGCCCTGCGACTTGAGTAAGTTTGAAAAAGCAGTGTTTTTGTGGTTTTTGAATTTGAACTTTGACCTGTGAAATATGATTTAAAAATTTCAAACGTCAAAGTTCAAGGTGAAGGTAAAAGGTCAAATTTCGAAGACCTTGAAAAATCGCTTTTTCAACCTTACGGAAGTCGCATTTTGGCCTAGTCAAGAGGAAGAAGATGAGTTCAAAGTGCGATAAGAGAACGAGAATCTTCGTTTTATCGGCTTCTTCTAAGTTGCATTTAAAGCTGGTCAAGAGGTGGGAATTGAGTTCAAAGTGGAATGCGAGCACATGAAACGTCGCTTTTTCATTCTTACTTAAGTCGCATTTTCGTCTGGTCAAGAGGCGCAAAATGAGATCAAAGCGATGTATCAAGATCTCGCTTCGCACTTTGAACTTGTGGCGGATGCTACAGGCTAGCTCACCCTCTTAGCTTTACCCCCACAAACACTGCTGGCGTAAATACCAGCAAGTGAAAGTTGGTAGACAGGGCTAACCAGCTATGTACGTCAGGCACAGTGTGGAGTGACTATGCTATGTGGTGGAGGCCAATCAACAGTAGACAAATGCTGTAGTGCGCGTACGTAGTGCCGGATCATAGTGAGTGTATAGTGCTTACGTATTGTGATTGTGCGGTGTATATAGTGTGCAGCAACATTCGTACATATCCTGCCACAGTGGTGACCCCGACGTGATACGACGATGCAACAAGACGCCATCACAATGCAACACGACGCTAATCCATCGGCACGACCGGAGCACCCGCCCGACTCGAATTCCTATATCAAGCGCGTCGGTATTCGCGTTCCGCCTTTCAGGCCCGAGAAGCCAGCCGTGTGGTTTGCGAAGTTGGAGGGACAGTTCGCGTTATCCAACATCATACAGGACTCGACAAAATTTATTCCGTCATTTCGCGGTTAGATAACAAGTACGCGGCGGTGGTGCAGGTCATAATCAACCCTCACCCACAGGCCGTTACGACCGGCTAAAAGCGGAGCTAATTAGGCGTCTGTCGCACTCCGAGGAGCAGCGCGTCCGCCAACTGCTAATGCACGAGGAGATGGGTGACCGGCGTCCAACGTAGTTCCTCCGCCACCTCTGCACTCTCGCCGGCCTAACAGTGCAGAAGTCACGCCCCCTACATACGTCGCCCGTGTAGCGTCATCGGCCACCGACATCAGTATATTGACTGACCGCATGGACGAGGTGGCTCGGCAAGTAGCCGCGCTTTCCGCAAGCCGCCCCCGCCCGCGTTCGCCTTCGCGGATACAACACGCAAGACGCCCGTCGCACTGCCAGGAGCTCTCGGTTGTACGGGCTGTATTTTTGTTGAGCTGAGTTGATCTTATTGGAGTTGAACGTCAGGGGTTGCCAAACGTCACCGTCCCGCTGTTGCAAGGCAAAGCCAACCGAAGTACCCGAAGCGACTGTTTTTAAGACCAACATAGCATATGGTTCTGGGTGGGCCAGAAATGTTGCTCGGGAGAGGCTAGCCTTGCAGTCCTCGAAAGCGTGGACCATATTGGTCGTCCAGTCCACCGGTTTTGTTCTTTTATCTTGGGACCAGCCAATGTAGCGTGAAGTGGCGCTTCTATGCTGGCGGCTTGTGTTTCTAACCGCCGGTAAAGATTGAGCATGCCAAGGAGACGTCTGAGGTCTTGAACCAAGGCAGGCCGTTGGAAACGGTTTATAGCCGCAACTTTCTCCTCCAGGGGACGAGTACCTTCAGCTGAAACTGTGTAGCCGAGGAAAGCCTCTTCCGTTGCGCCAAAAACACATTTGGCTTGATTCAACAAGACACCATAATCGCTGAAGCGCAGGTGCTGCTCGTGCTCTTCCTACGAAGTAGAGGCGACTAGCACGTCATCTATATATGTGTAACAGAAGTCCAGTTCCCGGAGAACCTCATCGATGTACCGCTGAAATGTTTGCGCGGCATTTCGGAGCCCAAAGGACATATACGGAAACTCGAAGAGTAAGAAGGGCGTGATGATGGCTGTCTTGGCAACGTCGTCCGGATGAACTGGGATCTGGTGGTAAGCTTTTTACCAAATCGATTGTGGAGAAGACTTTCCGGCCAGCAAGTTGATGTGCGAAGTCGGCAATGTGCCGAACTGGATACTGGTCGGGGACAGTCCTAGCATTCAGAACACGATAGTCACCGCAGGGCCTCCAGCCGTCTTCTTTCTTTGGGACTAGATGGAGGGGCGAAGACCAAGGGCTATCGGAACGTCTGGCGGTGCCGCTACGAAGCATCTCCTCAAACTCAGATTTAGCGATCCGGGGGCGATCCGGTGCTAGCCGCCGCGGGCGCGAAGCGGCTGGTGGTCCCCGTGTGGTCCGGATGTGGTGAACAGAAGAGTGCCGTGGTTCCCGGGTGACGCCTGCGGGACGGATTATTACTGGGAAGTCCAGAAGCGTGGTGTGGTAGCGTGAGTTGCCATCGAGGACTTTAATTTGCCCCCCGGACGTCCCCACCTGTCGAACTTCGACGAGTAGGTTGTAAAATAGCAGGAAGTCTGAAGCGATGATTGGTCCCGTCACGTCCGCGACTACAAATCGCCATAAAAAACTCCCACCGTAGGCCATAATCCAGACGCGGAGTAATGCACCCATATGTACGGACGGTAGTGCCGTTCGCTGCAAACATCTCGTAACTGGAATGTGTCCGGCGTTCACGAAGACGGGAGCGGGAATAGACATCGGCGCCGGTGGAGACCAGGAAGCTCGTCTTGGTGAGCCGATTTGTCACATAGAGGCGGCTGGTTGAGTTGTTGCAGTTGCTGGCCGCCACTAGCGACTGCTTTCCGCCTTTCCCTTCTGCCACGTACAGGACGCGGTACATCGCTTTGCGTGCTCTTTAAAGCGGCGATGGTACCAGCAGATATCAGGGGCCGGTGACCGTGCCGCAGAGCGTGACGGGCGTCTTGCTTGTTGTGTCCGCGAAGGCGAACGTGGGCGGGAGCGGCTCACGGAAAGCGCGGCTACTTGCCGAGCCAGCCTGTCAATGCGGCCAGTCAGTATACTGATGTCGGTGTCGGATGACGCTACCCGGGCGACGCATGGAGGGGGCGTGACTAACGCTATCGTGTCCGCCAGCTGGGCCACGTCGTCTAATTCGACCTGCGCTTGTGTTGCGATAATGGCCTGATGTTGGGCGGCAGGCGATTTATCCACAAGGTGCGTAGGAAATCTGGATGCACTGATGGGCCGGCGAGAGTGCGTAGGTAGCGGAGGAACTGCGTTGGACTCCGGTCACCCATCTCCTCGTGCATTAGCAGTTGGCGGACACGCTGCTCCTCGGAGAGCGACAGACGCCTAATTAGCTCCGCTTTTATCCGGTCGTAACGGCCTGTGGGTGGGGGTTGATTATGACGTCCTGCACCTCCGCCGCGTACTTGTTCTCCAACTGCGAAATAACGTAATAAATTTTGTCGAGTCCTGTATGATGTGGATACGGCGAACTGTCCCTCCAACTGCGAAAACCACACGGCTGACTTCTCGGGCCTCACAGGCGGAACCCGAATACCGACGCGGTTGATAAAGGAAGTCGAGTCGGGCGGGTGCTCCGGTCGTGCCGATGGATTAGCGTCGTGTTGCATTGTGATGGCGTCTTGTTGCACCGTTGTATCACGTCAGGGTCACCACTGTGGCTGGATATGTACGAATGTTGCTGCACACTATATACACCGCACAAACACAACACGTAAGCACTATGCTTCGGCACTACGTACCCGCACTACAGCCTCGGTCTACTCTTGATTGGCACCCACCGCATAGCATGCGAACTCCACACTGTGCCTGACCTACTTAGCTGGTTGGTTCTGTCTCCCAACTTTCACTTGCTGGTATTTACGACAGCAGTGTTTGTGGAGGTAAAGCTAAGAGGGTGAACTAGCCTGTAGCATCCGCCACAAATTCAAAGTGCGAAACGAGAGCTTGATTCAACGCTTTGATCTCATTTTGCGCCTCTTGACCAGACGAAAATGCGACTTACGTAAGAATGAAAAAGCGACGTTTCATGTGATCGCATTCCACTTTGAACTCAATTGCAACTTAGAAGAAGCCGATACAGCGGAGATTTCCGTTCTCTCATCGCACATTGAACTCATCTTCTGCCTCTTGACTAGGCCAAAATGCGACTTCCGTAAGGTTGAAAAAGCGATTTTTCAAGGTCTTCGAAATTTGACCTTTTCTCTTCCACTCACCTTGAACTTTGACGTTTGAAATTTTTAAATCATATTTCAAAGGTCATAGTTCAAATGCAAAAACACCAGAAACACCGCTTTTTCAAACTTACGCAAGTCGCAGGGCTGGAATTGCACTTTCAACTGATTTTCTGCCCCTTGACTAGCCCAAAATGCGAATTTCGTAAGGTTGAAAAAGTGTTTTGAATTTTGAACTTTGACTTTGAAAAATGGGTTAAAAATTTCAAAGGTCAAAGTTCAAGTTCATATGTGAAAGGTCATGGGTCAAATTTCGAAGTCCTTGAAACACCGCTTTTTCAACCTTACGCAAGTCGCATTTTGGGCTAGTCAAGAGGCAGAAAATGAGTTGAAAGGTGCATGCCAGCCCTCGAAACATAGCTTTTACAGACTCATGCACGTCGCATTTTGGCCTTGTCTAAAGGCACATTATGAATTTGTGGCTGGATATGTACGAATGTTCCTGCACACTATATACACCGCTCAATCACAATAAGTAAGCACTATACACTCACTATGTTTCTGCACTACGTACGCGCACTAAAGCCTCGGTCTGCTGTTGATTGTCCTCCACTCGAATAGCATGCTCACTCAAACACTGTGCCTGACCTACTTAGCTGGTTAGCTCTGTCTCCCAACTTTCACTGGTTGGTATTTACTACAGCAGTGCTTATGGGGGTGAAGCAATGCCCTGGCTAAGAGGGTGAGCTAGCATGTAGCATCCGTCACACCTCCTCCCCGCTGAGACCACTGCAACCCCGGAATTCCGGAAAGCGTGCCCGCCTCCCGGAGCGCGTTGTTTCGCCGGTAGGAGCGGTCGTTGGTGAAGCGGGTTCGGTATCGACATGAAGGACGTACGCCGGTTTCAGGTGGTCAATGGAGAACCCTGAATGTCGATTGACCTATGTCTTATCGCTCTAGTGAGAACCTCATAAGGGACGACGTACGGAACGTTAGGGCACCGTGTCGTAAAAATACGTTCGAGGCGGTGGCCAGGTAGTTGATAATGAAAGTGGATGGCCCTGCATACCGGGACGCAGGTGCGGGTCGAAGATTTCCAATGTGTGCCCTTAGCTGGAAGGCGAAGTCGGTGACGTCAGTCTATTCGTCTGGGGAAGGGGCGAAGTACTCCCCCGGTAACCGCAGTGGAGGTCCATACACTAGTTCGGCTGATGAGGCTGTTAAGTCCTCTTTCTGAGCACTGCGAAACCTCGGCCTTATGTTCATCGACATGACACATCAGGGCGGCCTTAAGCTGTCGGTGGAGTCTCTCGATAAGACCATCGGAGGCAGGATGCCATGCAGTCGTCCGGGTGGGAGAGGATCCGGTGCTGTTCGCCAGAGTCTTGAAGAGACGGGCCTCGAATTGCCTGCCCTGGTGGGTTGTGATTTGTTGGGGGCAGCCGAAACGAGCAATCCAGACTGAGACTGTTTCGGCGGTGATGTCAGAGAGAGGGAATGCATCAGGCCAACGGGTGTATCTGTCGATGGCGG
>Ga0099364_10011269_pt1 | contig 12229 bp, 2 predicted proteins | sample TergutTh196P3_FD_73070 | JGI IMG/M metagenome (GOLD analysis project Ga0099364, IMG submission 73070) | Microcerotermes parvus P3 segment gut microbial communities from Pointe-Noire, Republic of the Congo - Th196 P3 | ecosystem: Host-associated > Arthropoda: Insects > Digestive system > Gut ...
CAATGTTCGTATCGGGGATCGAAAGAGGGGGTGTCAGGGGCAACACAAGGGCAAACAAGGCGAATTTTTCGGTTCCTTCCGGCGGCTTTGCGGCATGGTGCTGTCAGGGGGGAACAGGCACCTTATTAGACAGAGTTTGTTGCTCACCGTATCGGCGGATGAGGCCGAAAACAGGGGGCTGTGAGCGGTCTGCCGCCGCCGGTTTTTTGAAAGTTCCAAACAGTCTCCGTGCGCGTCTAACACACCCCCTTGGGAGGCGTCAAACAGCCCTCCCGGATGGGCTACCGTAATTTCGCTTTTCAGGTGGAACGGAGAGCGGCGAATCGTTCCTTACCGCTTTGGTAAGGAATGACCGCCGCCCCCTTCCAAGAGAGGCCGAATTTTGCCCTTCACAGGGTCTGACGCCACCCGTTTGATACAAAACCCCGAACAGCCCCTGTGAACGTCAACACGGCCCCTGACAAGGCGGCACGGGGGCTTTGTGCTGCCCGCCCTCTCCCGCCTTTTCACGGAGAATCGAAAACCGTTCGTGTAGTATTGGCCGTCACAGATGCCCGTCCCGTTGCCAAGGTCCGGATTTCCTACCATAGTCGGGCTTTCATTCATACCGGCGACAATGCCGGAACCGGCCACGGCGATTGCTGATTTGAGGGCTTCTATCCCGGTTGATGTCAGGGTGACCACATGCTCTCTCACAGGGGTATACGGCGTAATTTTTTCCCTACCGTTCAAAGGGTGATTGGTAAAATACAGATATTCAGTTAAAAAATCGGATCGAAGTTTGAGTTTGGTGTATTTGAAGCAGGAGTGGAGAAGTTGTTTATTTTTGTTGATCAGTACGTGGGATCGGACCGGCTGTTTGACATTTTCCGATTTTTTGGTAGCGTTCATAGGGTGGCTGGTAAAATAGGTAAGCAAAAATAGACTGATTGTGAAAATAGCGTTGGTGTTGTCGTAGCAGGGTCACTCTGGAATTTCAAAGGGTTGACCTCACTTCAGGTTGCCGTCCAATGTCCGTATTTTATCAATTCGTGGTCAAAATTTTGCCCATTTTACCAACCAGCCTGTGAACGGTAGGGATTTTTTTCTGAAAATCTGGGTAGCGTTCATAGGGTGGTGGGTAAGAGAGGTAAGCAAAAATAGGCTGATTGTGAAAATAGCGTTGGTGCTGTCGTAGCAGGTCACTCTGGAATTCCAAAGGGTTGCCCCCACTTCTGCCGTCCAATATCCGTATTTTATCAATTCGCGGTCAAAATTTCGCCCATTTTACCAACCCCCCTTTGAACGGGAGGAAAAATTCCGAAAAGTGAGGAATTTTTCTGTTTTTCCGAAAAAAAGGTTGACACGGCTCACTACACTTGATAGAATCCTCGGCGTTATGGTTTTTGCTGTGTGCCTTTTTTTGTAAAATCCCGTTTGTCCGTTTTTGATGGATCAACCAGTCAGCAGGACGCTTTTTTCGTTTTCTCGATCATTTCCGGGAAAGAACAATGGAAAAAACACCCATTTCTTACGAAACGATATCCATCGTGACGTTGGATTCCGGGCAAATTTGGCCGAAATCATCGGCAAATTTGGATTTTCCGGTTTCGCCCTTACCTCTATGCTCTGATCTTTCGGTTCTTTATCGACAAGCTCTTTCACTTCATCAAGAGAATCGTCTTTCTGAGGCGGCATCTCTGTATCGGCAAGTACTCAATCGCGAGGCAAACCATCCTGGGGCTACACATTTTCTCGGCATGGTTGCTTTGAAACAGCAAAATTTACCGGAGGCGATACGGCTGATTGAAAGTTCCCTGGCAATATGCAGTACCAAACCGACCTATTTCAACAATTACGGGGTCGTTCTTAAAGAGGCTGGCAGGTTTGAAGAAGCGAAAAGTGCTTTCGAAAAAGCCATTGCCATGAAACCGAATTACCCGGACGCACTTTCCAATCTCGGCTCCGTGTCGCTGATACTCCAACAGCCGGAAAACCTGATCGAGCATTTTCTCAAATCCGCCTTACAGTTCCAGCCCAATCACCTTGACGCTCTCCACCATTTGAGCGAACTTCGATTGAGGCAACAGCGGCATTCAGAAGCGTTCCATTTTTTAAAACAATTTCATGCGTGTGTTCCTGATAACGCGGACCTGGAACATCGAATGGGTTGTCTTTGTGGAGATTCGGGCGACTGGAAAGGGGCGAAACATTACTTTCAAAAAGCGGCGTCCCTTCCTGGCGGCAGGGCGGTTTGGAAGTGGAAGCACCTTTGGTATTGCCCTGCTTTTTTTGAAAATGAAAACGAAATTGACCGGTATTGGGAAATCTTGAATGAAGACCTCGATATTGCACTTCAAGAGAAACCTCTCTTTAATTGGCGGACATTGGTCAGCGATGGCTTCACCCATTCGTTCAATCTGCCACACCTGGACCGTTGCTGCAAGGAGGTGCTCGAGAAGTTTACAAAACTGTTCACACCGTCGTTCCCGTTCGAACGTCCAACGTACAAGCCGGGCGAAAAAACAAGGGTCGGTTTTCTGGTGACTCCCGGTCATGAGGGTGGATTCATTCGGTTGACTTCGGGATTGATTGATCAGCTTGATCCTGAAAAGTTTGAAGTCGTTTTGATTTACAATGAAACTGCGGCGAAGCGTTTTGAAGGGAAATTCCACCGCCTGGATTTGATAAAAGTTCCCTATTCGTGGGATTTTGAACAAGCCGTTCACACGATTCGGCAATCACGGTGTGACATGATTTATTACTGGAAGGTTGGGGCGGATGTTTGGAGTTTCTTCCTGCCGATGTGCCGCCTTGCACCGATCCAGTTGACGTCTTGGGGGACGCATGGGACGAGTGGCGTTGAGCGGATCGATTATTATGTTTCCTGGAGCCAAGCGGAAATACCGGATGCTCAAACACATTATACGGAAAAGCTGGCTCTTCTTGATACGCCTCCGTTCTATGAACCGTTTCTTGATGATATTCCCCCCACGGCATCCAGAAAAGAACTCCATTTGCCGGAAACGGGGGCAATCTATTTTTGTCCTCACCGTTTGCCGAAATACCATCCGGTTTTTGATGATTACTTGCGTCAAATTCTTGAACGTGACCTCAGTGGTCATGTTGTCTTGCTTTTGGGAAAACCGTCTCCCTTAACTCAAAGGTTTATTCGACGAATGCGTTCCGTCATCGGCGAAGAACTGTTCAAACGTATTATTATTCTCCCTTTGCAGCATGTCCGACAATACTATCGTTATCTTTCCGTAGCGACTGTTATTTTGAATTCGCCCATCTATTCCGGAGAAATCACTGCCGTTGACGGCTTTTTGTATGGCATTCCCTGCGTGTCTCAAACGGGCGACCTGCTCATACAACGCTATTCCACCGCATTTTACGAAACGTTTGGATTGCCGGCACTTGCAACGGCGGAAAAGGCGGAATACGTTGAACAAGTCGTCAAACTTGGGACGGACCCCGATTACTACGAAACCGTTTGTCGAAAAATCGAGGAACAAAGAGCTTCTTTTTTTGAAAATACGCAGACGGTTCGTGAATGGGAGTCGTTTTTGAGTCTGGTCGCCGAGAGATCGCGAAGAGATACCGATTCCGAAACCGTTGAAAATCAAGTGCTAATCCAAGATAATGAACAATCATTTCAACAGTTGGCATTGAAATATCCCTGGCCGTCGGAAAAACCGGACGTTCCGGTCCAACAACAAGGGTGGTGCGATGAACCGAACCAAAAAATGCTGTCGAGTCTCTTGAATGGCCCAATCAAAATCATCGTTGAAATTGGTTCCTGGTTGGGAAATTCCGCCCGTTTTATCCTGGAGAGTGCTCCCCAAGCCAACATGATCTGCGTCGACCACTGGTTTGGTTCAAAAGAGCATTTGGAGTCGGAGCACGAACATATACGGAAAATCATCCCAACTCTTTACGAGACTTTTTTGGTCAATCTTTGGGACTATCGTTCTCGTCTCGTCCCTTTACGAACGGATTCCATACGCGGGCTGCATGAGATTCATCGTTCCGGCGTCAAGCCGGATTTGATTTACATCGATGCAAGCCACGATTATCACAATGTTTTTGAGGACGTGAAAACCGCTCTCGATTTGTTTCCGAACAGTGTGATTTGTGGAGACGACTGGCATTATGAAGATGTTCGCAGAGCGGTGGGCGAGTTGGCACAGGAGTATGGAAAAAAAATCATTGCAGGGGGAGACCGTGTCTGGTGGTTTGAGCAGGGGACACAACGGGTTTCTCCGGCAAGGGCTGTCTCCGGTTGCCGAATCTGTCCGGAATCGCATGAGTTCATTCCCACGCCGGAGAAAATTTCTTTTCACTTGTCCAACGTCAAACCTGGTTTTGCCGCCTCTTGAGGGAGAGGCGGCTGGCAGTGTGGTCGGAGATCTCAAAATTTCAAATAATTATCGAGACAATTATTTCACAACTCATGTACTGGGAACCGTTCAATGTCAAAAAAAGAGAAACAGGGGCGTTCGATTTTGTCTCAAACGGTGTCATGTTTTTTCGAGGAAAAGCAGAAAAGAGTGCCACATGATTTGAAAAACAAAAAGGTTTTACGGACGGAGATTCTTGAAGAAAGGGAGCTTTTGGCCATTTCCGCTTTCCCCAATGATTTTTTTGGCGAGGCCGAGGAAACATCCTATTATTTCGCCCAACCGGTTGAGCAGGATGTCGTCAATCTACTGGAGATGGAGACATGCAATTCGTTGGCAACAGCTCTGGGATTGGATTTCGTCGACCATTCTCTCGTTGATGGTTTATCTCTCCCCGCACTTTCCGATGGCCCCGAGAAAACAACCGTGTCGGCAACCGACAAGGATGCCCCAAGCACAACGAATCCAAATACGCTTGTTTTTGACACCTTTGATGTGCCTGTTGTTTCGAACCACGAAACTTTTCAGAACACCGAATCATTTTCTTGTCGTGGTGACACTATTACATTGTCGGATGACCTGGACGAAATGAACCTGTCCCACTTTGCCAATTCTTCGCTTTCTCACCGGGGTTCCACCATCACCCTTGAGGATGAAGAGTCTCTTTCTCTAGACGAGCATGAATTTGAACAGTTCTATTCAGGCGTTTCAGTGAAAAACGGGCCTGTCTCCTCAGATAATGATGGCGGGCCAATGATGTCTTGCGGTTGTGGTTACGACTGCGGTTGTGGATGTGGTTGTGGTTGTGGATGTGGTTGTGGGTGCGGCTGTGGTTGTGGGTGCGGCTGTGGTTGTGGATGCGGGAACGGCGTTACTCCCCCTACAACTCCGACCGGGTTGGCAACGACGGTGGCGTCCCAATCGCAGATCAATCTCTCGTGGAACTCCGTATCCGGTGCAACGGGTTATACACTGGAACGTTCGGCAAACGGAAGCAGCGGTTGGGCGCAGGTTTACAGTGGTTCGGCGACAAGTTTCCAGAACACCGGTCTGACGGCAAACACGACGTACTATTATCGGGTCAAGGCATCGAATGCAGGCGGTGATTCCGCCTACTCGTCGAACGTGAACGCGGCGACACTCCTGGCGACGCCGACCGGGTTGGCGGCGACAGTGGCGTCTCCATCGCAGGTCAATCTCTCGTGGAACTCCGTGTCCGGTGCAACGGGTTATACATTGGAACGTTCGGCGAACGGAAGTTCCGGCTGGTCATCGGTCTATAGCGGTTCGGCGACAAGTTTCCAAAACACCGGTCTGACGGCAAACACGACCTATTATTATCGTATCAAGGCGACAAGTTCAAGCAACAGTTCCGCCTACTCGTCGAATGCGAATGCGACGACACTCCTGGCGACGCCGACAGGTCTGACCGGTACGGCGTCCTCCTCGACGCAAATCAATCTTTCCTGGAACAGCGTAAGCGGCGCAACCGGCTATGTTTTGGAATGTTCGGCCAATGGAAGCAGCGGCTGGTCGCAGGTTTACAGTGGTTCGGCGACAAGTTTCCAGAACACCGGTCTGACGGCAAATACGACGTACTATTATCGGGTCAAGGCATCGAATGCAGGCGGTGATTCAGCGTATTCGTCGAACGCGAATGCGGCGACACTCCTGGCGACGCCGACGGGGTTGGCGGCGACAGTGGCGTCTCCGTCGCAGGTCAATCTCTCCTGGAATGCCGTAAGCGATGCAACAGGTTACATACTGGAAAGTTCTACCGATGAAATAAACTGGTCGTCCTACCCTGTTTCCTCAACAAGCTATTCAAACACGGGTTTGACGGCGGACACGATCTATTATTATCGCGTCAAGGCGACGAGTTCAAGCAACAGTTCGACGTATTCGTCGACGGTGAACACGACGACGGACTCCGCTACCCTGCCACCGGATACCCCCACCGGCTTATCGGCGACCTCAGCCTCTTCGTCGCAAATCAATCTCTCCTGGAACAGCGTAAGCGATGCAACAAGTTATACCCTGGAACGTTTCGTGGGTGGTATAACCGGCTGGTTACAGGTTTACTGTGGAACGGCGACAAATTATCAAAGTACTAGCCTTGCCGCGAGTACGGCCTACTATTATCGGGTGAATGCCTCCAATGCCGGTGGGGATTCCAATTACTCCTCCTCTGTTAGCGCAACCACAAAAATTGCCGTACCGGAAACACCTCTGTACTTGACGGCGGAAGTGGAATCGCAATCGAAAATCAATCTCAGCTGGGTTGGCTCGACCGGCGCGACAAGTTATACGTTGGAACGTTCCACCAACGGCACCAGTGGGTGGGTAACCGTTTACACGGGGGGGAATACGAGTTATTCGAACACCGGTCTGACGGCAAACACGACATATTATTATCGTGTTAAGGCGGTCAATGCGGGCGGAAGTTCCCTGTATACCGAGAACAGGGAAACTTGTACGTTACCAAACGCACCGTCCACACCGGTCGGCCTTGCTGCAACGGCGACGGGACAAACTCAAATGGAGTTGACCTGGACGGCAACTTTCGGTGCAACCAATTACGTACTTGAGCGTTCCTTAACCGGAAACTCCGATTGGACAATGATTTATGAAGGTTCCGCGACATCTTTTTCCGAGGTTGGGTTGACCGCGGACACGACCTATTACTATCAGATCAAGGCGTCCAATGCAGGCGGCGAATCCTCTTGGTCTGCGCCAATCAATGAGACGACATTGGCAGCATCGCTTTGGACCGTTGCCGTCGAAGCAACCTCCGACACAGGGCGTGCAACGAATCCAGGTGAACCACTCGAACCCGTCGTATATCGATTTACAAGGTCCGGCACTGCCGATCCCTCCCAACCATTGACGGTTTACTACAGCTTGAGCGGAACCGCCGAACGAAACATTGATTATGCGATTTCAACCGGTTATTACGATGCCGCAAACGATTATGGTTTTCTGACGATTCCAGCGGATGTCCTGTTCGTCGATTTGATTCTCGATATTGAAAATGACTCGCAGACGGGAACGGTTCTCCTGACACTTCTGGATCGTACTCCCCATGCGACGACAGAGGCTTATACGCAAGACACGACGACACCTGTCTCCGCATCCATTCTGGGAGGCAGTTCCATTTCGCCGATCCTTTGGACGGTTGAGGTCGAGGCGACCGATGCGGTCAGCAAGGAGACCATTTATGGCACTCCACCGGATACGATTACCTATCGATTCACACGGAGCGGCTCACCGGACACTTCTCAGGCACTGACCGTCTACTACCGTTTTTCAGGGACGGCGACTTACGGCTCCGATTACGAGATTTCCGGGGGATTCTACGACGCATTCTACTATGATTTCGGTTATCTGTCGATCCCGGCGGGGGCAACTTATGTCGATCTCGTTCTCGACATCATTGACGACGATCTGGTCGAACCGACGGAAACGGTTGTTCTGACACTTCTGGACCGTCCGGCGTGTGGGGATGATACAGTGGCCGCTTATACCTTGGGAAACTCCGCCAGTGCAACGGCAACCATTGAGGACAATAATACACCGCTCCTCGCTTGGGTACTCAGTATTGAAGCCAATAATGCTCAGGGAAAAAAGCCCAAGGTCGGGGAAACTGCCGATCCGATCTCGTTCCGATTCACGCGAAACGGTGACGTAAACCTAAGTCAACCGCTGACCGTCTACTATCGGTTGAGTGGAACCGCAACTTTAGGCGACGGTTATACCCTGGTTTCCGAAACTTACGACACGGTAGCGGATTATGGCACGGTAACGGTCCCTGCCGGATCGCCTTTTGTCGATCTAACGATGGACCTCTTGAGCGATGATGCGGATTTTACGGAATACGTCGTCGTTACGATTCTGGATCGTTCGCCTGTAACCAATCCATCCAACCCGGATTACAGTCTTGGTCGCTCTAAATCTGCAATTGTCGAGATTCTCGCCAATCATGAAAGCGATCACAATTATGGATTCTCATACACAGGTCCGGTTCAATACCACCCGACGATTCCTGCGCCCATTGCGAACGCGGATTTCTATGTGGCCCATTTCAACATGCCGCTCGTCGTCGATGCAAAAACCGGATTACTGTCCAACGATGAACTGGAGGACGCCGAGGACGCCGAGTTTTCCGTCTCTCTCGACCAAGCTCCGAAACACGGACTTGTGGAGATCGCTTCGGACGGTTCATTGACCTATACGCCCGACGAAGGTTATCTCGGCGAGGATTCCTTCACATACCGCGTCGTCGATCAGTGGGGAAGCTATGATATTGGGACCGTTTCACTGTTGCTTGTGGACCGTACCCCCTTGACGACACCGGATCAATACTCGGTCGTCAAGGGAACGTCTTTGTCGGTTTCCAATCCGGACAAGGGAGTTTTGGCCAATGACTGTGGTGACGGTATTCACGTTTCCACCGGAGCGTATGCCGAACTTACAGAGGATGTTTCGCATGGAACATTAACCTTCAACTCCGACGGAACATTTGACTATGTGCCGACTGGAGGTTATGAAGGAATCGATACCTTTCGCTATAAAAAAATCCTTCCCAATGGCAAAGAAAGCGGAGAAACGGAAGTGGTCTTGTTCGTCCTGTCGCAGTCTCTACCAGAACAAACGACCACGGATCGCACGGTTCCGAATGACGGACCGATTATTATGAACGTCATTTCCGATCCGACGACGCGCATCACGGAAGCGTCATTACCCAATGCGAGTGTTGAAATACTCCAGGGTAATCCTTCCGCCGGAATCCCCGATCAGGTGAAAATCACACCGAATGACGGCTATACGGGGACATCCTCGCTCCAGCTTTCCACGATCACCGCCACAGACGTCGAAGATACGGCCTCCATCGACATCACGATCATCGATTGGGCCATCGTTCTTCCTGAGGAAAATTCAATGATACCGTTCATTGCCGGAGGAATCATCCATGATTTCAGTACGTCCACTGCATTTACGGCACCCTTTGCGGGCACGTTTGATTCCGTCTCTTCGGTGGTTTCCGGCTATGAAAAAATGGAGGAGGAGAGTGGTCAAACAATAACGGGAACACAAACGACGAGTCGCTCCATCCGTTCGCAAGACCTCGGCGGCGGTAACTGGTCGTACAGTGAAACCGTGACCTGGAGCTACGAAACGCCCGAAGCGTCCGGTTCATTCCAGTACGTCATTATAGCGTCTCTCGTCGCCGGGAAAGAGTATTACTACCTCTCGACGACTTCCAGTGACAATGCTTCAGTCTCGGTGACAACCGAGGACTCCACTGCGACCGTCTCGGTCTCCCTAATCACCTCCTCCGTCGTTTCCAGCGTTTACGACCGGACAACAGGCGACTACTCCGGCATGGAAAGCGAGTCTTCCGCCCTGACAAGATCAATTTCCTCGACGGCAACCAACCGGATTTCCGCCGGAGAGGTCGTTGGAGAGTCCTTCGTTTCCTCCTCGCAAACAATCACGAATGATGCTTTTTCCACATTGACTTATTCTGGTAACGTCATCACCGGCTCTTTCGCGGCAACCCTGGCGGGTACGGATGCGACACTTTCCGGGTTTTCCCTCGTCTCGAACTACTGGGCGACTTCGGGAAACCCTGAGACGGAAATTCCTGGTCTGGAAAGGACCGACGCACTGCCGATGGGAAGCGATGGCACACCGGCTCCCTTCCAGGACGCCGCCCGGCTTTCCGGCGGTACATCACTTTCCGGGACGGACAACATCATCGTGACCTACACGATCAGTTCGAGTGGAATGGGAGCAAACGTTTCAACAAGCGGCTCCTATGGCGGCGTGGCGCATTCGAACAGAAGTTCCCGGGATTGGCAGACGTTTGCCATGCAACAGGATGGTGATGCGCTTGATCTTGTCAACGAAGAGGACGGCAATAACTCCACGGTCTACGATTCCAGCGGGTTCATCTATTCCTTTTCCACGGAAGAGTCCGCAGCAACTTCCGACACCATGACCTGGAGCGGCGTTTTGGACCCCCAGGAAGAATGGCAGCTTGTTTCCGCATCCGCCTTTGGTCAGGCTGTCCTTGAATCGGAATGGAGCAGTTCACTGACACAGTACCTTTCCGTCGCGACCACTCAAATTTCCGGGAACGGCGACGTAATGTCTTCGTCCGTTTGTGGCGTTATCAGTCTGTCAAACGGAGAATCCGCCGAACAAACCGTCAATACTTCCGCGTCGTACTCCAACGGGCAGTGGGGGCCGACCACCGGCGCATCCGTAACACAATTGTTGAGTCGGGAAAGTTCTTCAATGGCAATGAATGGAACCTATTCGGCCACTTCCGATCATGTGACCTCGACGGGACGGCTTAATCTCTCGGAATCTTCGCACTTCTCGGCGGAGACGACGGTCCATGAAACACTTGACGCCCAGGGGGAATGGGAGGTGACAAGCGGCCTCTCCGAAAGCGTCGCCAAAGGCGGTTCTTCAATGACGCAATCGTTCAATGACTCCATTCACATTTCCAGCACCGACGGCGGTGCCTCCAGCGGCTATCGCGGTACGGCCATTCGTTATTGGGATGCTTATGAATATGTTTGCATCGAGACACTGCAATCCGACGAAACCTGGGAAACAACCTCCGGAAACGGCGAAATTTCTTACGGCTCCGAGTTCGGCATGTCATACAATTCCTACCGGCAGAATAGTGTCAAGTCCGATTTGCCGGGAATGGGGGAAAACGCCGTGATGAATTATTCCATCGTGATTTCCGAAGACGGATTTTCCGGTGCAGGACTCGGTGACAAGCTCTTTCTTGTAATCGTCGACGGCGAATGGGAAGAGACCGGGGAACGCTTGCTTTTGACCGAAACCGTCTCAAACTCTTGGTTCTACGACGAGCGGCTGACTCTTTCGTCCGCGGAAGGCAAGACCTCTTTGAGACGCTCGGACTCCGATGGGTATCACTATCATTCGGAAATCGAATTGAACACCGGCGGTACGGAAATTTTATCGTCACAAGCCGAAGAAACCTGGTTTGCCGAGTCAACGTACAATTACGACAGCGTCTCCAAACCGCGAGTGACTACAGGGAGCCTTGCGGCGATTTGCGTTTTGCCGTTTTGCGAGAACGTCTTCGTCACGGCCCCCTGCGGGGGACACAGTCATTTGCCCGAGCGCGAAGGAATGGGCGTGGGTTATGATTCTATCGATACCATCAACCGCTCATCGCGCTCGACCACAACATTGACTTATTCGCTTCAAGAACGGGACGACGGTGGAAGTCGCGGTAGCGGTGGTGGGGCCATCGATCCGGAGTCACCGATCCAGATGGACCTGACCAACTACCACTGGGTGCTTGACAGCGGCAATCATCTCGATTACTATAATGATTACGAATACCACAGCCGGTTCGACGGGGACGCGAAAAATAATAGCGGCTGGAACCGAATGACCTCCGTGAAAGGGGAGATCACAAGCGATTTCGATGTAATGTCAGAGACTTGGGCCCCCGTCGCCGGCGAGGTGAAGACGCAGTACATCGACAATGTTTTCAGCAACTGGAACAACGAGGAAGATTACGCCACAATGATATTCGGACAAACGATCACCGGCAAGCGTTACCATTACGGTCACAGCGATACGACTGTGAAGCGTGAGACCGTTACGTCCGTGTTTCTGGGGACTCTGGTGACAAGCGGGGTGGGGACCGATGTGAGCAACTTTGACGGCACAACCGGGCTTTGGGCTGATTCCCGGGCGGTCAAACTCAATATCGGCCCGCCGCCGGTGGCCCGGTACGCCGAAGTGGAACGCACAACCTCAAGCGGTACGGTCAATTTTCTGTACAACGAAAT
>Ga0099364_10011270_pt1 | contig 12228 bp, 13 predicted proteins | sample TergutTh196P3_FD_73070 | JGI IMG/M metagenome (GOLD analysis project Ga0099364, IMG submission 73070) | Microcerotermes parvus P3 segment gut microbial communities from Pointe-Noire, Republic of the Congo - Th196 P3 | ecosystem: Host-associated > Arthropoda: Insects > Digestive system > Gut ...
ATTGAACACCTTTGGGCTAACCTCAAAATATTCATCAGAAATCACTCTTCTAATTTCCGCTCTTTATCTCTCGCCATTTCCCACTTCTTTCATCTTGTTTGTGTATATATGACAAACAAAGGCGGTGATAAGTATAACTGTAGACAAAACTTATAAGCGGTCAGGAATGGAAACCTGACCGCTTACTGTGGAAAATTCGTATTCAAACAAAGTGAGTTCGACAAAAAATTTACTTGCTTTAAAATTACTGCACAATTTCAGCATCCGCCGCGCTGTCCGCATTTATATTATCTTTGCCCAAATATGCGGGGATTTCCATTCCCGCCATTTTGAACATCTCATTGAGCGGGGGGATAGATTTCATCATACCCGACAAAAAGTTTGCCGTCGCGGGATTTTTTCCGTCACTGCCCATGCTGTCCCAAACGGTAACTTTGTCGATTTTTATATTCTTGATAGCTTCGACTTGTATTTTCATCAGCTCGTCTATTTTTTCCGCTATCATCAACTGAACGGCTACCTGTGAGTTACCTCCCGCCGCCTCAACGAGTTTTGCTATACCCTCGGCTTGGCGAGCCAATGCTTCATAGTTACCTTTTGCCTGAGCAGTAAGTTCTTCCAAAAGAGCTTCCGCTTTACCTGCGGCTTTGCGGCGCGTCTGTTCAGCTTCCGCGTCCGCTTCGATTTGCAGACGTTCTTTTTCGATATTTGCCTTGACTATAATATCCGCCTGCATCGTCGCCCTTTCAAGCTCCGCACGGTTAAGCTCCGCATTTTTTTGTGCCTTATACGCTTCTTCTTCACCCAGAGCCTGTTGTACTCTTTCCGCCGCTGTGGCGCGCCTTGTAGCTTCTGCTTCTTTTTCACGGCGGTCAGCGAGCGACATCGCCATATTTATCTGCGATTCGTTTTCGCCTTTGACAGCTTCCGCTTCTGCTATAGATATTTGAATACGTTGGTCACGCTTTGCTTCCGCTTCACCTATCGCGCCTTCTTTGTCGCGCAGGGCGACCGTGCGTTTCGCATCATTTATAGCTTTTGCCGCCGCTTCTCTTCCGAGCGAATTAATATATCCCGATTCATCAATAATATCCGTGATATTTACGTTTATAAGCCGCAAGCCTATTTTTTTCAGTTCGGATTCCACGTTAGACGAAACAGCTTCAAGAAATTTATCGCGGTCAGAGTTAATTTCTTCGATGTCCATTGTCGCGATGATAAGCCTTAACTGACCGAGTATAATATCTCTCGCAAGGTCTTGCACTTCCGACATAGAGAGTCCGAGCAGACGCTCCGCCGCGTTTTGCATAACGCCGGTTTCCGTTGATATACCTATTGTAAATCTTGACGGCACGTCAATTCTGATGTGCTGACGGCTGAGTGCGCTTTTTAAATCAACTTGAATCGACAGGGGCGTCAAATCAAGATATTGAAACGACTGTATAACAGGCCATATAAACGACGCACCGCCGTGCAGACATTTTGAGCTTCGCTCATTGCCTTCATTATCACGTCCGAGTTTTCCGTAAACAACCAAAACTTTGTCCGACGGACATTTTTTATACCGTGACATTACGACAATAATTACTCCAAAGAACACAAAAACTATCAAACCTATGATGTATAATACATATTTTTCACCCATGATTTTTCTCCTTATTTTGTTTAAATTTTAAATTTATATAATTTTATTTTGCATTTATAACCCATATATATTTATAATATTTAATTCGATTTTATCCAATCCGCGATATCTTTTAAGACCTGTTCGTCAACATTCGCCTTTATCTTATATTCGTCTAATATATCAATGCTTCTTGTAGCTGTCGAGGGCATAAAAATATGATTAAGTCCCTCGTATAATTTAAATGTCGCATTGGAACGGTCGCCCAGTAAATCTTTACTCATATACATCGCAAAATCCCTATCAGTAAAGACTTGCCAGTCATTATCGGCGTGCATTACGAGGAACGGTTTGTTAATGTCTTTTATAAATTCCGTCGCAGGGTTGAGAAGTAAGTCTTTGTAGTAATAAAATGATACGCCGCCCCCGTCAGTGGCTTTCGCTTCATCGTCGGGCATATTCATGATGAGCGCGGTTTGGTCCTCTAATTGTGTCTTGGTTGTTCCGTCGCTATAAAGCATTATAATTTCTTCTAATTCTTCGCCCTCCAGCGTTTCCATATAATAATAGTATTGCTGGTCGTATATTATTTCCAATAAAGAACGCGGCGAACCCGCAAACAATATCAATCCTGCGTAATTACCGCCCATTGCATGGATTCTCGGCGCAAGCATACCGCCCAAGCTGTGTCCGAGGATAAAAACCCTGTTTTCGTCTATACGCTCATCATTCTTCAAAATATTTGTTGCCAATATTGCGTCTTCTATCGTTTCCTCCCAAACTGTCGCACTACCGCCGAATTGTTGAATAAATTTTGTTGCGTGTTCGATAGAAAATCCCCGCTTGTCGTAGCGGAGTACCGCTATACCGTTAGAAGATAAATATTCGGCAATATCTTTAAAGTGGGCATTGGGATAATCGGGTAATAACGCCCTCGGAACTCCGTTCATATCGCTCGGACCCGAACCGTGAACCAATACGACTGCGGGGATTTTATCCGTTGTATTGTCGGGCATAGTTATAATGCCCTTTAAAGGATAATCGCCGCCCTCCGATATTATAATCGGGATTTCCGTATAACTGTCTTTTTTAATCGGGGTCATATCCCAATCACTTAAAATATCTGTGAAGCTGAAAAATAATCCCGCTATCAAATCGTCCCCCGAAAATACGATACGTGAGCTTATCCCTGTGTTTTCATGCCGTGAAATAACGATATAAATGTCATATTCATCATTCAGTTCGGTTTGGGTTTTCACTATGGAAACGAACGCACCCGCTTGCTTCACTGTATCTTCCCAAGCCTTTTTAAGCCCCGGAGCACCGAGCGCACGGGTCATATCCGCATCAAAACCTACCGCCGCTATAGAATAATCTCCGTTTACAAGAGCCATCACGAACTGTTCGGCGCGTTGGTCGCGGTTTCCCCAGTCGATATTGCTTGTATTGGGTTCTTTACCGCTTGAACAGCCGAAGCCGAATAGGGCGAATACAACTAACATTGATAATATTATACCATAAACAAATATTTTTTTCATATATTTCCTCCCTTTTATTTAAATTTTTTTCTAAATCATAATAGAATTAACCGAAGTCCTGCTATAATTAATTTTTAGCTATGTTAGACAGATGTATTGGTGTGTAGAAAACGCTTAAACTATGCGTTGTTCTAATTGTCGCAAAAATTCTTGCTTATTCTGTGGCAAAATCATAATCACGCCGCCCACGCCATACGCAATCTCAACACGGTCAAGTGACAAAGCCGCCGATGCCAACGGATTTCTCGTTTCTCTAACGGTTTTTATTGAAGCATAGGGTATTCTCTCATTTATGAGAGGCTGGCACTTTACACGCAATTCATTTTCATCTAAAACATAGTGTGTATTTATCCACAACGGCATTATCAGAAACACGTTAAGAAGCAGAATAAATGCCGCACAAAGCAACGTAATAATTCTTCCGTGTTGTATCCACAAAAAGAATACCCAAATATTTGTTAATGGCATACTTGCTAAAACAAAGTGCATCCACCAATCAACTTTTGCTTTAAATTTCATAAATATCCTCCTGTTCAAAATATAAATTTCCTGATTTTACACAGCCGTACTTTTTATCTCATCTCTGTCCTTACCGCGCTTTTTATAGCCTGAATAATATCCCCCTGCCATAAACGGCACACATGAAATTAACATTAATATATAAGATAAAAGCACTAACGGATAACTGATAACTCCGTTAATAGGGTCAAAATCGCCCGATTGAAAAAGCAGAGCAAGAGTAACGCTTGTCGGTCCGCGCATATCAAAAATAAACGAAAAAAACAACACGATATTTAATATCAAGGCAATAATCAACGATATTATTATAGTTATATATATTTTTTTCCACAATATTTTATCATAACCGTTGTTGTCTTTATAGCCGTTGCGGTACATCACGACATATAAGACAATACCCGAACAGATAACCATGCCCAATATATAGAGCAAATCTCTGACGAACGGATTACTCCAAACAGAATTGATAATCAGCGATACTACCCACATTACCGCAAATCCAATCAGCGACGATGCGAATAAATAGACGGTATATAAGAGCGAAGTTTTAATATATTTCATGTCTTTTCCCCTTTGTTATGGTTACATTAGCTTCGTCAATGATAAAACATTCAAATTTAGAGCCGGCATATGCAAGTTTGCCTTTACTGCCTATGCTCAAAGAATCATAAATCTTTTGAGGAACATAGAGAGTTACGTTTTTACGATTTTCAAATTCAAAAGTTACGAGGGTATCGAGTATCATCATACCCACATATGCTTTTGCTCCCCCTTGATTTTTCAAAAGGTCTTTAGCTACTACTTCCGCATTAACTGCGTGCGGCGGAATCGGTCTTTTTATCTTTAGACAGGCAAAAATAAAATTTAAAACAGATTTGCGAAATATTAACAGAGCCAGAACAGCAAAAAATATGATTGGTTGTAGTATCGACATAATTGTTCCTCCTTAATTTGTTTGTGGTTTTGTGAATCATTTTTATTTTGTTTCGGGAGGGCGAACACGGTTCGCCCGTACCGCAATAGCTTTATGATAGTTCTATTGTTTCTCCACTTTCTCTACGACTAAAACATTGCCCGCCCTTACATCTGTTATATAGACCATTTCCCCCGTCTTAATCATCTCTTCGCTTTCGGTTACTGCGTCAAATTCGCGGAGCTGCTCCTGTACGGTTACGTTTACTTTGCCCATTCCCTGTTCATTTGCCGGTATCCGTATGTAAACTTGCCCCACTTGTCCGAGCGCGTTTCTGATTTTTACCGTTCCGTCCGCCTGTAAGCCTAAAAGCAACTGTATAATTTTTGCCATGAAATACAGAGACACACTGCCCGCTATAAAGGCACCTACAAAAGTCATCACTAAGTTTACGCCCATTTTATCAAGAATAAATCCAATCCAACTCCCGACCATGAAAAATGTCACTATACCTCGTATCGTAAACAGTCTTAAACCTTGAGCGTCAAAATTGCTCTGAGCGTGGGATGCGTGTACTGCGTCCGTGACGACAGACCCTATATCATTTCCGACATCTGCGTCAAAATCCACGTCCGCTCCCGTGTCAACATCAATTCCGCCGTCTGATATATCAGTTTCACTTTGCCCTATCCCGATTAGCGCGAGAATCATTTGAAGGGTCAATATAATCGTTGTCGATGCTCCGATTATAAAAAATATCTGCTGTAATAAAGTTAAATCCGCCAAAAATTCTTTCATGTTGCTTCACCTCTTAAATATTTATTTTTAATTATTATTAAATTTTGAGTAAATTTTATTTACCGTTAATCATATTATATCACATTGTTTTTAATTTGTCAACAATATTTTATAAAAAATATAAAAATATTTTTAATATATCGCTTGACAAAACTAAAAATATGCTATATAATATTGTAAATAGTAATTGCATATATTTTTATGTTTCTGATATTAATTTACAAATCACAAGACATAATTCAATGTATGTTAAACCAAATTTGCCGTTTATATATTTTTAGGAGTGATAAAAAGATGAAAAATATACCTAATTTCGGAAGTATGACATTAGGCAAAAAAATTCGTCTTCTGCGAATCGACAGAAAAATAACACAGCAGGAACTTGTCGGCGATTTCATAACGCGCAATATGCTAAGTCAGATAGAAAATGACGTGGCGACGCCGTCTATGAAAACATTGCAATATTTGTCCGAAACGCTCGAGGTTCCTTTGTCTTATCTTGTTGACGAGGACAACGATGACGAGTTTGACGAGTTTATTGAGTACAGACAAGGCACAAGGGAAGAAATTCTTTTAAATGTAGAAAAAATGCACAAATCTTTCTTGAACAATCAGCTTGACGATTGCATGGAATGTTGCGAGAGACTTGAAAATTTTGAAATTAAAGGCGAATTTCTAAGCAGTTATGTCAAAAAGCAAGTTGAACGCTATAAACTCAGATGCTTGACTATGCAGGGAACAAAATTAGACGCGGAAGAATTTTTGAAAAAAACAGTAGATGAAACTGACTTATGCAGATATAACATATTTTTGTCCGAGAAGTTTATGCAGGAGGGTGGAGAGGAAAACATGGAACACGCCATCGACTGTCTGAAATATGCCGAACAGTTGATAGAATCTTTCCCCCGCCACCCATACAAAGCGGAGGTATTCAAAGCTCTCGAAGCGACTTATGTAAGCATTGAAGATTACAAAAATGCTCACCTATACAGTACAAAATTGTTAGAAATGCTGCAAAAATAGCACAAAAACACTTTAGATTTTACTGATTTTGATACAATTTTAATATTTATTATGGAGGAAATAAAATGATATTAGTTAATATTGGCGAAATCCCCGGCAAAAAAATTGAGGTTCTCGGATTGGTCAAAGGTTCGGTTGTACAGTCAAAACACGTTGGCAGAGATTTAATGGCAGGATTAAAAACTCTTGTGGGCGGCGAAATCGCGGGATATACTGAAATGCTCATCGAAGCGCGGCAGGTAGCGACAAAGCGAATGGTGGACGACGCTGAAAAATTAGGTGCGGACGCTATCTTGAGAGTGACATATGAAAGCGCGGCAATTATGCAAAACGCGGCGGAAGTAATGGCATACGGTACAGCAGTAAAATTTGTTGATTAAATGTAAAATATTTGACAGTAAGGGCGATTAATCGCCCGAAAAACAAACTCAATATTTGCACAAAAGTATCGGGACGGCGTAAAAAATCGTCCCGATTTTGTTTTGCATAAAATCAATTAACAAAAAACTCAATGCTTTCATATTATGTTATTAGGCGTTAATACATAGCCTAAATAAAAAATCTATAATAATTACGGAAGTGAGAGTATAAAATAATGAATACACCAAAAGGAATGAATAATCAGGTCAATTATAATAATTATAATATTGTTAAAAATCATTTAACCGAAGAAAAATATCCCGAAGTTTATAAAATCCTGCATCCCCATGTATCGCAAATGATTACAGATATGGAAAATCATTACGGCAATATTGAAATGACAGATGAAATGTTAAACTCTATGGCGGACGGAATCGTCGAGAGGTCGGGCTTGTTAAATAAAGAATATATGGCGGATTCGCCTGTTGATAATTCAATTATGCCCGATGCCGTTCCTGTTGTGGGTATGCACCGAGGACACGGTCATTGGGACAGAGGCGGGTACAGAGACGGCTATTGGGGATATCACAACCGCTCTACATTAAGAGATATTGCGAGTATTTTACTGTTGGGTCAAGTATTCGGAGGTCGCCGCCCTCGCTGGAGATGGTAATTTAATTTTACTTGTCAATCTGCCTTAAACAAGCATAAAAAAATAATCAATTCAGGGACGCCATATATGGCGTCCCTATGTGTGTATTCAACACGGACATAACTGTCATGTTTTAGATGTACCCAATGCGCTACTGTAGAAAATGATTATTAGTCTATTCTGCAACAAGTATTCCGCTCCACAATAAAACTCCATCAGTTCTTAGCGCGTAAAAATCCTCGTCACTCATACCAATAGTCTTTTCAAACGGCATGACTAAATAATATACCTCCATTGGAAGCGACGGGAAATTAACAATACTGCCCATTGAAAACGAATAGTTCTCTCCGACGCCGGCAAGTTGAATTGCCGGTAGTTCTTCTTTAAGGTCCGACCACCACTTAATGGACAGCGTTTCGCTCAAATAAACATACACTATCTCGGTATCCACGCCGTTTACGTTTATTTTCCTGCTTGCGGCGTATGAACCGTAGTACTGCTGCGAAATCATGAGGTCTAAAACAGTTCTGATTTGGGTTGTGAAAGCATCGTCCCTATAAGCATTGTAGTAAGTGTCAATTTCTACGGTGCTTTTCTGAACACGGATTAACCCTTCTTCATATTGAATCGGCGAGTCGCGGTGGAAGATAATATAAAATCCGCCATACGCAACAGCAAGCACAATAATACATGAAGCCACCGCACTTATTACTTTTTGCCAAAAGATTTTTTTCTTTACACCTTTCAGCACATCAATTTTTTCGCCATTATCGGGTTGCAGTTTTTTGATTTCACTCTGCATATTGATAAACTCATTTTTGCAGTTTTCGCAGGTTGCGATATGCCCGCTGATTAACGCTTTGCTTTCTTTGCTTAGAACATCGTCCACATAAAGCGGAAGTAAGTCCCGGATTGTCGCACAATCAATCATTTTCGATTGCCTCCCTTATTTTATTTTTGGCGCGGTGGAATGTTACCCTTGCCCAGCTTTCGGACTTTTTGAAAAGCGTTCCAATCTCCGCAAAAGACAGTTCTGCAAATACCCTAAGCGAGAAAACTTCTTTGTACGGTTCGTCCAAAAGGCGCAGGGTTTTGTGGATTTCAAAGGCTTGCGATCTGTCGAGCAGGCGCAGTTCAAAGTTCTCGTCGGACGGTACCTCATCGGGCATTTCTGTGACAAACTTACCGCGCTTGACTGCATTGAGGTATGTGTTTTTCGCAATCTGGCACAGCCACACCCGCACATTACAATCACCCTTGAATTTATCAACTGCTTTTATTGCGCTTAGAAATGTTTCGCTTGTTATATCTTCCGCCATATGCCTGTTTTGGCATAGCGAAAGAACATAGCGGTACACATCATCGGCATAAGCGTTGTAAAGCCCGTCAAAATCCACCCATTCTCACCTCCCTGTCTATAAGACAATCGAAAACGTGATGCGTTACAAAAATTCTATAATATTTTAGCACGATTTCCTCTGTAAAGTTCCAACTTTCTGTTATTGCTTCGCCAATTAAATCTTGATAACCGTGAGTGCGATATTGTCAATATTTAGTTGGTGGAGCGATAAGAGAGATTGGGGTAGAAATATTTGTCGCGGTGCTGTAAAATATATTGATTGGCGGCGATGTGCATCTCGTCGCGGCGGGGGAATGGTTCGCGGGGGCATAAATGAAAAGCACCATACGCATGAAAACATACAAAGCGATTTACAGATTGCTTGACAAGGTTTCCCCGTTAAGCGGCGACTGCGGCTTGCTATGTGGCGCGGTGTGCTGTAATTTCGGCGGGCAGACGGAGCGTGCGCCGTTCCCGGCCGTTGAACTTGGCATATACCTGCTCCCTGGTGAGGATAAACTGTTTGCCCGCGAAGAAGACCGCTCGCGATGGGAAACCGTAAACGCACGGGATTACGATTTCCCTGATTCGTGGAAAGGCAAGGTGTATTTCATACGATGCGCGGGCGCGTCAAGCTGTCGCCGCGACCAAAGGCCGATTCAATGCCGGACATTTCCACTCGCGCCTCACATAACCGAAGACGGTGTATTCCTCTTGATTCCGTATACGGACCCGCTCCCCTACAAATGCCCGCTCATAGAAGAAAACACGCCGCTTGACGCGAAGTTCGTCAAGGCGACCTATACCGCGTGGACGCGGCTGCTAAAAGACCCGCTGATACTTGACCTTGTGGAGATGGATTCAAGGCATCGCGACTAAATCATCCATCAGATTTTGCGCCCTTTAATAATTTGCGTCAATCATTTTCGGCGAAATGTCAACGCGAACTTCAACGCGAACGCCTGCCACGGCTACCGCATGAAAAAAGGATAGATAAATAATATTCAAGAAAACCACGGAAACATGGAAAATCCCGTGGTTTTTTATTGACTAACAATGTAATTAAACATATAATTAGTATATATAATAACATAAATAGGAATTAGAGGGGGTTCGCCATGCAAGATAAAGTATCGAAATTCGTTGAACTGTTTGAAGATATGCCTGACGAAAGGCAAGAATGGAAAATCAAACATAAATTGATAGATATAATATTTATAGCAGTCGCTGCGACTATAGCGGATTGTGACGATTGGGAAGACATGGAATGGTTCGCAAATCTAAAGGAAGACTGGTTTCGGAAGTATCTTGAACTGCCTAACGGTATCCCGTCCCATGACACGATAGAAAGAGTTTTCGCATGGCTTGACCCTGTGATTTTCAGGCAAAAGTTCCTTGAATGGGTGGGGCTTGCAACAAGCGGCGGCGGGGATGGCGTTGTCGCCATTGACGGGAAAACAATGCGCGGTAGCCGGGACGGGGAAAAGAAGCCCCTTCATGTTGTAAACGCATGGTTTAGCGAGAACAAAATGTTCCTCTCGCAGGTTTTTACGGGAGAAAAGAGCAATGAAATCACAGCCATACCGGAGCTTCTCGATATCCTGTCTGTTTCGGGGCACATTGTAACAATAGATGCAATGGGCACACAAAAGGGCATAGCCAGCAAAATCATAGACAAGCAAGGCGATTATGTATTGGCCTTAAAACAGAACCAACCCAATTTGTTTGAAGACGTGAAACTGTTTTTTGATACGGAGTTGAATTCACCGGAATATGCGGTGTCAACCTTTTCAAAACGGGAAAAGGGGCATGGCCGCATAGAATGCAGGCAGTATTATATAACGGATCAAATAGAATGGCTGGCCCAAAAGGAAGAGTGGAAAAACTTGACCAGCATTGGCATGGTAAGGTGCCGGGCCGAAAATATCACAACCGGGGCGAAAACAGATGCAACCCGGTACTTTATAAGCAGCCTTCCCGCTGATGTGCACCGGTTTGCTTATGCTGTGCGGTGCCATTGGGGGATAGAAAGCGCACATTGGAGCCTTGACACAACCTTTAACGAGGACGGCAGGCGGAGCAGAAAAAACAATTCCGCAAAGAACCTTGCGCAATTATTGAGGCTGGCATACGATATAATTAAAGCAAACGGCGTCCCTAAACGGACGTCAATAAAAAGGCTACGAAAAGACGCTTTGGTTAAAGACGCTTACTTGGAAAAACTCATTTCCAATGTTTTTGTATCATAAAAAGCTGAATGCTTCCGGAACGGGGCGGTTGGCTATGTTTATGATTTCATAATCATGCGGAAATTGAAAAATATCAAAAGCTGTATAATATGAATTGGCATTACCGCCTATTTTAAAAATCCGCTTACGTGATTTATGCCTTTGAATTCTTTTTCATGCGGTAGCCGTGTCGGATATTCCAATTCCAATTGATTTTGGGTTGAACATCTGATAAACTAAGTACAGTGTTTTCTCAACCATCAAAAGTTTTCCCCGAAAGGGGGTTGAATGTGCGCATTGTTTTTTATGGCGTTTCGCGCTTTCGCGCGAAGATAAGGTGTGTTTTATATGTCTAAGGTATTGATCGCGACAATTGGAACCGGACGTCAACAAATCATTAACGGCGTTGATACATACGCGTATGACAGGGCGACATATTTTCTGAGCGGCGATGAAGATACGGTTATGGAAACACCGGTGATTATATCCGCGCTAAAAGAATTCTACGGGATAGACAAACTCATATTGATTGGCACGTCAGGCAGTGACTGGTCCGCTTTTTACTCTTATCTTTACGATGAAAATTCAAACAAGAATATCGAAACGGTTCTCCCGGAGAATGAAGAATATTTTTTCGAGCTGAATGATATATACAAAAAAACAAAACCTGAAATTTTCAAATTGCCTGACCCGGCAAGCATTCTGCCTGTCGAGAAAATGCAAGAGAAATTACAGCTCCTGAAAAAATCCTTGGGTGACTTCTGTGATTCGATACATGTTTTGCATTACGGAAAAGATGACGACGAACAGACGCTCAATTTCTCCATATTAACCGCGATCGCGGAGCATCTCAACGACGGGGATGAAATTTATTTCGACATCAGCCATGCATTCCGTTCACTTCCAATTTATGAACTGTTGGTTGTCAATCTCGCGAAGCAGGCATTGGGGCGCGATGTCAGAATTGTTGTGGTCTCATACGGAATGTTCGAGGCGCGGGGTTTTTTTGAAAACCGTACCCCCATTGTGAATATGGTACAACTCATCGAATTGATGGACTGGATGCGCGCGGTGGATGAATACAATCAGTTTGGCACGGCGTATTTGCTCTATGAGCTGTGCGCCGGGCAAACGCAAATCGCCAAACGTATCAGAGGCCTGTTATCGGAAAACGAATTAGAAGCCTTGCGTTTCCTTGGGGATCCCATTACAACAAATCGTTTCGACAGTTTTA
>Ga0099364_10011271_pt1 | contig 12228 bp, 6 predicted proteins | sample TergutTh196P3_FD_73070 | JGI IMG/M metagenome (GOLD analysis project Ga0099364, IMG submission 73070) | Microcerotermes parvus P3 segment gut microbial communities from Pointe-Noire, Republic of the Congo - Th196 P3 | ecosystem: Host-associated > Arthropoda: Insects > Digestive system > Gut ...
GGTGGCCTTCACCCTGTATGATTGCCCAATTGATACCGGCGTCACATCCATTGCATCATACTTGAACACAGTAAAACTCAGCCCATACCCAAACGGATAAATCGGCGTACCGGTGAAATAGCGGTAGGTGCGGTTTCTCATGCTGTAATCCTCGAAATCGGGCAGGTCGTCTACGCTTTTGTAGAAAGTAACCGGCAGACGTCCGGCAGGATTGTAATCCCCGAAAATCACATCCGCAACAGCCTGACCGGCAGCTTGTCCGCCATACCAGGCATTGATAATGGCGGGGATATTTTGCGATTCCCATTCCATCCCAATCGCACTGCCTGTCATCAATACAAACACGACGGGCTTTCCTGTAGCCTGCAATGCCTGTAACATCTCCTTCTGGACAGACGGTAGCGCAATCGAAGTTCGGTCGCCTCTTTTGAACCCTTCAATTTCGACGCCCATCTCTTCGCCCTCGATGCGAGATGATATGCCGCCCGCGAAAATAATCACATCGGCATCCTGTACTGAGGCCGCCGTCGCGCTGTAATCGGTCTTTTTAAGCGTCCCTATGTCGAATTTTATTTCAGCATTATCCGTATTTTGACGATAATCGATAGAGAGTTCATATTTCTTCCCTTTTTCAGCATCTAAAAGATAATAAGCGTTGATCAATCCTACGCTTTTTTGCTTGACCCCGTCAATCAACAAATCAGCGGAATCGTCGGCGCGTATTTCAAAGCATACCTCGCCCGATTTTTTAGGGGTAAAAGTGGTCGTATAACGGGCTGACATCCGTCGTGTGACGATACCGTTTGCCACAGCCTGACCCTCGCCCCACCGGTGGTCAATCTTTTTTTCTACGCGCGACAAGCCCGACGTTCCTTCCATGCGTGTATTCTGGTAATAATCAGCATGAAAGCCCGGCTTCCCGTTATAAGTAAACAACGCCGGATCATATTCGGATGTAAATACTAAGTTATCAGTCAGATTAACCCCTTTTTCATAGACAACCTTGATGCCCTTGCCGGCTTTGGCCTGTATGCCTTCTAATACGGTCGTCACTTCGGTCGGATAGCCGTAATAGTTGGCCAGCAATACCGGTTCTTCATCGGCATTAGGGCCTACTACCGCTATCTTTTTGATTTTTGTTTTGTCTAACGGCAACAGGGCGTTTTCGTTGCGCAACAAAACAATGGATTCCTGTGCCAATTTGAGCGCATGGGCTTTATGGGCGGGCGCCTCTAAAACCGAAACAGGGATGTTGGCGTATGGTACGCGGTCGTCCGGATCGAACATCCCAAACCGGAACCGCATCGTAAACAGTCTTTTGACAGAGGCGTCGATCTGCTCGGTCGTAATCAATCCCTGATTCACAGCTTCAATAAGCGCCCGGTAAGCGCCGCTCCCACATTCACAGTCGGTACCGTGAATAACGGCGTCTGCAGAGGCATCCGTTGCATTGGCATGGGTCTTGTGATTCCGGTAAAAATCGTTGATTGCGCCGCAGTCGGAAGTGACATAACCGTCGAATTGCCACTGATTATAAAGTATATCAAGCAATAATTCGTCGCTTGCACAGCACGGTTGCCCGAAAAACGCATTGTAGGCGCACATCACGCCCGTCACTTTGGCATCGACCACCAATTTTTTAAAAGCAGGCAGGTACGTATCCCAGAGGTCGAAATTACTTGATTTGGCATCGTAGACATGCCTGTTCCATTCCGGCCCGCTGTGTACGGCATAATGCTTGGCGCAGGCGGAGGCTTTGAGGTACTTCGGATCGTCGCCTTGCAATCCGGTGACAAACGCATAACCGATAGCGCCCGTCAGGAACGGGTCTTCGCCATACGTTTCCTGCCCGCGTCCCCAACGCGGGTCTCTAAAAATATTGATATTAGGCGTCCAATACGTCAAGCCGCAATAAATCTCACGAATCCCTTTCCGTGAGGCATCATGGTAGATAGCCCGCCCTTCATCGGAAGCATATTCGGCCATTTGGAAAACCGCGTCCGTATTCCAGGTTGCCGCCATACCGATGGCTTGCGGGAAAGAGGTGACAGGATAAGGGCTACGCGCAACCCCATGCAGGATTTCATTCCACCAGTTATAGGCCGGAATACCCAAATGCTCAATCGCCGGTGCAGCATTGATCATCTGGTTTACTTTTTCTTCGAGCGTCAGACGGCTAACCAAGTCATTCACACGTTGTTCGATCGGTAAATCCGGGTTTTGAAACGGGAAAGACTGAGCCTTCACGCCCGTACATAAGAGGACGCTCCAACAGGCAAAAACGATTAAAAAAATACGTGTATACTTCATAAAATATCATTGTTTTTCGTCTGCAAGTATACAAAAAAATACTTAATAAAACGATTAATAAATGATTAATTTATCGTTTAATTAAAAAAAAAGATGTTTTTATCCCTGTATTAATCGTTTTATTAATAGGATAACCGTATATTTGTAGCAATTTTAAAACATCATTATCATGGACAATTATCTATTCATTACATTTTTTCAAATGCCTTTATGGCGAAAGACCGTTATGGTTTGCATCCTGTTAATCAGCAGTTTGATGGCAGTTCGAGCGCAGCGCTTAATCGATTATATCGATCCGTACATCGGCGCGGGCGGGCACGGGCATGTATTCGTAGGCGCCAATGTGCCGTTTGGCGCGGTGCAGGTGGGGCCTTCCAACTTCTATAAAGGTTGGGACTGGTGTTCGGGATATAACTATCAGGACAGCGTTATCATCGGCTTTCCGCAATTGCATCTAAGCGGTACGGGCATCGGCGACTTGGGCGATATCCTGATCATGCCCTATATGGGCGATGTGAAGCTCAAGAAAGGCGTCGAGAAAGAGCGGTTCAGCGGCTATTCATCACAGTTCTCGCACGATAACGAAACGGTGCGTCCGGGTTATTATGCCGTCAAATTAGATGATTTTGGCGTAGAAGTGGAACTGACGGCTTCTGAAAGGGTCGGTTTTCATACATATAAATTTCCGCAAGGGGAAAATGCCCGTATCATCATCGACCTCACCGACGGCATCAACGACAAATCGACGGATACATACATCGAATTAGCTGATAAATACACCATTAAAGGATACCGCTATTCATCAGGCTGGGCGAAGCGTCAACAAGTCTATTTTGCTATTCGCTCCTCGCTGCCGATTGCCGATTTTGCCGTTTACGATAACGAGACGCTGCTTAAAGGCAAAAAAGGAAAAGGTGAAGCCATCCGCGGATTGATCACTTTTGCCCAGGCGCCAGAAAAAATAGCCTTGAAGGTAGGTATATCGCCGGTTAGCGCCAACAACGCCTTAGCTAACATACAAGCCGAGATACCGCATTGGGATTTCGACAAGGTACGGCAACAAGCCGGTGACAAGTGGGAAAAAGAATTGGCGAAGATAACGGTAGAATCGCAGGACGAAGCCGTGAAACGCATTTTCTACACATCCATGTATCACCTGATGGTACAACCGACGCTGTTCAACGACCACAACGGCGATTACATGGGCGCCGACTGGAACGTCTATAAAAAACCGTCGTTCGTTAATTATACAATCTTTTCGCTGTGGGACACCTACCGCGCGGCACACCCGTTGTTTACCATCACCAACCCCGACCGTGTAGGCGATTTTGTCAACAGTATGCTGGATATTTTCGACCGGACAGGAGCGCTCCCCGTTTGGCATCTGCGCGGGTACGAAACGGGTACGATGGTCGGTATCAGCAGTTTCCAGGTCATATCAGAAGCTTATCTGAAAGGATGTCAGGGATTTGACCCCGAAAGAGCGTTTCATGCGCTGAAAAAGACCGCAATGAGCGATATGCGGGGGTTGAATTATGTGAGCGAGCTGAAGCCGATACCTTCGGATGTCAGGGTCGGTCGCCCCGTCGCTATGGGTCTTGAGATAGCCAACGGCGATGCAAGCATCGCGCTGATGGCCAAAAGCCTCGGCAAAATAGATGATTATGAATATTTTAAGAAACGCGGGGAAAACTACAAACTGTATTACGATGAGAACACCGGTTTTTTCCGCTCCCAAAAATCAAACGGCGAATGGAATCCGGTCTTTGACCCGATTAAATCGCAACGTCCTTACGCGACGGATTATGCCGAGGGGAATGCCTGGCAATACTTGTGGTTAGTACCGCATGATGTGTACGGGCTGATCGACCTGCTCGGCGGCGAAGACGCATTCATAGACCGCTTCGACACGTTTTTTTCGCTCGATTTCGATCCCGACGATAAGGATATTTTAGTAGACTTAACAGGCAATATCGGGCAGTATGCACACGGCAACGAACCCGGCCACCACAATGTCTATATGTACGCCTACGTCGGACAGCAATGGAAAGCGGCCCGCCTTGCAAGGCGTATCATGAGCGAATTTTATACCGACCAGCCCGATGGCATCATCGGCAACGAAGACTGTGGACAGATGTCGGCCTGGTATGTGATGTCGGCTTTGGGATTCTATCCTGTATTTACGGCCTCCGGCGAATATGTCATCGGAAGTCCGGCCGTCGATAAAGCGACGATAAACCTCGAAAACGGCAAACAATTCACAGTCGAAGCCCTCGATAACTCCCCCGAAAACATCTACATTCAATCCATCACTTTAAACGGGATAGACTATCCATACACCAGTATCACCCACCATGCTATCATGAATGGAGGCGTTATGAAAATGCAAATGGGGAAACGCCCAAACTATAATTTCGGCAAAAATCCAGCCCATCGTCCGGAGACAAAGCAGTGAGCAATACCAAATAAAAGAAAACTTTTATTTGGTATTGCTTCACTTCAACTCTATCCCAATAGGCTAAAGGCAACGGTCAAGCCGGCCATCACAATCGAAACCATGCTCATCAGTTTGATGAGGATATTCAGCGACGGGCCGGATGTATCTTTAAATGGGTCACCAACCGTGTCACCGACAACGGTAGCTTTGTGATTATCGGAGCCTTTTCCGCCCAGATTACCTTCCTCGATATATTTTTTAGCATTATCCCATGCGCCGCCGGCATTAGCCATGAAGATAGCAAGGACAAACCCTGCGCCTAATCCGCCGACTAACAATCCAATAACGCCTGCTACACCAAAAATGACGCCGGTCACTATCGGTACTATAATGGCTAAAAGGGATGGCAGCATCATCTCACGTTGTGCACCTTTGGTCGAAATAGCAACGCAGCGGGCATAATCAGGTTCAGCTTTGTATTCCATAATACCAACTATCTCACGGAACTGACGGCGTACTTCTTCGACCATGCTTTGAGCGGCGCGACCTACGGCGTTCATCGTCAGTCCACAGAACATAAAGGCCATCATAGAGCCGATAAATATACCTATCAAAACAAGCGGATTCATCAAGGTCACCTGATACTCGTGCATAAAGTCGAGAATCGAAGCATCGCTGATATTGACGCCGTTAATGGTCGATTGACCGATACGCACCAAAGCGATTTTAATTTCTTCGATATAGGATGCCAGCAAAGCTAAAGCCGTCAATGCGGCTGAACCGATGGCAAATCCTTTTCCCGTAGCTGCTGTTGTGTTGCCAAGTGCATCTAAGGCGTCGGTACGTTTCCGCACTTCCTTATCTAATCCGCTCATCTCGGCATTGCCGCCTGCGTTATCCGCAATTGGCCCATAAGCGTCGGTAGCCAGCGTGATACCAAGCGTCGAAAGCATACCTACCGCAGCTATACCGATACCATAAAGCCCTAAACTAAGATTTGATGCCTCTAACATGTGGGTTACATCGAATTGAATCGCGCTAAGGAAGGCCAGAATAATTGCTAAACCTATTGTTATCACCGGAATAGCGGTAGAAAGCATCCCCAGACCGATACCGGAAATGATAACGGTTGCAGGGCCTGTTTTCGCACTCTCTGCCACCCGTTTAGTCGGTTTGTAGGAATGAGAGGTATAATATTCGGTCGACTGTCCGATAATGACGCCTGCAAACAAACCGAATATGACTGATAAGGACATGCCCCACCAATTTTCTATCTTTAAAGCATACAATATAATAAATGTAACGATAGCAATTAAAATCGAACTGACATTGACCCCTTTACCAAGCGCAGAAAGCAGATTTTTCATTGTTGCGCCTTCTTTTGTACGCACAAGGAAAATGCCGATGATAGAAAGAATAACGCCTGCCGCTGCAATCAACATCGGAGCAAATACGGCTTTCAATTGCATCACAGGGTCGGGGAATTTCACAAATGCAGCGGCCCCTAATGCAGCCGTTGCTAATATGGCGCCCGCGTATGATTCATAAAGGTCAGCGCCCATACCGGCCACGTCGCCTACGTTATCGCCTACGTTATCGGCAATAGTAGCCGGGTTACGCGGGTCGTCTTCCGGAATACCGGCTTCCACCTTACCGACTAAGTCGGCGCCCACATCAGCCGCTTTCGTATAAATACCGCCTCCCACGCGAGCAAACAATGCCTGCGTAGAAGCGCCCATCCCGAAGGTAAGCATCGTTGTCGTAATATAAATCAATTTTTCTCCGGCTACGGCATCGTGAAAATAGTCCAAAATCAAGTACCAAACCGAAATGTCTAATAAGGCTAAACCGACAACGGTCAACCCCATCACAGCGCCCGAACGGAAAGCCACTTTCAATCCGCTGTTCAACGAATTTTTGGCAGCGTTTGCCGTACGCGCCGAAGCATAAGTAGCAGTCTTCATACCGAAGAAACCTGCTAATCCAGAGAAGAATCCACCCGTCAAGAAAGCGAATGGCACCCAGCCATTTTGCAAATTAAAGAATGCCATGACTGTGAAAATAAGCGCCAGCACAACGAATACGATGGTAACCACCTTGTACTGCTGTTTCAAATAGGCCATAGCGCCTTTTCGCACATGCAAGGCAATCTTTTTCATTGTATCAGTGCCTTCGTCCTCTTTCAACATTTCTTTGAAAAAGAAAAATGCAAAACCCAGAGCTATCAATGAAGCTCCTAATACCGAATAAATTACGTAGTCCATAATCCTAATATTAAATGAATAAAATTAAGCTGCAAAGATAGTCATTTAATTGAAAATTGAAAATTGAAAGTTGAAAATTTTTTTTTTCGTAATAAATTGCGTGCCTGACGGCATGCTTCGGCATCACCAATTTTGGTGATGCTCGTGTGCTTTGGCATCACAAAAATTGGTGATGTCCGCATCACAAAAATTGGTGATACTGGGTATTTTTAGCCGCTGTATCTTTGCATCGTTGTTTGAAGGCGTATGGAAGGCCGTCAGGCAACAAGAGAAAAAATCAATTATCATCATTTTATAAACATTTTTTAAATTATCAGATTTATGGAAACAATTCATGTAAACAGAGAGAGAAGCAAGCGCATGAGCGTTAGAGTATCTATTCAACGCGCGCTTATGCTGATGGCCGCCTTTATGGTGGCAGTAGGGACATTCGTTGCCTGCGATTCAAGCAACGACGACGACAAGAACCCCGTAGAGGTTCAGTCAGTAACCATTAACCAACCGGCCTCAGGCATCGAGTTGGTAGCCGGTGGCGGCACGATTACGCTATCCGTAACGATTGAACCCGCCAATGCAACGAACAAGACCGTGACTTGGAGTTCGAGTGACAACACCATTGCCACAGTAAACAGCGGAGGCGTCGTAACCGGCTTGAAACCGGGAACGGTCACCATCACCGCCACCACGAACAGCGGCAATAAAACCGCCGACTTTACGCTTACCGTCAAACCCGACGCCTCCGCGCAACCCGTCGAACTCAAATCGCCCATCACGGAAAATACCGTGCTCAAAGACTTGGGGCTTGATGTGGATTATTTCTATGCCGAATCGTTTCAATTAAGGGTGGAAAATAATGCCACGCTGACCATCGAACCGGGCGTTACCATTCAATTCACCAACAAAAACGGCGGCATTAACATTACAGCCAACTCCACCATCGTAGCGGAAGGGACGGCAGCCAAACATATTCAACTGATTGGCTCGACTACTAACAAAGGCTCGTGGACGGGCGTAAACATCAATTCAGAAACCCCTAATGTGTTGAAATACGTAGACATTCTCCATGCAGGCGGTGCTGGTTCTGATCGCTCGGCTGCGTTATACCTTTTCCACGGTAAGGCGCATGTCAACAATTGCCTGATAGATGCTTCGCTAACGAACGGAATCACCTTTGAAGGATATTACGGCGAATTTCTCTCATTCGGCAACAACACCGTTAGCAACTGCGAACTGGCGCCTATCCGTACCTATTCTGCCGGCTGTCATACCCTGCGGCTGATGGAAAACAACAACACTTTCACCGGCAATAAAAATGAATATATACATGTCGATAATCAAGGCGGCTACAGTAACGAGGATGACATGACCTTGCATCACTTGAATGGCTATCCCTGGTATTTTGAAAACGGACTTACAGTCGGAACGTTATCATTAAACTTGGAATTGACCATCGAACCGGGCGCAGTCATTTTAATGGGCGCCGGCGAATCCATCAATGTAGGCGGTTATGGACATTTAATTGCGAAGGGAACAGCGCAAAACCGCATCACTGTTAAAGGCTTTAAAGAACAGACAGGCTATTGGCGCGGCATAAACGTTGACAGCCGTAACCCCGGAACGGTCATTGATTATTGTAACCTTTCCGACGGAGGACAGGGCGGCATCAATTACGGCATCGTGAAAGCCGCCGCTACCGCCTCCTATCTTGAGCTTTACAACTCAAATATCAGCAACAGCCTGAATCATGGCGTAGTGATTGTATATTCACATGCAACTTCCAATACGCACGGCAACTGTTTCTTCAAACATGCCAACGTAACTTTTTCCGGCATACAGGGTTCCGTTTTATACATCATCAATCAGGAACAGGGCTATAATTCTCTACCTACGATGTCGGGCAGTTCGTGGTGGAGCTATTATTAAATGAACAATGAACAATGAACAATGAACAATTATTTTATTTATTGAATTTTTAAAAAAATCATTATGAAAAATTATTTATTTATCGTTTTGCCGCTTGTGGTGGCGTTGATTATGACTTCGGGGTGTGGCGCTTCGAAGCAAGTGACAACAATTGAGCCGGTCGAAATCGCTCCGGAAGTTGTTGAAGAAGTGGCCACAGAAGTGATCGGCAGTCAGATGGACAAACAGATTGCCGATCTTGAAACGATTGAAGGCGTTCAGGTGGAGGCGGTCTCCGGCGACAACAACCTGAAGGTTATCAAGGTTACGATAGCCGAAGGCATTCTTTTTGCTACCGGCAGCAGCGAGTTGGGACAGGCATCGCGCAGTGCGCTTACCAATTTTGCGCGCTCGTTAGTCAATCATCCGCAGACTAACGTAACCATTCACGGGCATACCGATAATACCGGTACCCGCGCGATTAATGACCGACTATCCGGAGAACGTGCGAAATCCGTTTCAGGGTTTCTTTCCGGACAAGGCGTTTCAACGAATCGCATGACGACGCAAGGGTTTGCTTCCGATTCGCCCGTTGCCGACAATTCAACCTCCGAAGGAAGAACAAAAAATCGCCGTGTAGAGATTTTTATCTCAGCAGATGAAGAGATGATTCAACAGGCAAGAGCTGAGGCGGTAACAAGGGTAACCGAACAGGCAAATACTGCACAGGCAAATCCAGCACCAGCTACCTCTACACCGGCAACCTCTGCACCGGCAACCTCAGAACCGGCAACCTCTGCCGCGACCACAAGTACTAAAACGAGTTCCGCCTCATCCGCCGAACCAAGACCTAAAAGAGAAGCCTCCTACGGCGAGTCAAACTTCAATAAAGGCAACAATATTGTAGCGCTTGGCGCCGGTATAGGTGGTTCGCTTTATTCGGGATACGGTTTTTATTCCGGTTTGAGGCGGTGGCCAACCCTTTCGCTGTATTATGAACATTGTATCATAGACAACCTCTTTGATGCGAAAAGCGCGATAGGCGTTGGTGGTATGGGCGCTTATTCTTCGGCAAGTTGGAACTACAAAGGCTCCGGAGACCCCTACGGCTGGAAAAGCACCAATATCTTTGTCGGCGCCCGCGCCGCATTTCATTACGCCTTTATACCCAAGTTAGATGCTTACACCGGTTTTATGATTGGTTATAACATCTATAAATGGAGATGGACGGGTGAATATGATTATTACGATTCATACAGATATGGAGGTAATAGCTTCGGATGGTCATGGTTTGCGGGAGCGCGGTTTTATTTCGCCAATAGCATCGCTGTCTTTGGTGAATTAGGTTATGGTATGGCGCTTTTCACTGGCGGTATATCGTTTAAATTCTAATATTCTGCAAGTAAGGGGACGCAGGGGTCCCCTTACTTGCGGAATATACATCGTTGTTAGAAACGTCTTCTTATTGAAACGGCATTTTTATGGGCTTCAAGTAGCTCGGCCTCAGCCATTATCTCGATGGTTGGGGCTAATGCTTGCAACCCCTCCTGGGTTATTTCCTGAAAGGTGATTTTTTTGACAAAACTGTCCACATTCACGCCGCTGTACATTTTGGCATATCCTTTTGTCGGCAATGTGTGGTTTGTGCCGGAGGCATAGTCGCCGGCGCTTTCAGGTGTAAAGGCGCCTAAAAAAACACTGCTTGCATTGGTGATTTTTTCGCTAATCGCCTTGTAATTGGCGGTTTGGATGATCAGATGCTCCGGTGCATACTGGTTGGTGAAATCAATCATATCATCCTCATCGTCAAAGATGACGATGCTACTGTACGATAAAGATTTTTCCGCCATATCGCGGCGGGGCAGTTGGGCTAACTGACTTGTTATCTGCTGCTTCACAGCTTCGGATAGAGATTCGGAGGTGGTTACTAAGATAGACTGGCTATCCGCACCATGTTCGGCCTGCGAAAGGAAATCGGCTGCAATGAAAGCGGGATTAGCCTTTTCATCAGCAATAATCTCCACTTCCGAAGGGCCGGCAGGCATGTCGATTGCGACATCTTGCAGGCTGACAAGCTGTTTAGCGGCCACTACATACTGATTGCCCGGACCGAATATCTTATAAACTTTGGGGATGCTCGCCGTACCATACGTCATGGCGCCAATCGCCTGAATACCACCGACTTTGAAGATTTGATCAACGCCCGATGCCTTCGCGGCATACAAAATGGCGGGATGTACCTTCCCTTCCCTGTTCGGCGGCGTACACAGCACAATCTCCTTACATCCCGCAATTTTGGCCGGTACCGCCAGCATCAAAACAGACGAAAACAGGGGCGCAGTGCCACCCGGGATATACAAGCCAACCTTTTCGATGGCGACAGCCTTTTGCCGACAAATCACGCCGGGCGTCGTTTCTACGCTAATCTCCTCAAACCGTTGGGCAGCATGAAATTTTTCAATGTTCCGGTGCGCCGTATGGATGGCTTGTTTCAATTCGTCCGAAATCAACCTCTCGGCTTCATTTATCTCTTCTTCCGAAACTTTTAAATCTGCCACATAAACTTTATCAAAGCGCTCCCCATAACGGCGAACAGCCTCGTCGCCATTCGTTCTCACATCATTCAAAACCGTTCGTACGGTATCGAACAGCGACGTCACATCCAATTCAGCCCTTTGCTGAATATCCGCCCACATTGCCCTGTCAGGGTATTTATACGTTTTTATTTCCATCTTTTCATCACATATATCCGACAAAAATACACGTTTTTTATCGAATATGCAAGATACGTGATTTTATTCAAAAGCAATTTTTCCATGAGAGTTCGATATGACTACGGATGCCGGAGGGTTTGTGAGATTGCCTGCAACTCCGACAAGGATGTCTTTTTTATCTAAACTCTTTTCCGAAAAAACCACTTTGCCGGTATTGATACTCCCGAAACTGTTATTTAACGTCGTTTTGAAATTATGCTTTGAAGTAAGGTTGACCTTCACCGTTGTGAAACTTGCATCTATTTTTATCTTTGTAAAATTTTCATCTACCTGCTTAATCTTTAACGAACCGTGAGAAAACTTTTTTGCCTCAAATGATTTCCTGAATGTACCGATGTCCATGTTTGAAAAATCGGACTTAAGCGTTGCGCTCCCAAGCTCGTCTACCTTCAGCCCATCATGAGAAATACTACCCGATAGGGTTTCTACTTCTCCTAATTCATATTTAGAAAAAGTGCTATTAATAATCAGTTCCCGACACTTATTAATGTTGGCGCCACCGTGTTGAATAGCCAGTTTGGCATCTGCCAATTCATTCGCA
>Ga0099364_10011272_pt1 | contig 12227 bp, 4 predicted proteins | sample TergutTh196P3_FD_73070 | JGI IMG/M metagenome (GOLD analysis project Ga0099364, IMG submission 73070) | Microcerotermes parvus P3 segment gut microbial communities from Pointe-Noire, Republic of the Congo - Th196 P3 | ecosystem: Host-associated > Arthropoda: Insects > Digestive system > Gut ...
AGGACTAATGGCTGTAAAATGTGATAAGGGTTATAATAAAATAAGGTTTGACTATATGACACCTGGAATAAAAAAAGGCGCCATGCTTTCCGCAATAGGGTTAACATTCTTATTTATTTATGCTGCTATAGTTTTATATATTAATAGGAGGGCAAACAAATAAAAATAAATCGAGTACGCCAACAAGGCAAAATAAATAAGTTCTATTTTTTAACTAAACATCTTTCTTTTGAAAAAATCTATAAATTTACTACCACCGCCAAAAAAATACGTAAAAAACATGGTGGTTACTTACCACTTATCTTGTTGGATATGATATATTGTTCGGCACGATATGGAACTGGCCCAACAGAATATTTGCTATTTGATTATGCATCTCTTGGTCACACACAACGGGCAGGCATGTTAACACATATGAAAAATCAGCAGCTTGTACGTAAGTTTAATGATCCATCTGTTCGTGATATATTTGATAACAAATCCAACTTTAATCGTGTATTTCAAAAATTCTTACACCGTAAATGGATTGATGCATCCACTTCATCATTTATTGAATTTGCTAATACTGTTGCTGAATGGGATGTGCTAGTATGTAAACCACCATATGGAACATGTGGTAAAGGTATTGAATTTATTCCAATTACAGATACAAATTCATTACATTCTATTTATAAGCATATTCGTGCTAAAGGTAATACCGTAGTTGAACAATTAGTGAAACAACATTGCAAGTTAGATGAATTTAATCCTCTATCTGTAAATACTTTACGCATGCTTACATTATCCATCCATGGTATACATTTAATCACCAGCTATATACGATTTAGTATTGATAAACAGGTAGATAATTTTAACTCAGGTGGGTTCATTGCACATGTCAATCCTTCAACAGGAATCATTGATAGACCAGGTTGCGACAAAAAAGGTAATATATATGATAGCCATCCAACAACTGGATCCAAATTAATAGGTCAACAAATACCATTTTTTGATGAGATTTGCACAATGCTTGATGCTGCTGCAAAAGTTGAACCAAAAGTAGCCTATGTTGGATGGGACGTAGCTATTGCAACCAATGGGCCACTATTAATAGAAGGTAACTATATTCCCACTTTTGAATTCTATCATTTGCCATGTCAACAAGAATGTGATGCAGGAATATACAATCGAATCTGTTCAATTATATCGGGAAAAACAGATGAATTTTTAATATCAAAAAGTTAACAAATAAATGTATATTTAATTTTCGATAATATACACTAAGACAATCTCTCAAAAAGAGACATAATTAAGATAATAGACTTGTACTACAACTAATGTTACACACTTATTTTTAGTTTTAGTGCAGGTCTAATATGACATTACAAGGTTAATCTTTTTAAAAAATAAAAATTTATAAAAATAACCTTAAGAAAGAGATATTGATGATAGTGGATAAAAAAAATAAAGAATATGATGAAAGTAAAGATTCTAAAATACATAAAGGTCATAGAGGAAGACTAAAAAAGCAAGTAATCCTTAATGGTATTGATAATTGGCCAGAGCATCAAGTTTTAGAATTTTTACTATTTTTCGGAGTGCCACAAAGGAACACAAATGAGATAGCACATAATTTAATAGCTACATATGGTTCACTTATTAACGTTTTTAACGCATCATTTGATTCATTAACAAAAATTAAAGGCGTAGGAAATAATATTGCTACTTTAATTATCTTAATTCCTAAGCTATTTAGATATATTGAAAATATGAAAGTAGAAGAAAAGAGCATATCATTTCAAAATTCAGCACAAGTTGCACGTTATATGACACCTAAATTTTATAACTTAACACATGAAATTCTTTATGTTTTAGCATTTGATAATAAACAAAAGTTAATATCTGCAGATATTATATTAGAAGGTGTCGTAAATAGAATAAATATAGATAACCGAAAAATAGTAGAAGCAGTTATCCTCAATCATGCATCAAATATTATACTATGCCATAATCATCCCTCAGGATTTTGTGCTCCTTCTTATGATGATATAGTAGCAACTAAATGTATAATAGAATATTTAGGTTCCATGGGCGTAACCATTTTAGACCACATTATAATCTCAGATAATGAGTACTGTTCGATGATGGATATGGAATACATAAAAAGAAATTAATAGATAGATAATATAAATAAACTTGCACGAGAACTAAAAATTCCCTTTTTTTAGTTCTCGTGCAAGTTTATGCCTTTTTATATATAAAGCCAATATTATTTTTATAAATAAAATATATTGGCTTTATATATGGTTATAATAATAAAAAACTTACTTTTTCTTTTCCAAATAAAAAATACAAATAACTGTCTCATAAAAAAGAAATTAAGTTGTTAGATGTTGTTTAAATAGATCACATATTTCTCGGCAAACAATAAATAAAGTTTTTAAGTATGATCTCCATAATTGCAAAATCTGATTTACTTGAGAGGAAGAGGATTTAAATAAATGAGTAAGTCAAATTATGATACTTTTAATGATTTAGTAAAATATGATTGTAAATTGCTTAGAAAAAGATTATTTATGCATTTCAATCATATGAAGAAAATATATAAATTAGCATGTAATAAAACACAAAAAGCTTCATTTGAAGAATGGTTCACTGATAACTTTTACATTATAGAAAAAGAAACAAAAAATATAATAAAAATTCTTAAGCACAAATATACTATTTTTGCATCTAAACATGATGACACACCTATTATATATAAAATTCCTTTTAATTTTTTTATAAATACTTCAGAACCAAAAGTTATTTCAGAAAAATCCATAATAGAAATGATAACCAATATAAATGATAAAATATATCTATCCGTGGATGAATTAGCATTCTTACCTACAACTATTAGGATAGTTTTAATTGATAGTGTTTACTTTGCTATTCGTAATAATCTCAATGAAGAAGAAATCAGTAAAACTATAGCTTATGCAATAAAAGGCATTATAGATCTAGAAAGCATTGATTTTAACAATATAATAGAGCATGTTAGTCCTATTGAGAAGATTTTTCTTAAAGATCCCACTAACGTATATGCTAATATGGATGATGCAACAAAATCATACTACAGGTATTTATTATCAATAATTGCGAAGAAGAAAAAAACAAATGAAAAAAATCTAGCAGAAGAATTATTACTACGTGCTCAAAATGAAAATATTCATATAGGAAAATATTTAATTAATGATGATGCTATTACCATTCCCAAAAATAATCTAGCCAAATTATTTATTAATATAAATATATTTGTACCATTATTTATTTCAATAATTCTTTCTATTATATTTAAAAATATTTTTGCTGGCATCATAGCATACTTTCCATTATGGGAAATCATTAGACCTATAAATCAATATTTTATATTTAAAAATACACGTGAAGATTTTTTGCCACGAATTGATATAAACAACAGTGTTCCTATAGAAGGAAAAACTTTAGTTGTTGTTTCAACAATCCTACCATCTGCAAATCAGGCTAAAAATTTAAAAACTCGGCTTGAAAATTTATATTTTTCAAATGGATCCGGACATGTTAATTTTTGTATTTTAGCTGATTTTACCCAAAATAAATATCCTGAAGCTGCAAATGATAAATCCCAAATTGATGCCTCAGCAAGAGTAATAAAATATTTGAATAATAAATATGGAAATAGATTTTGCTTAATAGTTAGAAACCGAACTTTTAATAATACTCAAAAGGCATATATAGGTTGGGAACGCAAAAGAGGTGCCATTACTGAATTAATAAGATTCATTAAAGGACATAATTCCTCAATAGCAACGTTTGAAGGAAATAAAAGAAATATTATTAATACAAAATATATTGTAGTTTTAGATTCAGATACAGAATTATTAATTGATAGTACTCAAAAATTTGTTGCAACTGCTCTACATCCACTTAACAAACCTGTGATCGATCCTGTCAAAAACATAGTTGTAGATGGGCATGCTATATTCACCCCAAGAATAGGGATTAATCTAGCATCAGCAAAAAATACTTTATTTTCAAGGGTAATGGCAGGATGTGGTGGAACCACTATGTATGATATTTCATCCAAAGATCTTTATCAAGATTTATTTGGAGAATCCATATTCTCTGGAAAAGGATTAATAGACGTTGATGCATTTTATCAAGTATTAAATGATAAATTCCCAGAAAATGTTATATTAAGCCATGATATTTTAGAAGGTATATATTTGAGAGCTGGGTTTGTTGCCGATGTTGAAGTTGTAGATGGATACCCGTCCAACATAAGTTCTTGGTTATCAAGACTACATCGTTGGATTAGAGGAGATTGGCAAAACAGTGACTATCTATTCAATAACGATCTATCTTCTATAAGTAAATATAAAATATTTGATAATCTTAGAAGATCTATTAATCCCATTCTTTCATTATTATGTATTATAGTTGGCATGCTGTCTGCTACACATAACCTTCAATATGGAGTTACTTTATCTTTAATAGGTTTTTTATCAGTTACTTTTGGATCATTATTTGCATCTGCCATATCTATACTATCTAGTGGATGGTTTACTCTTTCAAGGAAATTCTATACTCAGGTAGTTCCTGAAGCATTTGAATATATGTTCCAAGCAATATTTTCTATAATAATGTTGGTTAAACAATCATTAGTTGCTCTAGATGCCATTATTAGATCTTTATATCGAAAATTCATAAGTAAAAAAAATTTATTAGAATGGGTTACTGCTGAGCAAGCTGAAAATCAAAAAATGAACTTAATTTCTTTAGTAAAAAAATTTTTTTTATCTGAATGTATTGGTATTTTGATATTATTATTTTCTCCCTTTCGCGGATTCAGAATATTTGGCATTCTTTTTTCATTTATCTTTCCATTAGCAATAATAAGTGATTCTAAATCCTATGGAAAAACTACATTCCCAAGTAAGTATAAAGAAACATTAATCGGATTCACTGCCGATATGTGGAAATTTTATGAAGATCATTTCAATAAAAAATGTAATTACTTGCCTCCCGATAATATTCAATTGTCTCCTATAAGAGCCATCGCCTATAGAACCTCACCTACAAATATAGGATTTCTTTTGATCAGTACCCTTGCAGCCAGGGATTTTGATTTTATTGATACTGAAACTTTGTATACAAAAATAAATAAAACTATTACTACTATAGAAAAATTAAAAAAATGGCATGGTAATTTGTATAATTGGTATGATATAAAGACTCTTGAGACAATAGATACATTTATATCAACAGTGGATAGTGGAAATTTTGTAGCATGTTTAGTAGCTGTAAAAGAAGGATTAAAAGATTATTATTTTGAAAAAAAAGAGCTTTCTGATCTAGTTAAAAGATTACAAAAACTTATAGATGATACTGAATTAACTCCATTTTATTCTAAAAAAAGAAATTTATTTACTATTGGATATGATGTTGCAACTAAAAAATTTACAAATTCTCATTATGATTTTTTAATGAGCGAGGCTCGCCTAACTAGCTACTTTGCAATAGCCAAAAGGCAAGTACCAAAAAAACATTGGGGGTATCTAAGCCGTACCCTTTCTAGGAATGGCTTATATGCAGGACCAATTTCATGGACAGGTACAATGTTTGAATTTTTTATGCCACACTTATTGCTCCCATCATATTCTGGATCACTGCTTGATGAAGCATTAAGATATTGTGTATATTGCCAACGTAAACGAACAGCAGATTCAAATATTCCTTGGGGAATATCAGAAAGTGCATTTTATGCATTTGATAATAACTTATATTATCAATATAAAGCTCATGGCGTTCAAAAATTAGGTATCAAACAAAACTTAGATAAAGAACTGGTAATTTCACCTTATTCAACTTTCTTAACACTTTCATATGCTCCTAAAATGGCTATGAGAAATCTTTTTCAAATGGAAAAAATGGGATTCAAAGGTATATATGGATTCTTTGAAGCAATAGATTTTACAAAATCAAGAGTTGAGGACATGGAGATAATAAAGAGTTATATGGCTCATCATATTGGAATGAGTATAATTGCTGCAGCAAATGCAATATTCGATAATCGAATCCAAAAAAGATATATGAGGGATAAAAATATGAAATCTACAAAAGAACTTATTGAGGAAAAAATCCCCAGGGATTCAGTTATATTTGATAATACAGTTAAAACTGTTCCTCAAAAAAATACTAAAGGTCAAAAATCTATACAAGGATATACCAATTTTTCACCTGATAACCCTAAATTTATAATCTTCAAAAATGCAGATATTACTAGTATTTTTGCAGATACCGGCTCAAGTCATTTAACCATGAATGATAAATGTTTAACTAGAAAAAGCATAGATATGATAAGAAAACCACAAGGTATATTTCTCTTCGTACATTCAGACAACCTATCTTTTAGCGCAACCCCTGCCCCTTTCTATGATAAAGATGTTAACTATCAAACAAGATTTAGTTCACATAATGTATCTTATTTTAGTAAAAAATCATTTCTTCAAACTGGAATAGTATGTTATATAGATAAAACTCTTCCATGTGAGCAGCGTAAAATTGCCTTTAAAAATAATGCATTATCAAAGAAAACAGTAGATGCAATGATCTTATTAGAACCAATTTTAACTCCATTTGATGAATATATTTCACATCCAGCATTTACAAAATTATTTGTAACTTCATATTACGATAAAGGATCTAATATCTTAATATTCAATAAACGATTGAGAGAAAATGAAACACCTATATATCTTGCCATAGGATTTTTGCAAAATGTTCCATTTCAGTTTGAAACAAAAAAAGAATCTTTGATCAAATCAAATGATATAGAAAAATCCATATTATCCTTTTGGGAAAGAGATTTTAAGCCATCAAACGGATTACCTGACTGTATTGCAGCAATTAAGTTTAGCTTAGATATCCCAGCTGGTACACAAAAAGATTTGACATTAATTATTACTGCTTCTGAATCCTACTCAGGGGTTATTAAGAATATCATAGAATCTAGAAATAAAGATCCTTTAAATTCTAAAAATTCTGCTCAATCCAAAATATTGGGAGATACCATAGAAGATAAAATATCTTTTGAATTATTACCAATAATATTATGTAATAGAAACCTAACAAGTGAATCTTTGGCATCAATGAAAAAAAATCAATTACGTATAGACGGTTTATGGTCAATGTCAATTTCAGGTGATCTGCCAATTGTATTATTAGAAGTCAACAGCATTGGCGATGAAGAGAGAATAGAAATATATGTTAAAACACTTAAAAAATTACGCTTATGTGGAATTTTATTTGACCTTGTTTTAACATATAGAGAATTAAATGGTGAAACAATATTAAAGAATATGATAGATAACATAATTAAAAAGCTAGATGTATCTATTTTAGTAAAAACTAAAGGTGGGATATTTTTAGTAAACGTTACTGAAATAGACCCGGAAAAAATAGTACTGCTAAGAGCCTTATCCCAATTCATCGTTCCACATAATTTATCAAAAGATACTATTGACGTAAATCAATATGTTCCCATAAAAATAAATCATTCATATGCAATAAAGAAAGATCTTTTAAAAGGATATTCCATTAATGGTGGCACTTTCCTAAATGATAGATTTTATGTAAATAAAACTTCTAATTTACCTTATACTCATGTTTTATCTAACCAAACATTCGGAACATTATTATCAAGTAACCATCTTGGGTTTTCCTGGGCATCAAATTCCAGAGAAAGTAAATTAACTCCTTGGTATAATGACATAGCCACTGATAATGATGGAGAAATGTTAATCTTAAGATATAAGAATAACTATTATAATCTTTTGTCGGGATCTTTAGCCTCTTTTTCACCTCTTGATGCTAAATATGAAGGATATATTGATGATTTAAAATATACCATTACTGTTTGGGTTCCTCAAGTGGGAAATTATAAATATACTTCTGTAGAAATTTTAAACTCTTCTTCATCTGATGCAAAAATTCAATTAGCATACTATACTGAACCTATCTTAGGCATCAATCACCTAGATGCTAATAAAGTATATGGTGATTTTATTGATGATACTATAATCTTAAAAAATTGTTTAAATAACTATTGTATGGCATTGACTGCTACTAATCATCATTCTAATTTATATGGATTAACAAATAAGTTTAACTTCTTTTCAGGTAATTGGTGTCAAAAATCAGATTCTACATCAGGCAATGTTTGTGGTACTTTAATATCTGATATGAATATACCTGCAAATGAATCTTCTTATATAAAATTTTCACTTTCATTTTCTAAAAATGGTAAAGTTTTATACCCTCTAGATAATAAAAAAGTAACTACTCCCCTTCTTCCAAGCAAGAACACTATAACAGTTTCAACACCAGATGAGTCATTAAATTATATGATAAATACTTGGATTCCACATCAGATAATATCAGGAAGAATTCGGGCTAGAGCTGGGTTTTATCAATGTGGAGGTGCTTACGGATTTAGAGACCAATTACAAGATTCTCTCTGCTATATCTTACTTGATCCTAATGTTACAAAGCAACAGATATTAAGAGCTTGTGCTGTACAATTTGAGGATGGAGATGTTCTTCATTGGTGGCATAATATTCCAAATAGTGAAGGTGGCTTAAGAGGAGTAAGAACTAAGTATAGTGATGATTTATTATGGTTACCCTTTGTAACTGCAGAATATGTGCTAAAAACAGGAGATACAGATATTTTAGATATTTCAATAAGTTATATCGAAGGTGAACGTTTACGAGAAAATGAACATGAAAAATACTTCATTCCACAAAAATCCAATTTAAAAGAAAATGTGTATCATCACTGCTTAAAATCTATAGAGCGTTCTTTAAAATTTGGAAAAAATGGTATCCCTCATATCGGTTGTGGCGACTGGAGTGATGGATACAATAAAGTTGGTATAAATGGCAAAGGCGAAAGTGTCTGGCTAGGAATGTTTCTTTCCATGATCCTTGATAAATTTTCCATCATATGTAATATAAAAGGAGATAACGACAGATCTAATAAATTTAAGGATATCTCATTACAACTTAAGAAAAATATAGATAAAAATTGCTGGGATGGCAACTGGTATTTAAGAGCATTCTACGATGATGGATCTAAAATGGGAAGCCATGAATGTCAAGAATGCATGATAGATTCATTACCACAAAGCTTCAGTGTTTTATGCAATATGCCAGACAAAGAAAGAGTTTCATTATCACTTCAAAGCTCAATAAAACATTTAGTAGATAAAAATAATATGTTGATAAATTTATTTTCTCCTCCTTTTGCTAATTCTGAAAAAAATCCTGGATATGTTAAATCTTATCCTGCAGGTATACGAGAAAACGGTGGGCAATATACTCATGCTGGATTGTGGTTAGCTATGGCATTAATAAATTTTGGAGAAGTAGATACAGGGTATCAATTACTACAAATTTTAAATCCTGCATATAGATGCCAAAATAAAACAATTGCCGATAAATACAAAATAGAGCCCTACTACATGGCTGGAGATATATACTCTAATAGATATATTGCCGGACATGGTGGATGGAGTATATATACAGGATCTTCAGGCTGGTATTATAAAGTCGTTACAGAAAATTTACTTGGAATAAATATGCAAGATGGTAGGATTGAAATTAACCCTAAAATGCCTTCTTCATGGGATAGTTTTTCAGCCCAAGTAGATATAAATAACACTAAAATAAACCTATCGGTTTCAAAAAAAACAAGCAATGACCAATCCACATCACTACCTTATATAATTCCATGCAATCAAAAAATTCATAACATTGAAATACTTTTATAAAAAAAGCTAATACTTTTTCTTTAAGAAAAAGTATTAGCTTTTTTTATTTATTTAGTGAAGCTCTGTTTTCTGGAGGAATATACATTTTATTATTAATTCCTATATTGTATGTTTGATATAATTCTTCTAGATTTGATAACGTTTTATCTACTCTATATTTATTGATAGGATGGAATTCTCTTTCTATTATTGCTTTTAATTTTTCATCCGACTCTATCGAACGTCTCATCTTTGAATATACTTTAAAAAATTCATCTAATGTTGCATTGTTATCTGATTTAATAATTTTTACTACCACTTCTGCCCCATAAATATCCGCAACAGCTTCGAATAAAACCCTAGTAGGATTCATTGAATATAATTGACCTTTTATATCTATTGTGTAACTAGATATTTGATTTGATATTGATTGGAAATTTTGGGACAATATTGCAATATCATTATTTGACAATCCAATGGATCGTGATAAATTTTTTACATTTTTTGAATCTATACTATGCCCTATTTCATGACCTATTGTAAATGCTAATGCCAACCATTTTTCTGAATTGGAAAGTGAATTATTATATCTACTAGAATGAAAAATTAGAGGACAGAAAACTACGCTATGAGAAGATGAATCATAAGCCATATTTGGATCTACATTTGCTAATAGATAAGTTTTTTCTTTTGTTGAATTAAATATATTATTATTATTAAGTTTTGATAAACATACAGAAGTATTAAATGTATTTAGTGTGAGCATATTCTCAAGAGGAGATTTTGAAGATAGAATAGGGAACGAAATACCACAATTTAAATCAATAGGAATACCATAACTTATTTTAATATCATTTATATACTTTTCAATTTTATTTGTATCAGTTAATCCTAAGCTCCTAAGATTTGTTTTAAATTGTTCCTTGACCCTATTAAATAAGTTGGTAGAAAATCTCTTATCCTCAGATGAAATATTATCTACTAAAGCCTTACCATATAGCCTACAGAAACCTGCAGACGATTGTAATATTTTTGTATACATTTCATCAATTTTAAGAGCAGAATAATTTTTATGAGAACTCCATAAATTTTCTAGATCTTTGATTAAGAGAGGAGCACTTTGTCTTAGTATGGATGATTTTAATAGATTTTTGAGTGATTGTACATCAAGTTTTCTTATTATTTGTAATTGACATATAAAATCTTCAGTCAGTAAGATATTAATCTTTGAACTTGCACCCATATTTTTCAAAAAAGTAGAACTAAAAGTTTCCGCAAAATTATTTGTTTTACTTTCGGCCATTAAAGTTTGATAATCTCTACCTTTAATTTCGTTATGATGATTTTCATCTGAATGTTTTGCAAGAACTTGTTCTAACCCAAAAACAGAATCAGCTACAGAACTTGCATTTTGAGAATCAATATAAGAAAAGATATTTTTTAAATATTCTAAATATTTTGAAGTATATTTAGCTGGTGTATAAAAATCAAGATAAAAATCAACAATTTTAATAGTTGGTGCATTTCCATTATATAGATATTCTATATTTAAAATATTAAATCCATTTTTGGTAAGTTCACTACATATTGTTGCAAAATCATCTATAGATTGGATCGCATCAATTTTGTTAAGGTATTGTTGGATTGGCGTTAACCCTATTGTATTTCTAGAGTTATAGTCGTAAATTGAAGAATACATGGTTACAGCAGAACCCATAGGTGAATTTTTATTAGCATTAATATTCGCTTTTAACTGTGTAATAAAAGGATTTAATTCAATATCATCATCAAAATATGAATAATTTGTAGGTAGCATAGTATTTGATAACCATTCATAGTTTACATTCTCATATATACTCTCTTGTATAGGTGGTTGTATTCGCAATCTATCATCAGCACAAAAAGATTGAGCAATTAAAGGTGATATGGAACTAGCCAAAGCAGATAATGATAATAAATATGTTTTAATAATTTTAATGTATTTCAATTAGTACACCTTCTTTAATTCAATGCTCTTTTCTAAAATAATATCACACTTTATATTATATCCTATATTATTTGTTATGTCAAATAAAAAAATTTAATAATAATTACTTTTTATGCAACATTTTACTAAATTATAAAAATTAAAAATATCATTCTGGCTTAAATGCATTTCTAAGTTCGATAAATCTGTGTTCATAAAAAGTGATACCAGGGTATTTACAATTAAATATAATTACATTATCCATCAGAAAGATAGTGCTATTATGTCAACATGTTAGGAACCTTCAAGCAATTCCAATCTGTCACTTTAGAACGTAGATTCATGGAATTTATAAACATGTTTAAATCCAGCAAATATCATGATTTTACTATCCAGCCCGCGTAGCGGGCTGGATAGTAAAATTAGAAAGTTAACGTGTGTTAGATGTG
>Ga0099364_10011273_pt1 | contig 12227 bp, 12 predicted proteins | sample TergutTh196P3_FD_73070 | JGI IMG/M metagenome (GOLD analysis project Ga0099364, IMG submission 73070) | Microcerotermes parvus P3 segment gut microbial communities from Pointe-Noire, Republic of the Congo - Th196 P3 | ecosystem: Host-associated > Arthropoda: Insects > Digestive system > Gut ...
TTGGAGGAAGCGGAAATTATAGTGTCCGGCGGTCGCGGTTTAGGGAAGCCGGAGAATTTCGCTTTGGTTAAGGCTTTGGCCAACGCATTGGGAGGGGTTGTGGGTTCTTCACGAGCGGCTGTAGACGCAGGCTGGATTTCTCATGCTCATCAAGTTGGGCAGACTGGCAAGACCGTGGGACCGAAGCTCTATGTAGCCTGCGGTATTTCTGGAGCCATCCAGCATTTGGCAGGTATGTCCGGCTCAGACACTATCGTTGCCATCAACAAAGATCCCGACGCACCCATCTTCGGCGTGGCTGACTACGGCATTGTTGGAAACCTGCTGGAAGTACTTCCCGCTCTAACCGGAGAAGTGAAGCGCCTTAAGGAGGAAAAGGCGTGAAAGGTAGAACAAAGTTTCAGTCCAAAGCAAAACCATGGAGTTCTGTCCGAGAGCCGGATACGTTAAATGCGCGCTTTCGATTCGATAAGCGAAGTGTGGAAATGGCGTCATAAGACAACCGCGCCACATTTCAACTCTACCATTCGTTTGATCACAACTTTGGTATTCGAGTTCGTGTCCCAAAGTTAAACGAGTTCGTGTCGTTATGCTTATTATCGCCGATTTGAGGAATTTTCGTTCATCGCGGTGGTTGAAAAATCATGTCCATTGGTATCAGGCGCTTTTTATACTGGAATACAAAATAAAAATGTGGAGGTTTTCATGGAAAATATAGTATTGGGCTTTATAGGCTTGGGATCAATAGGATTTCCAATGTGTCACGGTTTGGCAAAGAATGGATACTCCCTGATTCTGCCCGCCTATCGGAAAGAAGAGGATGCACAAACTGGTTTTTCTCCCCTTGTACCGGACTACAAAAGCAAACTGGCTGCAATCGATAGACTGATACAGGACGGTGCTAAAGCCGCATCCTCATTAGCCGAGCTGGCTGCACAAAGTAATATTATCCTGATCAGTATGCCGACATCCGCACAGGTGGAGTATCTGGCACTTTCACCCGATGGGCTTTTAGAAAACGCTCGACCGGGAACCATCATCATCGACCTGACGTCGGCAGATCCTAACAGCACGAAAAAACTTTGTAAGATGTTTGAAGACAAGGGAATCGATATGCTAGACGCTCCGGTAAGCGGAGGGATTGCCGGAGCAATAAATCAGACACTCTCCATCATGGTAGGTGGAAAAGAGGAAGTGTTTGATAGATGCCGTCCGATCTTGTCTGCCATCGGCAAAGAAGAAAAGGTGCTCTATGTAGGGCCAAGCGGCGCGGGTAACACTATCAAGATATGCAACAACTTCCTCTCCGCCTGCTGTACAGCGGCAACAACCGAGGCAGTCATGGTAGCCGCAAAGGCGGGTATCGATCCCAAAAAGGCAATTGAGGTTATTACCGGAAGCGGTGGCAAAAGCGACGCTTCAACTAACAAGTATCCCAACCTTATCTTTCCAGGCAAAGATTTTAATTTCACACTTTCACTCATGTGCAAAGATGTCAACCTTTACAATCAGACAGCCAGGGCAATGCAGATACCAGGATTTATTGGCGATATAGTCTACCAATTATGGAATATCCCTGCTACCGCAAAGGGAGCCAACAGCGACTGTCTGACTTTCATAAAAATGTATGAGGATTGGTGCGGTGTTAAGGTCATTGGCATTGATGTTGAATAGGGTCATTTACAGCTAACTCTTAACACTACAACGAATGTTATTGATATAAAAAGCAGTCGGTGTGCAATAAAGAACCCGGCTGCTTTTTTGCGCAATAGAGTGACCGTGTTGTAAATAACGGAATAGATATAGGATTTTTCGAAAAAATCCTAATTTAAACAGTAGTTCCCAATTACAGAGACACAACCTGTGAATCGAGGTAAAGCACAGGAGGGAACTCATATTGGCTAAAAAAGGTGAAAAGCAAAGAAAAATTACCGTCGCTGTCAATTTGACGACAAGTGAAAGGAACGCTATCGAGAGATTTACTTCCGCCAGTGGTTTTGAAATGGCGGCAGTTGCTCGCTGTCTGCTCTTGGCTCTGCTCAACGGCAAAGTTAGGTTGCCGGAACTGTTGCAGAAATACCAGGAGAAAGCCAAAGAGCTTTTGGATTCGGGCAAAAGTTGTGATTTCAAAGCCTCGGAGTTGAGGATTCACAGAATATGCGTCCGATTAACTCCAAAGGAAAAGCAGGGACTAACTGTTTTGGCGCACGAGAATTTTTATCGTCCCGCCGAATTGGTCAGAATTCTGTTGAAATTGTTTGTCATGAGAATCATTCGGTCAAGCGATATCATGGAATAGCGTTTTTATCTACGAGGGAGCGCCTGCCGACTAAGGGCGCGGTAGAATAACCGTTGTCCTCGTTCGCAGGTTGTGAGTTGTGATAGATTAATTTTTATTAGCTGTTTGCTGAAAGACTGTTAGGGTATCTTTGTTTTTCAAGTGATACACTCTGTTTTTATTGACGCCGTTTGCTTCCAGAATGTGTAACGCAGTAAGGCGTCGTAGGTATCTTTTCACACTTGCCGGAGATTTTCCGCTTATTTCTCTTGCAGTCACATTGTCAATCCATTTCTGTTTCTCGAAGTGAGGAAGCAGTTTTCTCAGAAATTCATCTTCGATATCGGTCATTCTATCGGTCACGGCATCGACCCTATCGGTCATGTTATCGGTCACAGCATTGGCCCTATCGGTCACGATATCGGTCAGCGTATCGGTTAACACATTAGTCCGTCTTCGATAGTCCTTCCCTTCGATAGTCACCCAACCGAAAGAAAAAAGCCGTGACGCTATTCGCCTGGCGCCAAAGATATCGGTTTCCAAACGCCGCTCCAATGTGGCCGCGTTTGAAAAATTAGTGGTGACGATTGTTTGCCTTTCTTGCTCGATACGGGCGTTTATCACGTCGTAGAGGCGCGCTATTGTCCAGACGGACGGTCTTTCCGCGCCGAGATCGTCTATCGCGAGACAGCTCACGGATTTCACGTGCTCGACCATCTCCACGTACAGATCAGTCTGTTTTTTCTCAAACGTGCTTTTCAGGCGTTCCAAATATCCGATGGCGGAGATAAAAAGCGCGGTACGTCCCTGAATCAACGCAGCGTGAACTATTGCCGCCGCGAGGTGTGTCTTGCCGGTGCCCACGTCGCCGCCAAACACAAGAGAACTACCTGTTCGAGCCGCGAGAATTGCCGCGTTTTTCGCGCGTTTTACACTCTCTCCAAGCCCTTCCGTGACGTAGTTTTCCAGGCGGCATTTTTGTAGGGCCGGAGGAATAGCGGCTTCCAGGAAAAGTTTTTCGCTTTTGCGCCGGGCATCACGGGCTTGCCGTTGTGGGCAAAAGCCCAGTGCGAGTCGTGCCGCCTTTTTGTCGGGATTCACTGAAAACAGCAGGACGCAGCCGCGCTCCTTGCATTTGTCAAGCCCCTGGCATTCGCGGCACATCGCGCGGTGGCGCAGGAAAGCTTGCGCATCTCCTTCGTTGAACGAAGGCAGGTCGTCACAGCCTAGCCCTTTGAAGTATTCAAGAAGTTCGTGGCTCATGAATCGCACCATTTTTGTGGGTTTTTCTGAGCAATTCTATACCTCGCTGGTTTTTCTTTGTATCGGTCACTGTATCGGTCATTTTTCATCTCCTTAATCTAAAAAGAAAGAAGAGGTATATATCTTGTATATGTTTGGTTATAGTAAAGATAGTACGTCGTTTTCTGCACCCCTAGCGGTGCAGGATTCGGAGGTGGGCGCAAAATTTGCACCCCTACGGGCGGGATTTTTTTCGGTTTTTATGGCGGGTGCAGATTCTGCGCCCCTGTAACAGAGAGCACGATGCCCGACAATTTTGTAAACGGACGCCTTTTGTTTCCCGTTCTCGAAGCGCTCAATGCGCTCGATAACACCACGGGCGACCAGCGCCTTTAAGGATTCCTGAACGCTTCGGACGCTGCAATTCGTCTCTTCGGCTATGGTTTTGACCCGAAGAGGGCAGTCTCGCGTTTGGACGTTCACATGTGTGCAGATAACTGCAAACACAGCTTTGTCACAGGGAGAAAGAATTTTGTCCCTCATCACGTCAATATCGACGCAGGCAAACCAAAAATCGGAAGCGCCGCGGGGTTGGAACTGTAAAGTATTGTCTGTCTGAATGGCGGGCACGTCATGGCCTCCTTTGAGCTGAGTTATGGAGTGTTATTCCCAAATGTCGTTTTTCCCGATAATTCCCATGATGAAAAGCTCAAACAGAATTCTGGCCAGTTCGCCGGGGAGATAAAACCACTCGTCTGCCAGCGTGCTCAATCTTTGCTTTTCTTCATGAAGCAAACGGATACAAATCCTGTAATTTCTGGATTCTGTCGGTCTGTTGATAGGTTTTTTGCCGGCAACCACAGCCTGATACTTTTGAAGCAGCCCCAAGAGCGTCACTTTGTTGTCGAGAAGGTGCCGGATCAAACGGCGACCGATCTGCGCCATATCGATGCCCCAATCGCCCGTTATTTCTTCAAGCTTGGCTTTCTGAGATTCGGTCAAGTGAACCGAGACAACTACTTTCCCCTCCGGCCCATTCTCTTGATTCACAGATCCCTTGTTCTCGCCTTCTTTTCGCAAAAACAGCCCCTCCTTTCAGATGTCCAAATTTAATGCTTCTCTTCAGGTAGAGGGATTTTACAGCATAAACCCAGTTCTGGAGGGAACTCTAAGCTCCGTTTTGTATCTCAGAGCTACTCAACTGAACACAGAGTACAGGAGCTGCGCTCACAGTTCAGTTGATGAGCACAGAGATCATTTTGCAGCGACAAACACCGGATTCGCATTTACTATCCTCCCCAAGATTTTTCGCACACGGGAGGCAATTTTCAGTAATGGACACGGATGCCACTTTCGCCGCAACTACCGACCGGCAGCAGGAAGCCGGCGAAGAAAAACAGAGGCGCAATCTGGAAAAACTACGCAACGAGCTGGGGAGCGTCATATGTTCCGCGCTGGACGACAACGACGTTATCGAGATCATGGTCAACCCGGACGGCAAAATATGGCTTGACCGCGCCGGATCGGGAATGAAGTATACGAAGTCAAGAATCTCACAAAATCGCCTCATGGCTGCTCTCGGGACAATCGCGGCAATGCTGGACACGAAAATAAACGCGCTTTATCCCATTCTTGAGGGAGAATTGCCCCTGGACGGCTCACGCGTCGAGGGAACCATTCCTCCAATCTCCAAAGGTCCCGGGCTTGCCATACGTAAACACTCTTCGGCTGTATTCCCCCTCAATCGCTACATCGAGGAAAAAAGAATCCTGCCTGAACACGGAACGTACCTCAAAGAAGCCGTCGAGAACAGGAAAAACATACTGGTCGCAGGTGGAACCGGCTCAGGGAAGACGACTTTCGTAAACGCCCTGCTCGACGTGCTGAATGAACTGAGCCCATCGGATCGTCTAATCGTTCTGGAAGACACGGTGGAGCTGCAATACAACCTTGAGAACGTCTATTCGCTGCGGACGGATGAGAAAAGCGGCGTTTCCATGCAAAGCCTCGTAAAAGTTTCGCTGCGTCTCAGGCCGGACCGAATCGTCGTCGGAGAGGTGCGCGGAGGCGAGGCGCTGGATTTACTGAAAAGCTGGAACACTGGGCATCCTGGAGGAATATCCACGCTCCACGCCAACAGCGCGGAAAGCGCTCTTATCCGGCTTGAACAGCTCGTCTCGGAGGCAAGCGTAAGCCCAATGAAAGAACTCATCGGCGAGGCCGTCGATGTCGTGATTTTTCTGAAACGGCAGGCAAAAAAAGGCCCTGTCGTAGCAGAAATTCTCGAAGTAAAGGGGGTGGACGCCAAGAACGGTGTCTATATGTGCGAATTTCACTAGCGGCAAGGGAAACAGGGGGCTCAGGGGGCAAGTCCCCCTGAGCGTTAATTCAGTAAAAAACGAATCACACACGAAAAACAAGGAGGCAAAGTAATGAAGGCAATAGGTTTTGAAGCGCTTGAAATTCGAGACACGAGGCGGAGAAGGTTAATACTGGCTTTGTTTATCTCCGTTACCCTTATCGCCGCATGGTCGAACACCGCGGCGGCGACTGGCGCGGGTACGTCTATAGGGGCGCTGCCCTGGGAGTCCACGCTCGCCGGCATAGCGTACTCCCTTACCGGCCCCGTGGCGTTGGCATTGTCGCTTGTAATGGTGGTTGTCGGCATCGGCGTTCTGATGTTCGGCGGCGACATGGCAGGCTGGGCGCGTTGGGTGGCGTTCGCGGCGCTGGCCGCGGGGACGCTCGGAGGCGCGTCGAACCTGGTCGGCCTTCTGGGTGTCACTGGAGCGCTCATCTGAGCGTTCCAATCCGGGTTCTGCTTTTTATCATGGACGACCTGAAGAAGATTCCCGTTCATAGAAGTTTGACGCGACAACAGCTCCTGGCCGGTTGCGACCGGGAGCTGTTTCTGCTTTTGGTGATGTTCTGCGGGCTTCTGCTCATGTCAGGCATCACCCGGATGTACTGGAGAAACATCATCCTCGGAATAGTTCTGTGGCTTATCTGTATACCAATCCTGGCTAAATTGGCGGTCTACGACCCCCATTTTAAAGGGATCGTCGTCCGTTCCGTCAGGTACACGCAGATATCTTTGTCGGCGGCGGGCAAAGCAGGGGCGCATGTTAGGGCCATGACGCACAAGCATTGGGCCGCGGGGTCGTAGACCCTCGTCAAAAAAGAAAGGAGGCGACATACGTGTCTAACGGAGCTGTATCAAAAGGCGAGCGCGGATTTTCGGATTATCTTGTTTATTCCCACATGGCCGCTCCAGGCATAGTCGCGATGAAAAACGGCTCGTATATGACCGGCTGGCTGTACGAAGGCCCGGATCTGGAAAGCGCCACGGTCGAGGAAATCGAGCACCTCCATGCCATGACGAACAACGCGCTCAAGCGGCTCGGCAACGGCTGGATGATCCACTTCGAGAGCGTAAGGAAACCGGCGGACGCCTATCCGACGAACCATTTCACGGAACCGGTAAACCGCCTTATCGACCTTGAGCGAAGTTATCAGCACAAAGCCGAGGGCGCTCATTTCGAGACGCTGCATTTCATGTTCTTTACGTACCTGCCGCCCGCTATAGAAAAAAGCGGCCTTTACAGGAAGATAGTGGAGTTCGTTTCGGAAGGACGCCAAGAAATCGCCGACGACGACAAAATCATCGAGTACATGGAAAACGTTACAGCCGACATCTTGGACATCATGGGGCAAAGCGTGAAGATGAAACGCCTGGGTTTCATATTTTCCCAGCCGGAAAGAACCGAAGACGCTTACGGCAAATATAACGACAGCGGATACGATGAGCTTCTTGCCGTGCTTAACTACCTTGTCAACGGACGCTGGCACCCGATCAAAACAACACCCACAAATACCGCCTACATCGACATTCTCATGGCGAGGGACGCTTATCTCGGCGCGCCCATGACGCTGGACAGAAAAACCCTCGCCATAGTCTCGGTCATCGAGTACCCGTTGGAGACGTACCCTGGGATACTGCGCCAACTGGCGATGCTGCCGTATGAGATTCGCTGGTCGAACCGCTACATTTTTTCGGATTTCCGAAAGGCCCAGTCGATTCTTGATTCCATGAGGAAGAAATGGGTACAGAAGGTTCGCGGCTTCCTGGCTCAGATCATGCAGAACGAACGAGCGCCGGTGAACCATGACGCCGTGCATATGGTGAGCGACATTGACAGCGCCGCCGAAGAACTTACCGCCGGGTGGGTCGGTTACGGAAAACACACGAGCGTGGTCGTCACACGCGCCGACACGCCTGAAACGGCGGAACATGTTGCGCGTGAGGTGGTGAAAGTTTTCGAACGCAACGGTTTTCCGGCGCGAATCGAGAGCGTCAACGCCGCTGAAGCCTTTTTGGGGAGTTTGCCGGGACACGGGCATGAAAACGTGAGAAAGGCTCTTATAAATACCCTCAACCTGGCTCATATCATCCCGCTGACGAACGAATGGGCGGGAGAACCGTACAATCCGTCACCGGAGATAGCGAAACACTACGCGGCGGAGGGCATCGTTACTCCGCCTCCGCCGCTGTTACAGGCCACGAGTATCGGAAGCACTCCCTTCCGGCTGAACATCCACGTTTCCGACCTTGGACACACCCTTGTATTGGGGCCTTCGGGTTCGGGGAAGTCCACGCTGCTGGCCCTTATCGTGTCGCAGTTCGAGCGGTACAAGAACGCTCAAATATTCTGTTTCGACAAAGGTTATTCCATGTACCCGCTGTGCGCGGCGCTTAATGACAGCGTTCATTACGACCTTGGAAGCGACGGGAGCAAATTGTCTTTGTGCCCGCTGGCGGAGATAGACAGCGTGGCGGAGCAGGGAGCGGCGGCGGAATGGCTGGAGTCCATGCTCATTCTTCAAGGCGGCGAAATGACGCCCTTGCGCCGATCCGCCATAAGCAGTGCCTTGAGAATCTTGGCGTTATCCACCGAAAGCCGGGAACAGGAAGTGGGAGCGGGAGCGGGAACGATTCCAGGGCGAACCATGACGGATTTTCTGGCGACGCTGCAGGACGAGGAACTGAGGCAGATTTTCGATTACTACTCCCTGGGGCACGCCGGGGAAATGCTGGACGGGAAGGACAACAGCATCAGGTACGCGAAGACGACGGTGTTTGAGCTGGAGCACCTTTTCAACATGGACAAAAAGATCGTTGTGCCGGTGTTTGTGTACATCTTCAAGCAAATAGAGAAGCGGATATTGGCTTTCAACGACAGCGGTAACAGCGGACGCCCGTCCCTCATCGTCATCGACGAGGCATGGCTGGCTCTCAGCAACCCTATCTTTGCGTCGAAAATCAAGGAATGGCTGAAGGTGCTGAGGAAAAACAACTGCGCGGTCATACTGGCGACCCAAAGCCTGAACGACATTGTGAACTCCCCGATCATGGACGCCGTGCTGGATTCGTGCGAGACGCGAATCCTTCTGCCCAACCCCAACGCTCTCTCCGACAGCATGAAATCACTGTACATGAAGCACCTGGCTCTTTCCGAAAGACAAGTCAGCATCATCGCCCAAGCGGAAAAGAAAAGGGAATACTACTACGCCTGTGAGACAACACACTGCCACAGGCTGTTCAGTCTGGCCCTCGGGCCGGTTGCGCTTGCTTTCACCGGGGCGAGCGGCAAAGAAGACCTGATAGAAATTCGGAAATTTGTCAGCGAATACGGCGAAATCTGGCCGGAGAAATGGCTTGAACGACGAGGACTCAAGGATTGGGCGGCAGTTTTACGAAAAGGAGGTACTTTATGAAAAAGTTTAGGTTTTTAGTTGCTTTGGCAGTTTTAACGTGTTTCATTTCCGGTCTGACGGTGAGAGACGTAAATGCCGGAGGCGGCGGTATTACCGGCGGCGCCACGGAGTTCACTCAGATCGCCAACAACGTGGAGCTGGCCGCGCAGGTTGCGCAGATGGAACAGTCGCTGCGGCACGAAATCCAGATGCTGCTCGACAACATAACCATGATCACCAACCAGCTTACCATGATCGCCGACATGGTACAGAACACCCTGGCTCTGCCGCAACGCCTTGTGGGGACAATCACGGGCGCGATGCGGAACATAATGAACGCCTACAACAGAGTGCAGGGCATCCTCGGCAGGCTCTCCAACATAGACGAGCAGTTTTACAGAAATTTCTACTCGGCGTTGGAGTCAGGTCAACCCGGCGCGGCGTCGGCCTGGGTCAGAAATTATGCCGAGGAATATTTCAAACTGTCGGAGACGCTGGAGCGGGAAGTAAAGAAGACAATCGAAAGCCTGAAGATAAGCGCCGACGACATCACGGATTCGGCGAGGCTTCTCGAAGAGCTGGCCTCGAACGCGAGTTCCGCGACCGGCCGCAACGCCATTCTCCATGCAGGGAATGAGATTTTGAGTTTCATGGGCGGCGAGCTGCTCAAGGTTCGCACTCTGCTTGTCGAGCAGACCAAGACTTACCTCGACTTCGCGGAACGCCAACGCTCCAAAGAAGACGCCGCTGCCGACGTCTGGAGGCAAGACCTGGAGAAATGGGAAGCTCCTTCACATAATCCGGTGGAATGGCGATGGTAAGGGTAACAGTCAGGGACTATAGGCTCCTTGTGAAGCAATTAAGCGAGTTACGGGACCGGAACAACTCGCTATCGTTGACTGGTCGCTTGCATCCAGTTTGGAAACTTGTCCTATTCGTACTGTTACTGGTTCTCGTTATAGTCCTTTTCGCGCCTGCCGCCCAAGGCGCCGAAGAGGTCGCGGCGTTCACCGACTCCATGCTGCAAGATTTTCAGCAAAGATTCGCCACCTTCGAGGACAGAATATGGCAGGCCGCGTTAACTCTTTTCGGGCTTCTATTTCTCTGTCAGTTCGCCTGGTCTGTGTTGCAGCTTTGCCTCCACGAATCTTTGACTTTCGCGTCCGTCATCGCCACCGTTATCCGTCAGGTCATGACGGGGATGTTCTTTTACTGGCTATTGTTCGACCGAACCATCCTGCGCGGCATCGTAGGCTCGTTCTCGCAACTGGCACAGTCCGGCTTGAGGCTCTCGGAACTGATAGGTTTGATGGAGAACGCCGTATTGAGCATCATGGAAGCCGTAGGCAGATCGGCCGGCGTAATAGAGGGTATCGCGCTATTTTTCACCGGCCTTGCCGCTTCCGTTGTTATGTCATTTGCCCTGACCACGGCCATAGCATACATGGCGGTCGTCATGCTCGAAAATTACATCGTAGGTTCCCTCGGTCTCATTCTCATGGGTTTCGGAGGTTCTGAGTACACACGAAGTTACGCGCTTTCCTACATACGAACGCTGGTACACATCGGAATAAAGCTGTTTTTGTCCACAATCATCGTCCATATCGGGGTAATAGCTTTCGCTCGGGCGACTATGGGCCTCCACAACATGGACACGCAATCGATCTCACAGGCTTGTATGCGTCTCATTGCCCAGTCGTTCTTTTTCCTCGCCATCGTGAGGGTCATCCCGGAAGTAGCGAATTCGCTGGTCAGCGGAACTTCCACCACCGGAGGGCATACGGTGTCGTCAATTCGCGGCGCGGGCATGGCGGCTGGGGCGGCAGTGGGAGGCATGGTCATGGGCGCGTACAACGCGCCGGGCAAGGCTGCGGACTCGTATGAAAGAAACAAAAATTCTGTGGAAAGAGCCGCCAATGCTTACAGCTCCAGGTACGAAGCGTCAAGGTCGAAAGGGCGCGGTTCGGTTTTCGCCGGTATTTCCGCGCTGGGCGGAATGGCCTGGGAAGCGTACCGGGAAGGCAGAAGCCAAGCAGAGCGCGGCAGTAAAGGTAATTCTTCGCAAAGCGTCTGGCGAAATATGGTATCGGCGTCAACGCCGCAAATGCCACCGGGAACACCGGAAACACAGCCGACAGGTCAGCCTTTAACTCAGAGCCAGCCGCAACATACCAGTTCCGACAATTCTTAAGAAAGGAGAACAGAAGTGGCAGACACAAAACAATCCAGAAATTCACAGATAAAAACGGAATCCTCCGCGGCTTTGAGAGAGCTTTACGATCCGAAGAATCCCTACGCACTCGGGCGGCGGGAATACGACGACCGATACGAGCGGCTGGCGAAGAACGCGGCTTCATGGCGGCGGATAGCGTTTCTTATGCTGGTACTTCTTTGCGTTTCCACCGGCGTGGTGCTGTGGATGGCTCAAACCGTCAAGGTCGTGCCGTTTGTGGTTCAGGTGGATCGGCACGGGTACGAGATAGCGGTGCAGCCGGCGGAGCAGCGAAGCGTCACGGACGACCGGATCATCATGGCCAGGATAGCGGACTTCGTTTCCAACACGCGCTCGGTTTACTCCGACCCCTCGGCTATGCTGGCCTTCATAGAGCGGGCCTACAACAGCGTGGAATCTTCGTCGGCGGCTCTAAGGAAGCTGGACGCATGGTTCCGCGAGAACAACCCGTTTACGAAACAGGAGCAGGCGACAGGCGTAACGGTTCATTCCGTCTTGCGGGCGTCACCGGACAGCAATGTCACATGGCAAGCCGAGTGGTCGGAAAGGACTTATAACCGTGGATTACTGCAAGACGAGCGTTTTTTCAGGGGAATTTTCGCAGTCGAGTTTCGTTCGCCGACAAACATTGCGGACATCATGAAAAACCCTCTGGGGATATTCGTCTCGGATTTCAACATTACGGAAAGAATCACTAATTGAACGAGGTCAAACTCGAAT
>Ga0099364_10011274_pt1 | contig 12227 bp, 11 predicted proteins | sample TergutTh196P3_FD_73070 | JGI IMG/M metagenome (GOLD analysis project Ga0099364, IMG submission 73070) | Microcerotermes parvus P3 segment gut microbial communities from Pointe-Noire, Republic of the Congo - Th196 P3 | ecosystem: Host-associated > Arthropoda: Insects > Digestive system > Gut ...
TCATGCTACAAAATTGTATGATATGGCGCTTCTTAAAGTTGCGTTTAAGTCGCGGGCTTTTTAAAGATGTGGTATTATGTTGCATTATAATTTGGCTTATATGGGGCTTACGCTATTTTAACAAGCAGACTGGAGACGGATGATGATCAACTTCAAAAACGACTACAACTCGCCGGGGCACCCGGCTATATTAAAAGCTGTTGCCGATGCCGCAGACAGCAAATTCCCAGGTTACGGCACCGACGAGGCTACGGATCGCGCGAAGCAAAAGATCGCCGCGCTCATTGGCTCACGTGGCTGCGACGGGATACATTTCCTCCCAGGCGGCACGCAGGTGAACCTAACCGCTGTCAGCGCGTTCCTCCGCCCGCATGAGGCGGTCGTCGCGGCGGGCAGCTCGCACGTGCAGATGCACGAGACCGGCGCGATCGAGGCCACCGGCCACAGGGTACTGCTAACCGACAGCCACACCGACGCAGCCGCGCTGTACCTGTCCAGCCAGGCGGAAGGCGCCTCCGGCGCGAAGGGCGCCCCGGCTGCCCAAGGCGGGAAGCTGACCGCAGACAGCGTACGCCGGATTTGCGAGATGCACACCGACGAGCATATGGTCAAACCGCGCCTCGTGTACATATCGCAGGCTACCGAGCTGGGCGGCGTGTACTCGCTGGCGGAGCTCCGGGCGCTGCGCGAGGCGTGCGACGAGCACAAGCTGCTGCTGTACATGGACGGCGCGAGGCTCGGCGTCGCGCTGACATCGCCGGGCGTCGATATGGGGCTTTCAGACGTCGCCGCGCTGTGCGACGCCTTTTATATCGGCGGCGCCAAAAACGGGCTCCTGTTCGGCGAGGCCCTCGTGATCTCCAACGAGGCGCTGGGCGAGGACTTCCGCTTCATCCAAAAACAGCGCGGCGGCCTATTGGCGAAAGGCTTCTTGCTAGGCATCCAGTTTGGCGCGCTATTTGAAAACGACCTGTTTTTTAAGATTGCGAGGCACGCGAACGCGATGGCGGCCAAGCTGCGCGCCGGTCTGGAAGGGCTGGGCTGCAGTTTCCTTGTCGCTTCACTGACGAACCAGCTGTTCCCGGTCCTGCGCGTCGAGCAGGTTGCGAAGCTGGAAGAAAATTTTTTGTTCGAGCGCTGGGAGCACATCGGCGGCGACCTCGCCGCCGTCCGTTTCGTGACATCGTGGAACACGTCTGAGGATGATGTGGACGCGCTGATAAACACGGTCGCTTCCGTATTGTAGTGTGTATTAATCTAGTGCAGTGTATTATTTTTTGACGTAAATTTTTGTAGGCATTTATAGCGCCGCCAATGCACATTTATAGCACCGCCAATGTGCATTTTTGGTATTGTATAGCACCCTGCGGGTATTTATGTCTATGTTGTTCAATATGCGTAGACGGGTGGTCAGCAATGTATAAAACGGAGTCAAAAAGGGTCGAGGATTCAAGGACGGAAACTGTCCAGATCGTCATGTCCGGGGACACTAGCCACAATGGGCGCCTGTTCGGCGGCAGGCTGCTCGAATGGATAGACATAGTCGCCGCCGTGGTCGCGCGGCGGCACTCCGGTAGCGAGGTTACGACCGTTTCCATCGACAACCTGAGCTTCAAGGCTCCCGCGTATGCCAGCAACACCGTCGTCCTGATAGGCCAGGTCACATATGTGGGGCGGACGTCCATCGAGATAAAAGTCGAAACTTTTGTAGAGAACCTGCACGGCGAGCGCAAGATTATAAACACGGCATATGTCGTGATGGTCGCCCTGGACGGCGACGAGAGGCCGTCGCCCGTACCTGCGCTGCGCATTGAGAGCGAAGCGCAGGGGGCGGAATTTGAAGCGGGCAAGCGGCGGCACGAGCTGCGCAAGCAGCGCCGCGAAGATCTAAGCTATAAATAAACTAATGTGGGGCAAGCCACACCCCAAGGCGGCGGGGAAAATGCGATTTCCCCCGCCTTACGAACGCTGCGCGTTCGCGCCACGCCTTGCGTGGCGTTAGTAACTTTATCACCACTCCCTGAAACTGGGCAGGTTCGGCAGTAGCGCCCCGCCGTCCATGAATAGCGTCGCGCCGGTGATGTAGCCGGCGTCATCTCCCGCTAAAAATACGCACGCCCCGCCTACTTCATCCGGCGTGCCGAAGCGGTGTATGGGTATCTTGCTACCGGTGGTAGCCATGCGCTCTTTTATCTCCGGCGTCATCTCCCCGCCTGACCTGTTTATGGTGTAGCCTGGCGCTATCGTGACGACGCGGATGCCATATTTCGCGAGCTCCATGGCAGCGTTTGTCCCGAACTTGCTGACCGCCGCCTTCGCGCCGGAGTACGCCGTCGAATTGGGCCAACAGCCGGTCATGTGGTTGCTGGATATATTAATAATGACCCCTTTGACGCCCGCTTTGACCATGAGCCGCGCACCGTGCTGGGCCATAAAATACGTGCCTTTCCAGTCAGTCAAGTTGACGGTGTCCCAAATCTCCTCGGTCATTTCAAGAAACGGCGCCCCTCGCGTGACCCCGGCGTTGTTTATTAGGACGTCCACTCTGCCGTGTTCCTCGCCGAAGCTCTTCCAAAACGACTCAATGTCCCCCATTTTACTAATGTCGCACGGATACAAGTCGCATTTTCTGCCCATGGCGCGTATCTTTTCCTGCACCTCGCCCGCGCCCGCAGCCGAAGACCTGTACGTACCCACTATGTCGTACCCGGCGCCGGCCATCCTGATAGCGATGCCATAGCCTATCCCGCGCCCCGTGCCTGTTACAATAGCCAATTTCCCCATTCGCACACCTCTTCTGTAGTTTGTTGGTTTTACGCGTCTCAAACGCACGCATATATATATGATAGCAAATTTATGATAGAATCCAAATAAAAATAATATGCATGGCTATTAATTAATCTTGCGCTAGGGGGATACACGTATGAAAATAACTGATATCGTGCCGGTGGTTGTGGGCAACCCTTGGAAGAACTGGATATTCGTCAGGGTGATTACGGACGAGGGCATCGAGGGGCTGGGCGAGAGCACCGGCGGGCTTAGCACCAAGTCCATCGTGGGCATGCTGGAAGAGCTGCGCAGCCGCATAATTGGGCGCGACCCCACAAATATACAGGAGCTTTTGGACTTCGTGCGGAAGACGCTGTTCCTTGGCCGCGGGGAGAGCGCCCTGTCCGGCATTGAAATGGCGTGCTGGGATATTGTCGGCAAACAATGCGGCCAGCCGTTATACAAGCTGCTGGGCGGCAAGGTGCGCGACAGCATCCGCGTGTATGGCAACGGCTGGTACCAGGGCAAACGTGCGCCGGAGTTCTTTGCGGAGCGGGCGGCCGAGATGGCCCGGAGCGGCTATACGGCTTTAAAATTTGACCCATTTGGCAAGGCCTACAAGTTCATGAGCCGCAAGGAGGAGATGTTGTCCATGGCCATCGTCGCTGCGGTGCGCGAGGCCGTCGGCGAGGACGTGGACCTTTTGATTGAGTGCCATGACCGGTTCAACATGACAGAAGCCATCCGAATGGCGGGCCTGCTGGAGCCTTATAACCCGTATTGGTACGAGACGCCGGTCATGTCAGACAACTACGAGGCGGTGGCCGAGGTGGCTCGCCGGGTCAACATACCCGTCATAGCGGGCGAGCGCAGCCGCGACCCCAGGCACATTGCAAAGCTGTTGTCAACAGGCGCCATAGACCTTGTTAACCCCGAAATCCTCGGCGTGGGCGGCGTCCTCGGGCTGTTGGACTGTTTCGCAATCGCACGCGGCTTCGACGCCTACGTGGCCCCGCACAACGCACAGAGCCCGTACTGTACCGCCGTAAACGTGCATATCGGCGTCACACAGCCAAACCTGCTGATACAGGAGTGCTTTGACGACTCTATAGTGGAGGGGCTTGAAGAGGTGCTCACCGGCTACCCGCTCGTAAAGGACGGGTTCATTGCGCCCACCGATGCGCCTGGCATCGGCGTCGAGCTGAACCTGGAGGCGGCGGCGCGCTTCCCATATGGCGACAAAAACTTCCTGTGGATGTTCGAGGACGAATGGGAAATGCGCCGGGGCAACAAATAGGACAGGCGTTGGGCCTGCCCTTTTAAGGTTGGGTTGATTGGGAATATTTATTTTTGCATCTTTACTGGCTGTAGCCGGCTTGCTTTAGCATCATGTCTTTTACTTTCATCAGGCGGGTCAGGCTGCCGCGCTCGTTTTCTTCCAGCTTCATGCGGATGTACTTGATGGTCTCCTCGTAGTTGGGGATCATGACGTACTCCAGCGCGTTCACGCGGCGCCTGGTCTTCTCTATCTCCTGCGCCAGCAGTTGCGCGGACTTCTCCATCTCGGCCAGCTCGAGCAGGTAGGGCAGCATTTCGGAGAGCGTGGAGATGGCGCCGTCCAGCTCGCCGGACGTCGTCGCGAAGCCGTACGGGTAGATGTCGGACGGGTCCACGTCGTCCGTGTTGAACTTTAATACTGGGACGTTCACGCTCATGAGGTTGCGCGTGGAGATATCAAGCGCCACCCGCTGCTTGGGGTACATAAGCGACTCCTCGAGGATCTCCGACGACATCACCGCGCGCGCTATGAGGAAGTTCTCGTGCGCCCGCATCATCATCTCCTCGACCTTTTCACGCAGCTCGCGGTTCTTCCGCACGAGTTCCAAGAAGCGCTTCATCAGCTCGTCGTTTTTGTCTTTGAGGAGCTTGTGCCCCCGCCTCGCCACCTGCAGCCCGGCCCGGAGCCGCGTCAGCTCCATGCGGGTCGGGTTAACGTTCAGCCTCGCCATATACTATATCCTCGCCATATCCTCGCGCGAACCTAGTTCGCCTCGTCGTAGAATTCTACTAAAAACTCTTCTTTGATCCTGCGCAGCTCCGCCCTGGGCAGGATGCGCAAAAGCTTCCAGCCGGTCCCGAGCGTCTCCTCGACGGGCCGGTCCTCGTTGCCGCCCTGCGAGACGTACTCCTTCTCGAAGGCGTCGGCGAACTGCGCGTACAGCTTGTCGACGTCCGACAGCGCGGCGTCGCCCAAAATCACCGCCAGCTCCTTGGCTTCCTTCCCGCGCGCGTATGCAGCGAAGAGCTGGTTCATCGTGTTCGCGTGGTCGGCGCGCGTCTTGCCCGCGCCGATGCCCTTGTCCTTCAGGCGCGACAGCGACGGCAGCACGTCGATGGGCGGCAGCACGCCTTTTCTGTACAGGTCGCGGCTCAGGATGATCTGCCCCTCCGTGATGTAGCCCGTCAGGTCGGGGATTGGGTGCGTCTTGTCGTCCTCGGGCATCGTCAGGATCGGGATCATCGTGATGCTGCCGTCGATCCCGCGCTGCCTGCCCGCGCGCTCGTACATGGTCGCGAGGTCGGTGTAGAGGTAGCCCGGATAGCCGCGCCGCCCCGGCACCTCTTTGCGCGCCGCAGACACCTCGCGCAGCGCCTCGGCGTAGTTGGTGATGTCGGTGATGATGACAAGCACGTGCATGCCCCTGTCGAAGGCCAGGTACTCCGCCGCCGTCAGCGCCATGCGCGGGGTGGATATGCGCTCGATGGCGGGGTCGTTGGCGAGGTTGCGGAACAGCACCGTGCGGTCGATGGCGCCGGTCCTGCGGAAGTCAGACACGAAATACTCCGCCTCCTCGAACGTGATGCCCACGGCCGCGAACACGACGGCGAAGTTGCTCTCTCCGCCGCGCACTTTCGCCTGCCTGGCGATCTGCGCGGCGAGCTGGGCGTGCGGCAGGCCGGAGCCCGTGAAAATGGGCAGCTTCTGCCCGCGCACCAGCGTGTTCAGGCCGTCGATGGCGGATATGCCCGTCTGTATGAACTCGGACGGGTAGTTCCTGGCCGACGGGTTCATGGGCAGCCCGTTGATGTCGAGGCGCTTGTCGGGAATGATTTCCGGGCCACCGTCGATCGGCCGCCCGACGCCGTCGAAGACGCGCCCCAGCATGTCCGGCGAAACCGATAGATCGAGGCTCTTGCCTAGGAAGCGCACCTTACTCGAAAGCACGTTTATGCCCGCAGCGTTCTCGAAAAGCTGCACCAGCGCGTTGCCGCCGTCGACCTCCAGCACCTTGCAGCGCCGCACGCTACCGTCGGCCAGCTCAATCTCGCCCAGCTCGTCGAACTTGACGCCCTCGACGTCTTTAACCAGCATCAAAGGGCCCGCGACCTCATATATAGACCTGTATTCCTTCAGCATTACGCCTCGTCCTCCTTTGCGGCAAGTTCGGCGGTCTGGCGCGCGATCTCCTTGGATATGCGTTCAAACTCGGCGCCTATGTTCTTCTCCACTATATATTTAGCCCTGCCAATGCTCTCGCGCACGGGCAGATCGAACAGCTTCCTGATGTCGGCGCCCGCGTCCAGCGCGGCCCTCGCGTGATCCTGGAACTCCATGATCAGCTTTAGCATGCTGAACTGCTTTTGCAGCGACGTGTATGTGTCTACCTCGTGGAAGGAGTCCTGGTGCAGATAGTCCTCGCGGATGGTCCTGGCCACCTCCAGCGTCAACCTGTCCGCATAGGACAGCGCGTCGACGCCGACCAGCCTGACTATCTCGTTCAGCTCGGCTTCCTCCTGCAGCACCCGCATCACATGCAGGCGTACCTCGGGCCAATCTTCCGCCACGTTTTCGCGCATCCAGCCGGCAATCGTCTCGTCGTAGAGCGAGTAGCTGGTCAGCCAGTTGATGGCGGGGAAATGCCGCCTGTACGCCAGCGAGGCGTCCAGCCCCCAAAACACTTTGACGATCCTCAGCGTCGCCTGGCTCACCGGCTCTGAGATGTCGCCGCCCGGCGGCGACACGGCGCCTATCGCGGACAGGTAGCCGATGCGCTCGTCGCTGCCAAGGCACACGACGCGCCCCGCCCGCTCATAGAACTGGGCTATGCGCGATGCAAGGTAGGCCGGGTAGCCCTCCTCGCCAGGCATCTCCTCGAGCCTGCCCGACATTTCGCGCAGCGCCTCAGCCCAGCGCGACGTGGAGTCAGCCATGATAGCGACCGAATAGCCCATGTCGCGGAAGTACTCCGCTATCGTGATGCCGGTGTATATCGACGCCTCGCGCGCCGCGACCGGCATGTCCGATGTGTTGGCTATCAGCACCGTGCGCTTCATCAGCGACTCGCCCGTCCTCGGGTCGAGCAGCTCCGGGAACTCCATTAGCACGTCCGTCATTTCGTTGCCGCGCTCGCCGCAGCCCACGTATATGACGATGTCCGCGTCGGCCCACTTGGCGAGCTGGTGCTGCGTCACCGTCTTCCCGCTGCCGAATGGACCCGGGATGGCGGCGTTGCCGCCTTTCGCTATCGGGAACAGCGTATCTATGGTCCTCTGCCCGGTAATCAGGGGCGCCGACGGTATTTGCTTGGCCTTGTACGGGCGGCCGACGCGCACGGGCCAGCGCTGCATCATGGTGACGTCCACCGTGGCTGCGGCTGCTCCTGTAGCCGCGCCTGCGCCGCCGTCCGGGCGGACCCTGGCCACCGTGTCGGTCACGGTGAAGTCCCCCGCTTGTATGGACTCGATCACGCCGGACACGCCGACGGGGATCATGATTTTATGGCTGACGACTATCGTTTCCTGCACGGTCCCGATGATATCGCCGGGGCCAACAGCGTCCCCCACGTTCGCGGTGGGGACGAACGGCCACTTCTTCTGCCGGTTGAGCGCCGGAATGTTTACGCCACGGGTGATGTTGTTGCCCACGGCGTCCTTGATCTCTTCGAGCGGGCGCTGGATGCCGTCAAAGATGTTTTCGATCATGCCGGGCCCCAGCTCGACGCTGAGCGGCATGCCCGTACTGACGACCGGCTCGCCCGGCCCCAGGCCAGCGGTTTCCTCATAGACCTGGATCGAGGACTTTTCGCCATGCACTTCGAGTATCTCGCCTATCAGCTCGCGATCGCTGACGCGCACGACGTCGAACATATTAGCTTCCCGCAGCCCTTCGGCTATGACAAGGGGTCCGGAGACCTTCACTATCGTCCCCTGATTCATCAATAAATCACATCCTTAAAATTAATGTGTTAATGTTCAATCGCTGAAAATGCGTTTATGTTCAATCGTTGAACAGGATATCCGCGCCGATGGCCCTTTCGACGGACTTTTTGACGTTCATCATGCCGAGCCCCGTCGCGCCCGCATTGCCGGGTATAGGTATGATTGCGGGGAACATGGACTCTTTGTAGCGGTCGATGGCGCCGACGATCTCCTGGGCAGCCTGCTCCGTGATATATATCACGGCAAAGTCCTGGGTTGCGGCGTCGTGCAGCGCCTTGGCGGCGGCTGGGGCGTCGGCGGCTTCGAACACGTCAAAACCGACGGCCTTGAATCCCAAAATGCTGTCCCTGTCCCCGATTACGCCAATTTTATACATAGGATTCCCTCAGTCTCTCCCTGATAACGTCCTGGGCGATGCCATTTATCTTACCGACCATGATGATGCGGATGTTTTTGAACTCGGTCTGGCGCGCGACAAAATAAGCGGCTATGAGTTCCAGCCCTATGGGATAGAGCTTAACTTTTTTAATGAACGCGCTGACGAAGTCGTCCGCCCTGCGTTCGAACACCGTCATGCGCCCCGTGTCGCGGTAGCTTTTTGCGCCCTCCTCGCACAGCCCGGAATAGGGCGTGTGCTGCATCGCCCCGACGAAGCCGTCCAGATCGTCCTGCAGGAAACGCGCGAAGACGCTGTAGCCGACGCTGCCGCCGGGTACCAAGGCGCCGCGCATGAATTCCGCGCTTTTGCCCATGCCGCGCATGCGCAGGAACGAGCCGATATTGACAAGATCGATATTGATCCTGGTCAACTGCTCCATGAACGGGCTCCCCAGCGCCTTGGCCTCTCCCATCATGTGGGCGTACATGGCCCGATCCAGATGGATGTCGACGCACTGCGGATCAGGCGACTGTATGGACACGGAGTGCTGGTAAGCCTTGATGGCTTCCATCACGCCTTCAGCCATCGGGTCGGGCAGCGCGAACAGCTCCCTCTCCCTTATATTCGCGGCCAGTTTGTCCGGCGCAATCACACCTGAGTGCGACAGGGCCGGTCCGCCGGCCGCGCCGGAAAACTCCGTTTTTAACAGCACCTTTAAGTTGTGGTAGTCGAATCGCAGCAAAAAAAAGTTCAAAAGCCTGGGTTCCGGCGATATCTCTGTCACAAATGCGGCGAGCCTTTCGTTTTCCGCATCGAGGAGCAGCTCATAATCGCGCGCCGCGTGCTGTGCATCGGGCGATGCGCCCGCGCCAACGCCGCTCGCGCCGCCCGCGCCGCTGTAGCCGGCTTCGTGCAGGACGCGGAACGCGTCGTCCGCCGTCCGCGCCTCTATCATACGGTCAAACTGGCTGCGGCCGAGCATTTTGCGCTCCACGGCGCGAACCCGCCCCATTGCGTATGCGTAGCTATGATTGCCCAAAAAAACGCCTCCTTTAGTTGAACAGCATTTTTACGGCAAGCGATTCCAGATTGTCCTTTTGCATTTTTACGATGGCTTCAAACGAGTTGTTGACTTCCACCAGCCCCGAGCGCAGGACGAACCCGCCTTTTATCGGCTTGGCGTCGCCCGCCAAGGTCAGCTTGCCGGGCTTGCCCTTGGCGGCGAGCGCGGCGTTCGCCGCGCGTATGAAGCCGTCCGACAAGCGGGCCCTGTCGCCGCCCGAGAGCACGACTTCCTCGCCGCCCGAAGCGGCGCCGGCGATCATGTCCACCAGCATCGCCTCGTATTCGTCGTCCGGCTTCTCGCAGAGGATCTGTATCGCCCGCTCGAAGAGCGACTCGATGAGGCGCTGTTTGACGGCCAGCCTGTCTTTGCGCCCTTCGAGCTCCGCAACCGATATGAGCCGCTTCTCGCGTTCGCTCGCGTCTCGCTCCGCCCTCGCGACCAGTGAGCCGTGCAGCGTCTGGGCCTCTTCGCGCGCCTTTAACACGATATTTTCGGCCTCGCGCCGGGCCTGCGTTATGTTCGTGTCCGCCGTGGCTCGGGCGTCGGACAGTATCTTGTTCCTTAAATTATCGGCTCCAGCCATTGGGCTTCTCCTTCTATAACGCCTTTATACATTCAGCACGATCAGGATGGACGCCAGCAGCGCCAGCACGGCGTATGTTTCGACCATGGCCGCGAACACTATGGCTTTGGAGAGCTCCTCGGGCCTTTTGGCGATGAGGCCGACGCCCGCAGCTGCCGCCTTGCCCTGTGCGACGCCGGAGAAAAGCCCAACAAATGCGATGGGTAGCGAGCCGGCCAGATACAAAAGCCCTCTCGCAGTGTCAGGCGCCGCCCCGCCGAGAATGCCTGCCTGCACCATGATGACAAACGCGGTCAAAAGGCCATATATGCCCTGTGTGCCTGGCAGCGCCTGCAGCAGCAGGCACTGGCCGAATTTCGACGGGTCCTCTGTGACAAGCCCTCCGGCAGCTTCGCCGACCAGGCCGACGCCCTTCGCCGAACCCATACCTGCAAGGAGCACAGCAAGGGCCGCGCCGAGTACCGCTAAAAACTGACCATTCGAGAACGCTTCCAAGATACTCATATTCATCCTCCCGGATCTATAATGATAAAATAATACTACCCTTGTGAAATTACCCTTATGTATTTCGTTTTGATTTCAAACGGCCGGAACGCCTCGCCCCCGCCCTCGTAGAACTTGCTGAAAAATTCCACATACTGCAGGCGGCTGGAGTGCACGAACGCGCCCAGCGCGTTGATGGCGATGTTGAAGACAGAGCCGAAGGCCACTACTACCACGCAGACGATGCCTGCCACGACCCCCGGGGCGTTGAGCATCGCGAGCGTGTTGATAACCGCTGCGATGACGCCCGTGGCCAGGCCGAGGGCCAGTAGGCGCGAATACGAGAGCACGTCGCTTAAATAACCGGTGATGCCGTACAGGCTCAAGACGCCGTTCAGAAATTTCATCACCGGGTTCTTGGCCGTCCGGCCCTGGGTCAGCACCAGCATGGCCGCGCCCAGTATCGTCAGGTACAGCCCTGGGAAAATGCCCAAGATGAGCAGGGGCAGGCCGATGATAAACAGATACCAAGAGCCGACGTCGAAAATGGCAGCGAACACGTCGCCGTCCCTGATCAGCGTGTACATTTTTATGCCCATACCGACAAACAGGTGGACGACACCGAAAAGCATGGAGAATATCAGGAGCTTCATAGGGTCCGAAAGCGGGTCGAACCACAAGCCGTAGAAACGTTCGCCGTAGTCCGCGCCCGTCACCCAGCCCATCATGGCCTGCGGCAGATTCCCGAAATAGCTGCCGAACATGACGCCCCAGAACGCCGTGGACAGGCCGCCCAAAAACAGCATCCTCAGCATCTGCCCCGCGACGCCGCGCGGTTTTAGCTTTAGGATCATAATGCCAATGATGATCGACAGGATGATCCCGTACGCAAAGTCGCCGATCATCATGCCGAAAAATAAAAAGTAGAACGGCGCCATTAAAAGGTTGGGATCGACGTCGCGCGTGGACGGCAGGCTGTACATCGAGGTTATCGCCTCGAACGGTTTTATAATGCCCGGGTTATGCAGGAGGATGGGGTGGTCCTCGCCCTTTTGCGGCTCGGAAATCTCAATGAGGCATTCTGCTTCGGCCTTTATCCTCGCCACAAAGCCGTCTACCGATTTCGAAGGCAGCCAGCCTTCGAGGTAGAACACGCTGTCGGAGCGTCCGATCTTGGACACCACCTTGTTGCGTTCCACGCGTATCTGCAAATAGTCATACAGTACCTGGAGCCGCGTCTTTTGGGACGACAACTGCCTGATCTGTTTTTCATGGTCCTCGCGCTTGGATGCGATTTCCGCCAGCCGCGTTGTGACATCGTCAATGTTCCGCTCCGGCGTACCGGACAGCTCCTTGAACTGTATCCGCGAGAACCCGAACGATTTTAGCGCCTGCTGCGCCTCGTCCTCGCACGAGCGGTGGGCGACCAGCACGATGTAGTGCAGCTCCTGGTCGCTGCTGACGGCCTCGATATGGCTCTCGGGCGCGGCTTGCAGCAACCCGCCCGCCGCTTCTTCGATGGGTATAGTCGATGGCATCGTGCCAAAAAATATTTTTGCCGTGGTTGTCTCGGTTTCCTCCAGCGCCAGCGGCATCGAGCGCCACGGCGCGAGCGAGGCCCCGACGGTGCCCAGGCGGTTCTCCTCGTTTTTGAGGGCGACCAGGTTTGCGTCAATTTCGGCTATGCGCGCGACCACAGACCTGACTTTGTCCAAGTCGTACGTGAT
>Ga0099364_10011275_pt1 | contig 12226 bp, 12 predicted proteins | sample TergutTh196P3_FD_73070 | JGI IMG/M metagenome (GOLD analysis project Ga0099364, IMG submission 73070) | Microcerotermes parvus P3 segment gut microbial communities from Pointe-Noire, Republic of the Congo - Th196 P3 | ecosystem: Host-associated > Arthropoda: Insects > Digestive system > Gut ...
ATTTTGCCTGAACAGGATGCCCTCATTGCTGGTAATCCGGGCATTGGCTTCGGCGCGTTGCCTCTGGAAGGTTTTCGACACATACAGGCGCTTAACCCGTTCCTCGACAGGTTGCTTCCCGCCGGGCTTGATGCATTTTGCCTTGTGCGGGCAGCCGTCGCAGCTTTCGCATTCATAAACCGTTGTTATGATTGGGTATCCGGCGGTTGATTTCGTTTTTTTCTCATATGCGGCTTGTATCTGGCGGCCTATATGGCATTCGTAACTGTCTGTTTCGGCGTTGTAAGGCATATTCTCCCGCCTGCCTATGTCGCTTTGGTATTTCTTCGTCTTTGCTTGCTCATAATTCGACGGCTTGATAAAAGCAAGCTGCTCATGCTCTTCAAGATGCGTGTAGTTCTCCTCGCTCTCGAAGCCGGCATCTGCCGTTACCATCTTGTACCCTAGCCCGTACCTTCCCAGAAATGGTATCAGCGACTTGCTGTCGCTCCGGTCTTGCGAGATGAGCGCGCCGACTATATATTCCGAGTCCACGCCGATCACCGCGTTGTACGCGGGCTTTAACTGCCCGTTTCTCATATGGTCTTCTTTGAGGCGCATAAACGTGGCGCCCCTGTCGGTCTTGGAAAAACTGTTCCGGTCGCCAAAGCTGTGGTTGTAGTCGTCGTACTCCTTCTGCCGGGATAGGTAGCCTTCCACAGCCTCTATCGCCCTTTGCAGCGGGGTTTTGCGTTTCCCTGTCCCATGCACGAACACGACCCCCTCTTGTGCTTGCAAGCGTTTGAGCCGCTTCCTCAGTTTTTTCAAATCCTTTGCCCGTATCTTGTCCCCAACCCAAAATCGCAAATCAAACGCCGCTGCGATCGCGGGGAGTTCCTGCTTCATCTTTTCCTGCATCCGGGCCTCGTTTTTCCCTACGCTTTTCTTCCATACAAATGTATACCGCCCGGCATTAGCCTCAATCTTCGTGCCGTCCACAAAAAGGTTCTCGCCCGATATTTCCCCGGTCTCTTTCAGCAGCGCCACCAATTGCATGAATAATTCTTCGATCACCCCAAGCAGCCGCTCACTTCGGAACCTCGCTATCGTGCTGTGGTCAGGCGCAGGCTCACGCCCCAGAAGAAACATGAAGTTGATGTCACGTTGACATGAAGACTCCAACTTGCGGCTTGAAAATATGCCGTTCATGCCTCCGTAAACAATAATCTTGAACAGATTCTTCGGTGAAGTCTCGATTCTCCCAAAACGGGAGTACGCACTGTACAGTTTGCTGTAATCCATCCTTTCAAATATCGCGTTGAGCAACCGCACCGAATCATCGCTCGGGATAATTTCGCCTATGTCCATTGGAATTGCCAGTTGATATACGCTCCCGAATACGCTATAATCTGGCTGTATGATTGTTTGTGTCATAACTCACATTATACAGCATCCGGCGTCCTTTATCCATAGGGGCGCCGTTTGTTTTATCGAGTTTCGCAACATTTGATGCGGCTCCCTGCAGGGGTGGGCGCTGAATATCACTGGTTAGCAAAATCCCTGCGGGGTGGGGCAGGGAGCCGCATTCTTCCGCTCTAAAACTGGGGCTGCCGCACCTTTTTTAGTGCGACAGCCCCATTACATTGGCAGCCGGGTTATTCGTGGCAGAATCAGCGGCGTAGCCGGAGGGGAGGAATGCGACTGCTGAACGGAAGGTCTGCCCCACGGGGCGTACCTTAATGGCGGCGTCTGCGGGGCGCTCAGTGCCCTGTATGCGCCGCAACCAACCGCCGAAGGCTATCCCTCGCCCAACATTATCAAGCGGCAAACCGCCGCAGAAAGGATGATTTATGGCGCAAATTGAGTACGCCAGATGCGGAGATTATCTCATACCTCTTATCGTGTTAAATGAACCACCGCGCCACTTGACCGAGCCGATTACCAAATACGGAGCCATACGGCGCGCGTTCCTCAAAGAGCATCGGACAATTACCTACAATCGCTTGCTGTTGTCTGAGCGGCTTTTTCCCCATCTGAGGGAGGTTCAACAGGCGGCGCACGGGAGGCTGGAAACCATCATGTCGGACATACTGGTGTTCAGGCCACCGCCGTCCAAATCTGAGGACAGCATAGGGTGGGCAATGCACATGGCAGAGGTTCACCGAATAGCCGAGACTATGATGCTCAACGAAATTGTATACGCCTGACACGGCAATCAGGACGCTCCGAAACGGGGCGTTCTTTTTTTGTGAATAGGGTCAGCCATTCTCCAACGTTTCTGCCTTTTCCCCTTTCGCCGCCAGCATCTCGCTCCTGCTTTTCCGCAACCTGCCCTGTTCAAGCCATGCCACAAACTCGTCAAAGGGCAGGTTCCCCGCCAAGCACTCGTCCCGCTTCTTCGCGGCTTCGTCAGCCCATGCCATAAATTCGGATTGGGTCATCTTCTTGACGCGGGTACGGGAATTGAAACGGCGGTATGCCTTTTTATGCGCTTCAAGTATCGGGTTCTCCGCGACCTTCTTCTCATACCGGAGCGTTGCACCTACCTCGCTGCACTTGCGGCCTGTTTCGCCGAACAAGCGGTCGCAGTATTCCGTATCGGCGCGGCGGCGCGGTATAAAGAAGCGGTCACAGTTTTTGCACTTCTTTATAAAAATATCGTGTTCGCACATCTTGATAAATTCAAACCGGAACAAATCCCTGATGCCTTCAATCGCGTATAGCTGTTCGACCTCTTTTGTCGCTGTGCGCCCGAAAAACGTGAGAAAGGGCTTTTCGAGGTAAACGCTTTCAAAGCCCTTTATATCGTGGTACTCGTCCATTATCTCTATATAGTCAATCGCCCTGCCCGCAGGCACTTCGATTTTTTCGCGGTAATGGATCAAAACCTCTATCTCATGCCTGATAAACGCCTGAAAACCGCGCAGATGGTCATACATCAAGGAAACAACGTCCTTGGCGGCTCGAAAGAGCCGCCTTTCCCTGTCCGCGTATAGCGCCACTTGCACAAATTCCGATTTAGACGCGGGCCATTCAAAGCCGACAGTCCATGCCAACTTATCAGCCGCGCCGGAAATATGTTTGTCAAGTTTCGTCACAGCCTTTCGCGGCGATTCGATGAAATCGTAAATGAACTCCGTAAGCATCTGCGCGTAGAAATACAGATAAACCTCCCTCGACTGCATATCGGTCAGCAGTTCTTTCAATCCCGCGATATAGTCCGGCTCTTTCGCGCCGATATGGGCGAAGTCGTTGTCGTAGGCTTCAACAGTTATGGAGAAGCTGTCCAAAAACTGTTCGGGGTCGTACCAAAGGAAATACAACAAGGGCTTTCCGAGTTCGTAGGCAATCCCGCCTATGTTGGAGAAGCTCCCCGGCTCGTTGTAGAAGTGGATGTTCCCGTCCTTGATGTAGACGCTGGCTATCATGCCGCTAACCTCCGTTATACAACAAGGGCTTTCCGAGTTCGTAGGCAATCCCGCCTATGTTGGAGAAGCTCCCCGGCTCGTTGTAGAAGTGGATGTTCCCGTCCTTGATGTAGACGCTGGCTATCATGCCGCTAACCTCCGTTAAGCGAAAATAGGTATATACCTTTTTAGCGAAAATCTATCAGTATAGCTATTATTGTAGTTTAGTCTTGATTTTTTGTCAAGCCTGTACGATAATGTTTTTAGCGACAATGCGAAGTCGATTATTATATTTTCGCTAACGTCGCAGACAACTGAATAGCCGTCGCGCGTCACGGCAATGGCGCGTATCGCCCGGGCGAATCGGGGGCGATTCAGAAAGTACCCGACACGAAACCTGCGGTTTGGGCGGCCGCAGGACGCAGGGGCGGAGCCTGCGGTATGTCCGAAAGAAAAATCGAAACAAAAAAACAAAAGAAGGGAGCCGATGGCATGAATACGTTAAAAAGCCCACGGGAGAAAGAAAAATCCCATGCTGTGGAACCGTATCGCTTCACCAAGCGCCTCGGTTCCACAGTCTACGAGGTACGGGTGTGCTTCAATCAGGACGCGAAGGAGACGATGGACGATAAAATCATGCGCCTTATCCGAAACGATATAGGGCGCGGAAAGGCGGTGTGATTATGGCCGCGAAGAAAATTTTGGAAAAGGGGCTGCATTTTAGCCCCGCTTATGTTACAATGGCATTGCCACGAATGACCCGGCTGCCCGAAAGGGGTTCTTTATGAACACGAAAAGGCAGCAGGACAGCGAAAACCTCACCATACTCTACGAGCGCCTGTCCGTCGATGACGAGCAGCGCAGCGGCGACAGCAACTCAATAATAAACCAGAAGCGTATTTTAGAGGAATACGCTCAAAAGCACGGGTTCCGCAACGTCATCCATATAACGGATGATGGACATAGCGGGACCCGTTTTGACCGCCCCGGCTTCCTCCAAGCGATGGAACTGGCGGAGGCGGGGAAAGTGCGTAACTGGCTGGTCAAAGACCTTAGCAGATATGGCCGCGACCACTTGCGCGTCGGGCTTTACATGGAACGTATGAGGGAACTCGGCGTGAGGTTCATCGCCATACAGGACAACGTGGACACGTCGCTCGGCGAGGACGACTTTATGCCCTTTCGGAACATAATAAACGAATGGGCAGCAAGGGACTCCAGCCGCAAGGTCAAGGCCGTGATGAAGAACAAGGGCATGAGCGGCAAGCGCCTGACCACCGTTCCGATTTACGGCTACAATTACCACCCTGACGATAAGACGAAATGGATTATCGACGCCGAGGCCGCCGCAATCGTCAAACGCATCTATCAAATGACCATCGACGGCATGGGGCCGCACGAGATAGCGAAAGCCCTCGCCGCCGACAAGGTGGAGCGCCCGTCCTATTACATGAACCGGCGCGGCATCGTGCCGTACAGCGTCACGGACTCGCCGCATAAATGGAACGGCGCAACGGTCGCGTCCATCATCTCCAAGCCCGAATATATGGGGCATACGGTCAATTTCCGGTTCCGCAAGGACTCGTACAAGGACAAGCGCGCGAAGAAAGCGCCGGAGGACGAATGGGTAATCTTCCCCGACACCCATGAGGGCATCATCGAATCCGAAACATGGGAGAACGCCCAAAAGCTGCGGAAAACGGTCAAGCGGGTGGATTCCCTCGGAGAAGCCAACCCGCTCACGGGCAAAATGCTGTGCGCGGACTGCGGGGCGCGGATGTACAACCACCGCAAGCCGTATGAGACGCCGCATTACACCAACCCCAACACAGGCAAGACCTATATGAGAGCGCCGACCGACGTCTACTCCTGCTCCACCCACGGCAAGGGGCAGCGCGGTTTTGAAGAAGCCTGCTCCCTGCACCATATCCAGACAAAGGTTGTCAGGGAACTGGTATTGGAAACCATACGCGAGGTCAGCGGCTATGTCCGGGGCAGCGAGGAAGAATTTACCCGCAGGGTGCGCGAAGCGTCCACCGTCCAGCGGGACGAGGCGGCGAAGTCGCACAGGAAGCGCATCGCCAAGAACGAAAAGCGCATCGCGGAACTGGATATGCTGTTCCGCAAGACCTATGAAGACAACGCGACCGGGAAACTGAGCGACGAGCGTTTCGGGCAGCTTTCAAGCGGCTACGAAGCGGAACAGGCGGACTTGAAACAGCAGACCGCCGCGCTTCAAGCCGAGGTTGACGCTTTCGACGCCGACAGCGCGAAAGCCGACCGCTTCATAGAGCTTGTGAAACGGTACAAGGACTTCCCGGAACTGACAGGCTCGATGATCAACGAGTTCGTGGACAAGATACTGGTATATGAAGCCGACAAATCAAGCGGCAAGCGCGAACAGCGGGTGGACATTTATCTGAGCTTTATCGGGATGTTCCCCCTCGAAAAGCCGGAGCGCGACCCCGCCGAGGTTGAGGAAGAACAGCGCATGGACGCCATCCGCGCCAAGCGGCGCGAGTACAACCGCCGCTATCAGGCAAGGCGCAAGGTCAGGGACAAGGTGCTACAGCCCGTGGAACCACGGCAAGCGCCGGAGGAAATACCGGAACGGCAACCCAAAACAGCATGACAGTATAGCGGGGCGGCTCACGGCGCATCAATCGTGGGCCGCTTCATATTTCCCCGGAGCAGGCGCAGCCGCACGCTGCGGCGGAAACGACAGGAGGTATCAAATGGAACTGTGCAGATGCTCGTATCTGATTCTGGGGATACTGAGGGCCGCCGACGCGACGGACGGCGTACATGGATTGACCATAAATGAAATCCACAGTTTCGAGCGGCTTTCCAAACCCAACACCATACAGAAGAAAATCACGGCGCTTGCGGCTTCCGGACTGATAAGCGAAGGCGTGAGGGCGGGGCGGGCAAAGACCTATTTCCTGACAGGCGAAGGCATGAAAGAATTGCCGGACAAATTACAAAAAAAGGAGATTACCGAAAATGAATAACAACGATTACATGAAAAGCTACGGATTCCTCGGCATCGGAGCATTCGGGGGTAACGCGACAAGGGCGTTCGAGGCGGCGGGCTACCCGTGCATCGTCGCGAACAGTTCCACTGAGGACTTGCGGCAGTTGAAGGATGCGAACAATAAAATGCACTTCATCGGCGGCAGCGGATGCCACAAGGACAGGAAAAAATCCAAGGCGCTGCTGAAAGACAACATAGAGGCGCTCATCAGCGAGGTCAGCGCGAAAATGCCGGAGATAACGACGCTGTTCATCTTCGCGTCGTCCGCAGGCGGCACAGGTTCGGGGATGCTTGCGGCGTCGGCGAAAGTATTGAGGAACGCGCTCGGCGTCAATATATGCCTCGTGACGGCGCTCCCCGCGAGGTCTGAGCAGTTCAAGGCGTTCGCGAACACGGTGGAACTCTTCCAAGAGCTTGAGCGGCTTGACGACATCGGGGCGGCGTTCATCCTCGACAACGACAGCCGCAGGGACAGGCTGGAAATCAACGAAACCTTCTTCACGCACCTGAACGCGCTGCTGACGAACGAAAACGGCAGCGAGCGCGGCTGCGTTGACCGTGGGGAGGTAGACGAGCTTCTGAGGACGAGTGGGATGGCGGTTCTGTCGAATCTTGACGATGAGCCGGACACCGAGCAACTGCTCGTATCCATCAGGGGGAACAGCATTTACGCGCCGCTTGAAAAGGACAAGGTGATACGGTACTTCTGCCTGATGGACAGCGGAGGCGGCATATCGACGGAGCAGGTATACTCGGACTTGGGTACGCCGATAGACGAATTTGTCGGCGCGGGCGCGCCAAGCACGGTCTGCATGGCGGCGGGGCTGAGCTTCCCGAAAGGCAGGCTCAACGAAATCCGAAAGACCGCGCAGGCGAACAGCGAGATTATCAGGCGGAACATGGATTCCGTGGGCGACGGCCTGTTTGACGGCGAGATGGACTTTCTGGATGCGTTCCGCGCCAAGCCGGTTCCCGTCGGGCAGGCGAAAGCGAGCAGCATTGACATACTCAACGAGTTCCTGTAATTAAACTGTTTGTGTCCGTTTTTCGGGGTTTTCACACTTATCCGCGTGTCCACTTTATGGGGTACAGTATAAATCAGGGAATATCAGAGAATATCACAGCTTGTCACAGCATATCCGAATATATCCGAACTCAGCAGGGCATATCACAATACATCAAAACATATCAGGCCATATGGGGACATATCAGACGAAAAGGATACGGGCGCTTGCCCGTGTCCTTTTTGTCGTTAACAGGCTATTTACAGGAGGCAAATAATGACCGAACTCAAACTGATCAAAATGAGCGACATACAGCCGGAACCGGTGGAGTGGCTTTGGGAGCCGTATATCCCGCGCGGCGCGATCACCTTGATTCAAGGTGACGGGGGCGAGGGCAAGACAACGGTATCGCTGGCTATTGCCGCCGCCGTATCGACGGGTACGCCCCTGCCGGGGCAAGTTGCGCTGACCCGCGCCACGTTCGGCAGCCCGAACCTGCCCATCCAAGCCGACGTCGTTATCCAGAACGCAGAGGATTCGTATAACCAGACCATCAAGCCGAGGCTGGAACTGTTCGGCGCGGACTGCGACATGATACACGTCATAGACGAGGACGAAAAGGAACTGACACTCTCGGACGGGCGAATAGAACAAGCCATCATCGACACCGGCGCGCTCCTGTGCATACTCGACCCCATCCAAGCCTATCTCGGGAAAGCGAACATGAACAGCGCGGGCGGCGTCCGTCCGCTGATGAAAAAGCTCGGAGCGGTCGCGGCGCGGCATGGCTGCGCCGTCCTGCTGGTAGGGCATCTTCACAAGGCGGGTGGCAAGGCGCAGTACCGGGGGCTTGGCAGCATAGACATATTCGCGGCATCGCGGAGCGTCCTGACGGTCGGGAGGGTTCCCGCCGATGATTGTATGCGCGTGATTATCAACAATAAAAATAACCTTTCCCCCGCAGGTGCGCCGCAGGCGTTCGGCCTTGACCCGGACGGCAGCTTCTCATGGCTCGGCGAGTGCGACGTCACGATTGATGAAATGCTCGGCGGCGTCAAGCCGCCTGAGAGCCAGTTCGCCAAAGCGCGTAGGCTGATTGAATCAGCGCTTGCCACTGGCGCGGTTCTGTCGGTGGACATGATGCAGCGGGCGGAGGAACAGGGCATATCGCCCAAGACGCTTAACAGGGCAAAGGACGCGCTCGGCGTTATATCCATCAAGCGCGGTTCGGTGTGGTATTGGGAACTGCCCATTGACGTGGAGTACACGGTAGTAAATGAAGATGGTCAACATGGTCATCATGGTCAAGATGGTCAAGACAGTCAGGATGAAAACGGTCAAGGTGGCCATGAAAAAAGCGTGACCAACATGACCACCTTGACTACCTTGACCGCCTTGCCTTTATTAAGCGGAACGGAGGGATAGGTTATGGCAAGAGAAAAAACGACGGGCTTCTTTTTTAAGATGTCGCCGGAGGAATCGGAACTGTTCGAGGAAAAAATGGCGCTGACCGGAATCAGGAACAAGAGCGCGTTCATCAGGAAGATGTGCATAGACGGCCATGTGTTCAATCTGGATTTGTCCGCGCTGAATGAGATAAAGAGATTGCTCGGAATAACGGCGAACAACGTCAACCAGATCGCGCGCCGCGTCAATAGCGGCGGCGATATTTACGGGAACGATTTTATCGAAGTCAAGGAGCAGCTAAAGGCAATCCGCCTCGACTTCGGCAAGCTGCTGGCTCAGTTGACCGAACTCACGAACGCCAAGCCGGGCAAGCGGTTCATCAAGCCGCCGACCATCCGCGACTTGCCGGAGTACGCGGAGCGGCAGGCGGCGGCGGGGGGAGAGTGATTGGCGTGGCCACGACCGCCATTTTCCCCATCCATGCCGGAAAGGACAGGCCGATTGCCGCCGCGCTGAAAATCAGCACGGACTACATCAAGAACCCGGAGAAAACGGACGGCGGCGAGTGGGTCACGGCGTATGCCTGCGACCCGCTCATCGTTGACGACGATTTCATGTTCAGCAAGAACCAATACGCGCTCATCACCGGGCGCGACCAAGGAGCGCGTGATGTGATTGCTTATCACCTCCGCATCAGTTTCCTCCCCGGCGAAACCGACGCGGCTACGGCGAACAAAATCGGCTACGACCTTGCCATGAAGCTGACGCGGGGCGCTCACGCTTTCGTATGCTGTACGCATACCGACAAACATCACCTTCACTCCCATATCGCTATAAACTCCACGTCGCTGGACTGCACGAGGAAGTTTAGGAACTTCATCGGCTCTGCGTTCGCAATCAGACGGATCGCCGACCACCTCTGCGTCGAAAACGGGCTGTCAATCATCGCAGACCCGAAGCCAAGCCGGGGGCATTACGGCAGATGGCAGGGCGACGCCAAGCAGCCGACCAACCGCGAAAAACTGGAGCGCATGATTGACGACGCGATTGAAAAGGCGAAAGACTATGACGGGTTCATCGCCGCCATGATTGAGGCGGGGTGCGAGGTCAAGCAAGGCGCTCACCTCGCGTTCAAGATACCCGGTGCGGAACGCTTCGCACGGTGTAAATCTCTTGGCGAGGACTACACCGAGGATGCGATTCGTGAGCGGCTCATGGGCTTGCGGAAATCGAAGCCGCGAACGGTCGTGGAGGCTGTCCCCGTTGTCGAGTTTGTACCGTTCGTCATAACGGGGCAGACGAAGTTCAGCTTGCTCATCGACATACAGAAAAAAGTGCAGGAGGGCAAAGGCGAAGCGTATGAGAATTGGGCGCGCATATATAATCTCAAGCAGGCAGCCCGCACCCTGATATACTTGAAAGAAAACGGAATCGACAGCTACGACGAGCTTGTGAAAAAATCCTCAAGCGCGTCAGGCGAGTTCAACGGAAAACTGAAACGGATCAAGGAGATAGAAGCGCGGCAAAATGAAATTAAGGAATTGCAGAATCACATCGGCAATTATGGCAAGGCTAAGGGGGTTTACGCACAGTACAAAGCGTCCGGGTTTGACAAAGATTTCTTCGAGGCGCACCGCGCCCCGCTCACGCTCCGCAGGGCGGCAAAGAAATACTTTGACGAGCAAGGGTTCAAGGGCAAGCTGCCGTCCATCAACACGCTCAAACAGGAGTGGGCGGCGCTGGAGTCCGAACGCAAATCCCTGTATCGCGGCTATCAAGAACTGAAAAAATCGCGGACGGATTTGCTTATGGCAAGGGACAACTGCGAACGCTTGCTCGGCATCAACCGTGACGCGCCGGAAAACATCGCCGACAACGAGCGCGGGCGCAACCATTCTCACGAAAGATAGGCCGCGACAGCAGGCCGCAGCAGACGCCAACGGCGGCTTGAACGGGAGGGCGCTTGCGCTCTCCCGGCGGGGTTTGGGGCGGCAGCCACAACAAGCACTTTTTTCCGTTTCGGCGTCAGCCGAAATGGAAAAAAGGAGCGCCGGTATATACCGGCGCCTTGCTTGCCGCTAACGTCCACGCCTATACCGCGATTTGTAAAAATCAGCGTTTTCAACGGTTTGCGTGTCGTTTATTGATGTCGAGATAAAACAGATTACATGCAGGATTTCGAGATAAAAGTTCCGATAATTTTTCTGCGACGGTGTGTTGCGTCATGTGGCAGGCGCATATACGCTAACCTGTCAGCAGACAGGTTAGTTGGCTATGCACAAGCCTTCCACTTCTGCGCGGGTAAGTCCGGTCAGCTTAACAATCGTTTCAATCGGCATATCCATCTGAATTGCATTCTTCGCAATCGCAATCGCTTTTGCGGCTTCTCCCTCGTCTCGCGCAACAATAAGGTCATGCTGCATATCCATCTGGGGCCAAGACAGGGGACGGTTCTGTGTCTTAAAGAACACGTTAAAATAACTTCCAGTCGCGTCCCCCAACTCTGGAGCTTACTTTTGCAATTCACAATAGATTTCTTTCGTACAAGATTTCTTTCGTACACTTGAACTATCCACCGCTATCTGATATACTTGCGCTTAGTTGGATGGTGATTTATGTTATCATGAAGCGGGAGTTTGTATCCACAACTGTTTTTGACAGAAGATGGACCAGCCTGAACCTAACTGATGATGATTTGCGTGAACTTCAAAACTTCATCATGAAGAATCCCTCAGCAGGTATAGCGATTGCAGGAACAGGCGGCGCATCCAAGTTGAGGTTCGCTTTGCCCGGTAAAGGAAAAAGCGGCGGTGTCAGGGTTATATTCACGGATGTCGCTCATAAAAGCAGATTTTATTTACTGCTATGTTATTCGAAAAGCGAGCAAGACGATTTAACACAAGCGCAGAAAAAACAGCTTGCGTCATTGATTAAAACGATAAAAGGGGAACCATGATATGGACAGTGAGCTTTTTGGTGAATTAATTACTTCATGTAAAGAGGCAATAGAGTATGAGAACGGCAACATATCACTGAAATCAACGGTTGTTGAAGTACCTGACGATGAAGTGGTGTTTTACAGCAAGTACCGGAAATTACCAGAAAACGCAAAGCATGCTGTACACATTATCCTTGACGAGATGTTGCGCGTACGTTAGGCAGCTTTTGTCGGTCTGTGCCACTCCTGTGTTTGGATCACAGGAGTGGCATTTCTTCCCCGCTAAGGCGCGGACCGCGTGGGCCGCCCCTTCGTTCAGTCTCTATCCTATTTCTGCATTCCCATTCCCATTTCTCATTTCTCATTTGTAACTTAGCGACTGCAAATATCTTGTTTTTTATCACCGTTCCCAGTCGCTAAGTTACTAAAGGTTTTATGGTTATCTCCGATAAGCTTA
>Ga0099364_10011276_pt1 | contig 12225 bp, 15 predicted proteins | sample TergutTh196P3_FD_73070 | JGI IMG/M metagenome (GOLD analysis project Ga0099364, IMG submission 73070) | Microcerotermes parvus P3 segment gut microbial communities from Pointe-Noire, Republic of the Congo - Th196 P3 | ecosystem: Host-associated > Arthropoda: Insects > Digestive system > Gut ...
GAGTTTTTTCTTGAGATAGTGCGTGTTGTTCCGTAATTGTTGACGCAATTCATTTGTGCGGAATGTCATTACGATCCCCTCCGCAGTTCCGGCGGCCAGCGGACTGCACGGTGCGGCCATATTTCCGAACGCCGCCGAATGTTCGATCAGCCGCTCGATAAAAAGCCCGCTTCCGGCAATGATCCCGCCATTGCCGCCAATCGCCTTGGTCAACGCGGCACAATGGTAATAACGCACAGGCAGACGGTTCATGATTTCCTGCCCGGCATCGCTGTTGGTTTCGTCCGAAAACCCATCTTCACACGGCGGTTCATTGTCAAATTCACCGTCAAAATCCGCTTCCACTGCGTCTTGTGTGGTTTGGTTGATGTGGTCCGAATGAAGGCCGTAATGCTCATAAACGCCGCGACCGTATTTCCCTAAAACACCGAACCCGTGAGAATCATCGACCAGCAGCGATGCGCCGTCAATGGGACTGAGTACCATGGCATAGCGGTCGAGCGGGGCGATTTTGCCTGTCATGGGAAAAACGCCGTTGGTCATCACAAGCGGCCGTTCCGACGGTTTGAGGTGTTTGCGCAATTCGATCTGAAGGCTGTCCGGGTCGTTGTGCCGGAATATGACCGGCCGCGCATTGGCCTGCCGACTTTTAACCGCCTGAAAAATCCCCTTATCCGCCGCCTCATCGACGAAAATGCGGTCAACGGTTTCGCCGAGCGTTTCAAGCAAAATTTGCGGGCCGAGATAGTCCGAGCCGTGGTAAAACGCTTTGTCCGAGCAAAGATACTTCGCGGCAAGTTGCTCGACCTGCAAAACCGGCGGTGCGGTCAGTGCGAAGCGTGTCGTTCCCGTTCCTGTGCCGTAACGGAGCGTCGCTTCACAAGTTGCAGCCAGTACACCGGGGTGCGACTGCAATCCGAGGTAGGCGTTGCCCGCGTAATAGTGGTAGCTACGATTCGAAATCATCACCAGCGCGTCAGGCGGACCTTCGAGACGGAGTTGCGAACTCCCGGCGTCGGTTTCCGAGACCGCGTTGGTGGATCGGCCAACCTGCCGGCTTGTTGTTCCGCCGTCCCGATGTTGGTTGATGAAAGGAAATTTCTGGAAAAAAAACATGATTTTCGATTCGATAATAATGTCTCAAAGCACGCGGATTGCCACAGAGCAATTCGATGATAATCTTGTACAATCCGTGCACAAAAAACACAAGCTTTTCTTAGGCAGTTGGAGTATTTTATTGATGAACACTCACAAATCACGGAAGAATAACATTTTACAGGGTTTTGTGGTAGCCCATTTTTTCAAAAAAGTGCCTTTTCCCATGCCAATGCTTTCGCCGGAATTTTTTGCGAAAAAAGACGGCTTCGTGCCAAAAAAGTCTTTGGCAAATTTGTCAACTTTTGGTAGAAAAGAGGTTAAGGTTATCTCACTACTCAAACTGTAAACACTACAAAATATAAAATGACATACATATTGTTATTAGCAACATGTTATGTGTGAATAAAAGCGGAAAATTTTTGGACCAAGGGGAGTCGAAGTTCATGGGTGGGGAGTTTTCCTGTGTTACTAAGGGAATATAGGAAATATGGTGAAACGCCCTTAGTAACGGGAAGTCCGCCCAGAATCACGTGAAACACTTCCTCCTGAATCCTCCATTTCCGATTTTAGCGTTTACAGTTTGAGTAATGATGCAGAGTCACAACTGTTTTTTGATTTTCGATCCTTATTATGTCAAGTCCGCAAGATTCCATCGGCCATTTGTGCGTTTCCACCGTCAGGGCATTGGGACACGGCATAGCCGACTGGGTGCGCGAACGCCACCTTGATTTCGAGGCCGGTATCCGCTATCGCAGTCCTGCCGGGCGGCTTTATGCCTATCTCTGGTGGCTGGGTTTGGTTTTTGTGCAAGTGGTGCTGGTTCTTACCATCATTGACGGCCTGTCAAGGTACACCCGGTCAGCCCGTGAGTTGGCCCGGGGCGAAAAATACCTCGCCGAAAACGATTTCGCCACGGCGGAAGCCTGTTTTGACGCAGCGTTGCGTTCGTATCCCTATTCCGTGGCGGCTTACCAGTATGAAGGGCAGCTCATGTTGACCCGCTATTTCACGGGCACAGAGCCGGACCGTTGGGAGAATGACCGGAGTGGTCGTTCCGACGAGTTGTCTGACGGCCTGACCGACCGCGAAAAGCTGGTGCAAGACGGTATCGCTTTTCTCGACATTGCGATTCAACTCGAAAACAAACAGACATTGCCGCTGATCATTCAGAAGCAAGGCGATAAAATCTCGAACGCCTATTATTGGCGGGGTCGTGGCCGGTTGCACATCGGCGACTGGGAAAAAGCGATCTCCGATTTCAGCAATACGATCCGCATTCATCCGGAACACGCAAGGGCGTATCTTTATCGCGGCTGTTGCAATTTCGTGTTGAGAAAACTTGACGCGGCGAATGCCGATTTCGATCAGGCCATCGCATTCGACCCGACATTGGTGCGGTCACTGGCGGCGGAAATACCATATCAGAAAGCGTCTCTGGAACTGGAACGAACGATCACCAGCCTGACCCGCCAGGTGACAAACCTGCGACGCGCCCCACCACAGCGCAATGAATTAGCCCGTCTCCACGCCGCCCGTGGTGATGCGTATGTCCTCAAAAATGACCTCAACGCCGCGTTGGCCGATTATTCCCGATGTCTTGAAACCAGTGAGGACAACAGCGAAATCCAGCGGCGTGTCTCGCTGGTGCATAAACTGGCAACGGCAGGCGAGTGATGTTGGCGTGTTCCGCGATAAAAACCTATCTCTTGTCAGTGGTCACGACCGGCACGACCCAGACTTTGATTTCGCTTTCAATGTCATTTCCGAGATAGATACGAACCGTGTAAAGGCCGAGTTCCTTCAGCGGACCGGTCAGTTTAATCTGGTTTGGTTCGAGGACAACGTTATCGACGCGAAGTGCCCGCGAAATTTCTTCCGGGCCGACCGAACCATACAAGTGGCCTTCGTCGTTGGCGTTGGCTTCGATCGAAATGCTCTTTTCCCGCAGTTCCTTGGCCAGCATCTGCAAGCCGACAAGCCGCTGCTTGCGGATTTCGGCCAGCTTGGCCTTGTGTTTTTCGACCATGCGGCGGTGGTGGTCGGTTGCAACGGTGGCCAAACCCTGCGGAATCAGATAATTGACCGCATAACCCCGTTTGACTTCGACAACATCACCCTGTTTTCCGCGCGGGTCAACCGTTTGAATCAACAACAGTTGAATTCCACCCTGCGGCCCCCTTGGGAGACGCTTCGAGGCACTTGCAACGTTTCTTGCCCGTTTACTTTTAATGGCTGCCATGATTTACCTGCCTGCACTAGAGTGATCAGTTTTCAAATTCTGATCACTAATAAACTGACCACTGAATAACTAACTAAAATGGGACATCGTCGTCCGGCGACGGCTGGTCGTAGGCATCGTGACCACCCTGGTAACCGCCAACCCCTTGCGATTGCTGCTGTCTGGGCGCGGATGACTGACGATAACCGCCGTCTCCACCACCTCCTCCGCCTTCTCTTGTACCAAGCAATTGGATGCGTTCACCGATGACTTTGAGCTTGCTCTTTTTCTGACCGTCTGTTTCCCAAGTGTCAAGTTTGAGGCGTCCTTCAACGAACAACGGTTTGCCCTTGCCGCAAAATTCACAAACAACTTCTGCTGTCCGCCCCCAAAGAGTAATGTCAATGAAAGTCACATCATCGACCCATTCACCGTTCTGATTCTTACGGCGGTCATTGACGGCAAGTCCGATGTCCGTCACAGCCATTCCCGAAGGGATGTATCGCAATTCGGGGTCACGAGTCAAATTACCGACCAAAATTACCCGGTTATAGCTGGCCATGATAAACCTCGCGGAGGAAAGGGCTTTGTCACTATCACTGCTATCGAACGAACGGTTTACACGGTACCCGGTTCAATGACGTCTTCATCGATTTCGCTACCCATTTCAACGACGCTGATTTCCGTATTCAACGCATCTTCGGGGGCTTGCGGCTTGATCGGACCTTCTTTTGCATGTTCGACGACCGCATCGACGATTCGCGGGTCCAGTTTCAGGAACATGTGGCGTAAAATACTGTCGGTAATCTGGAACTGGCGTGTCAAGTCCTTGACCTTCGCGGGGTCAATTTTGAAATAGGTCAGCCAGTAGGTGGCGCGTTTGTGTCCCTTAATCGGATAGGCCAGACGACGTTCGTCCCACAAGCGGCTCAACAAAACCTCCCCGCCGGTTTTCTCAATGAAAATCGCCATTTGACCGGAAATCTCGTCCGGCGTCCGTGCATAAAGCTCGGAATTGAGAATAAAAAGTCCTTCGTAAACGTTTTCGCTCAAAATCATGCTCCTCAATATCTTTTATCACCACAAAGGCACGAAGGATTTCAGAGTGGAGAGATGAGAGTTCAGAGCGTTTTCTTGCTCTGAACATCTGTGTTCTGATACTCTGCACTTCTTCGTGGTGAAAGAACAGTAAAAAATTTCGTCAGACGTTATTGTATCTGTTCATGGTTTCCTGCGGACCATTTTTGACCCAACATTCAACGGCATTGGCCGCTTCGATTCGCAAGTCGGGCAGTTTCTTTTGTTCATCCGGGAAAAATTTGCTCAAGACGTAATCGGTTGTGCTGATCGGTCCAAACGGACGATCAATCCCAAAACGCAATCGGCAAAACACGTCCGTCCCGAGTTTTTCGATAATATCGACCAAGCCTTTTTGCCCGCCACTTGACCCCGAAGTCCGCATCCGCAACTTTCCGAACGGCAGGTTCAAGTCGTCGCAAACCACCAGCAAATGTTCCAGCGGCAACTTATAAAACCGCACTGCCTCGGACACACTGAGGCCGCTACGGTTCATGTAGGTTGTCGGAGAAAGCAAAATCACCTGTTCGTCGCCGATTTTCGTTTCGACCGTCTCGCCCTGAAACCGGATTCTCGGCTTGACAGGGCCGATTCGCATTGCCAGTTCGGCCAGGACCATGTAACCGATGTTGTGCCTTGTGTCCCGATATTGCCGTCCGGGGTTCCCAAGTCCAACAACAAGTTTCATGGCAAAAATCACTCTTCTTCGGCGTCTTCTTTCTTTCGTCCGATGATTTCCGGCTCGGTACCATCGGCTGAGGCCGATTCTTCTTCGGGTTTTTCGATTGCTTCGGCGCAACTGACGACCAACAAGCCGGCATCGGTCAAGGCCGTCGAACCGACAGGCAACACCAAATTGCTGACGTGAATCACTTGTCCCAATTCCAAATGATTAATGTTCACTTCAATTTTTTCGGGAACAGACGCCGCTTCGCATTCCAGTTCCATTTCGTGCAATTGTTGCCTGACCACACCGCCTTCTTTCGTGCCTGGGGCTTCGCCGCGAAGTTCCAGTGCAACGGTGACACGGATTTTTTCATGCTCACCGACCCGGGTCAAGTCAACATGCAATACTTCTTTGCCCCACGTATCCCATTGGCATTCCTTGATTAATGCCTTTTCACGTACAGCACCGGAAAGCTGTACGAAACGGTTGCCATGACGGATGGCCGCTTCGATCATTTCCACAGGAATCGCCAACGGGACACATTTTTTCTTGTGACCGTAAAGAATGGCCGGAACCTTGCCGGACGCTCGCAAACGGCGGTTGACTCGCTTTCCCTGAGCTTCGCGAAGCTCGACATTCAGTGTTGCCACTTCAACCATGGTAATCCCCGGGCAAAATCAGCCTGACTCGAAGTTCTCTTCTGTTTTTACAGTCAAATGACTTGCATGTCAACGCCAGCAGGCGTCAATGCGACGTTATTTGTGCAATTTTCCATCGTGTTTGTTTCAAGGATTGTCTTTCGACAATCAAAACACACAATATGTAAGAACACAATGAATGGAAAAAGTGGTATTTTGCCATTTTTTTTTTGTGTGACAAGCCCCCCCATTCCCCGGGCTGACACACCAAAATATTTTTCATGATTTTAGTTCTGAAATCCTGATCAGTGTCGGGAAAGAATACCGTGCGTCACCTGACGCCGTACACGTCCCACTTGTCGAAACCATGAATAGGGATAATATTATCGGTTCGTTTTGTTTTTCGCTTGGTTGTCGGTTTGTGGACAGTCCGACCCAGTGGGGTTTACACTCGCAGAAGATATTTGTAGGAGATTTTGCTCATGGCTATCAAAGTTGCAATCAATGGTTTCGGTCGCATTGGCCGCCTCGTTTACCGTCGCATGGCCGAACGTCCCGACACATTTGACGTTGTCGCCATCAACGACCTAACCGACACAAAAACACTTGCCACGCTGTTAAAATACGACTCAACACACCGTCGATTCAACGGCGTCGTCACCTGTGACGAAAACAGCCTTACGGTCAACGGCAAAAAAATCGCCGTGACCAAGGAAACCGACCCGTCCAAACTGCCGTGGAAAGATTTGGGTGCCGAAATCGTTCTCGAAAGTACCGGTCGCTTCACGACCGCCAAAACCGCCGACAAGCCGGGTTACGACAGCCATCTTGACGCTGGTGCCCGCAAGGTCGTCATCAGTGCTCCGGCCAAGGGTGACAACGTTTTCACCTGTGTCCTCGGGGTCAACGACGACAAGTTGACCAAAGACATGCACTGCGTCTCAAACGCCAGTTGCACGACGAACTGCCTCGCCCCGATCGCGAAGGTCATTTTCGAGAAATTCGGCATTGTGAAAGGACTGATGACCACGATTCACTCCTACACGAATGACCAGGTTGTGTTGGACATCCCCTATAAAAACATTTACCGCGGTCGTGCTGCCGCGATCAACATGATCCCGACCACCACTGGTGCCGCCGAAGCCGTGGGACTTGTGATTCCCGAAGTCAAAGGCAAGCTGACCGGTTATGCACTCCGCGTCCCGACTCCGACCGGTTCGGTTGTCGATCTCGTCGTCGAAACCGCCAAGCCAGTGTCCGTCGATGCCGTCAACGCCGCCATGAAAGAAGCCGCCGAGGGCAAAATGAAGGGCATTCTTGATTACAATGAAGACCCGATTGTTCTCTGTGACATCATTGGCGACTCACATAGCTCGATTTTCGTACCCGAATGGACGAAAGTTGTCGGCGACAACATGGTTAAGGTTCTTTCCTGGTATGACAACGAAATGGGCTACAGTTGCCGTGCCGTTGACCTGATCGAGCGACTGGCAGGTATGTAATCCATTGATTTACGATTTACGTTTGCTTGAAACGTCGAGAAGAACGGTGGTTTCCATTCAGGAGCCGCCGTTTTTTGATATATACTTTCGAACGCCATTTGGCTGGCATTAATTTCGTGGCCTTTGTGTTAAAAAATTTCAACGCAAAGATCACAAAGGAGTACACAAAGCTCACAGGCAGAAATGCAAAGTCCATAGCGTTGTACGGTATAGATAACACCGATGAAACGTGATATTCTCAAGATCGATCAGCGTTGGTCAGTTCCAATTGTCATCAAAACCAATCAACTCAAATCCATTGCCACAAAACCGGAGTATTCCGCATTTCTCAACATTTTCACATCGACACAACCCCAGATACATGGTATAATTTAACTAAACTCTTTGCGAATTGCAAAATTATTGGGACATTTATGAAAAGTTTTTTTCGTACACTGCTGTGGTTGATAGCGATTGCCTTTTGGTGCGCCAGTTTTTATCTCTTGCTTTCAAAATGTCCTTATACCGGTACAATTTCTGTCCCGTCGCATGGGGCGCATACGGTCTTGTTTTTCGGACTTGCGTTTATGACGACCTGCGCACAACAGCGGCCTAACATTGTTTTGACACTTGCCGCCCTGTATTTTTTCGGCGGGATGACCGAAGTGGCCCAACATTTCACACCGCCGCGCACCTGTGACCTGTTGGATTTTATGGAAGACGTGATCGGTTCAACGGCTGGCGTGTTTGCGGTGTTTGCCTGTATGCCGTTATTCAGAAAGATTTTACGTCTTTGGCAGGGACGATTCACTCGCAGTCAAGCGGCTGTGTCTCATGTTTCCTGAAAAATGACGTCCTCATCCCAATTTACGGACGAGACACTTTTTTGTTGTCATAGCACCCCATCCGACCTCACTTTGGACCATAAGAAATCATGGTTGAGTGCGGGTGTAGTAAAAAATTGCCAAGTGTTCAGGAACTGGTGTGCAATTGAGAAAAATTGGGGGGGCAATCCAAGGGCGAACATGTTATGGTTCCTTGGAAATTCTTTCTATGGAAATCAAGGAGGATAGTCATGTTTGCCCCCAAACAAACCAACCCCGAACTTCACAAGCATGGCACATGCCCCTTTACCATCGTTGCAAGGTACGGCGAGGTGACATTTCAACGCCAACGACTTTTTCACCCGACCAAGAAAAAGAAGACAACCCTCTTTCCCTCGGCCATTGCCTGAAAGACCATTGGCGCCAACGTTGTCGTTGTATCTGTCCGTTTTGAATGAGGCATGTCAGGTAAAAATGCCCAACAACACAGGAATTTTCACGGTTGTAGTCAACATCAAATTTTTGCAGGAGATGCCCATAGTCACTAACCACTCATCTTGCCTTTATACAGTTTGCGTTCGATAACGGGGATGTAGTTTGTCCAGGAATTACCTGCATTGGGGTCTTCGAACATGTATTTTTCAAACTCGTACACTTTCGAGTCGAGCGAGTCCAGGAAATGCAATGTCATCGCCTCCAGAGTCATCGGCAGTTTCGGACTGCCGTTGGCGTACGTTCCGTGGTGGCTGACAATCAGGTGCTTGAGCAGCATGGCGGTTTTCGTGTCGAATTTTTCGGCGGTCAGGTTTTCGGACTCGCGGATTTTTTCGCAAAGCATCTCCAGTGCAATGACCGGATGGCCGAGCATCTGGCCTTCGTCGGTGTAACTGAACTCGCCCTGGCCGGTCAGTTCAACAGTCTTGCCGATGTCATGCAGGAAAACCCCGGTCAACAACAGATCGTCGTCGAGCATCGGGTAGAGCGGCAGGATGCGTTTCGCCGTTTCGAGCATCGTGACCGTGTGTTCGAGCAGACCGCCTTCGTAGGCGTGGTGCAATTTGATGCCCGCCGGAACACGGCAGAATTTTTCCATGAACGTTTCATCAATGAGAAAGCAATCGACCAGATTGACCAGTGCCGGGTTGGTCACGTCTCGCAAAATTTCGATGAGTCGCCCGCGTAATTTCTGGCGATCGACCTGTACGGATTTTTTGAAATCGTCCGGGTTGATTTCCGACGCGGCGACCGGCATGACCGATTTGCCGATGACCTGCAACGCGCCCTGGAATTTTTGCGTCATGCCTTCGAGCCGCACGTAATCGCCCGTCGCAAAAGCCTGAAATTGCTCTTCGGTTGCGTTCCAGATACGCACACCGACCGAACCGGTCCGGTCGGAAATGGTCATCTGGATATAAAACACGCCGTTCTTGTTCGGTCGCAGTTGTTTCTCCGTGACAAGATAAATCTCATCGACCGGTTCATTGTCTTTCAGTTGGTTGATGTATTTTCGCATATTGAGATTGTGTGTTTGGGGAAAACCGGAACCGCAACCGTTGAGTCGCGGTCATTCCACGTCAAAACACTCTTTTTACCTGATTTTCCGAACAAAGCAACCACTGGAGCCAAAAAGGACTCGCGCAAAAAAAATGGTCACTTGTATCATTTCAACCAAGGGTTTGCGAAAAATTGGTATTTTCGGAATCTGGTTATCCATTTTACTCCAGTTAAAATAATTGGTTTTCATCGATTTTTCCGCCGATAATTTGCTCGTAGGTGACGGGATCGACCTGGACGGCTTGTTGGAGGAGTCGGTAAAACAGTTTGCCGCGCGATTTCGACATGCGGCGGTTAAAACGGAAAGTGAATTCATCCAAATAGTAATCCAAATGAGCATGACCAATCGCCCCTTGATGCGTTCCAAGCAGCCAACGCTTCAACAACGACGCCACCTGATGAACATGCGGCAACAAATGTTCGCCGGGTGTTTGTTGCCGTTGAACCTGGCGATCATGGGTGTATCCCGCCAAATCGCAATAGGCCGGCCATCCATCGGTGCAGACCACGCTGCCCGGTTCGATCATCTCCGCGATGAATTCACATGCAAGGTTTCACGACTCGCATCGGGAATTTGTTTCATGCGAATGCGACCGATCTTTTTTCCCGTGATTTCCACGGCGACGGCAAGCAATGCCTTGTGTCCCTTCTGACGACCGATCACGCCGTGCTCTTCACTTCCCCAAAACGTTTCATTCACCTCGACGGTTCCCTGCAAGCGATCACGACTGGGTCGAATCATGGCACGCCGAAGTTGATGCAGCCACGTCCACGCCGTCGAGTAACTTCCCAAGCCCAACTCCTGTTGCAAACGGACGGCACTGGCTCCGTGTTTGCGACTGGTGACATGCCACACAGCCCGAAACCACATCGTCAGCGGCTTGTGCGTGTCGTGAAAAATCGTGCCTGCGGTGACCGTCGTTTGATGCTGGCATTGACAACACACCAAACGATCACGAGTTGCCTTCCAATTTCCATGAGCCGGGCATCGCGGACAGACAAATCCGTCCGGCCAACGCAACCGAAAAAGGTAGGCTTTGCAGGCTTCCTCCGTGGCAAATTGCTTTTCCAATTCCATAACATTTCGCGGGTATTCTTCCATACCCGCTCATTTTAACATAAATTCAACTGGAGTAAAATGGATAACCAGATTATCGGAATAAATCCGTGTGGTTCCGTGGAATCATGGTTTGCTTCCCGCAGGGTTGCATCGCTCGGTGGAAAGCACAACGCCAGAAAAAATATTCGCATTGCTCATCAGGATTTGCATGGCTTCCACCTCCCTAATCTTTCAACCGGAACAGTTGCGCCAGTGCGTCGAGCAACATACCCGGAACGCCGTGTTTGGCTTCGTCACGCAGGGATTCGAGTGGAGGGTGGAGCAGTTTGTTGATCAACCGTTCGAAGGCGTAACGCACTTCGGCTTGTTCCTCTTCGGTCAGGTTTGGCATTTTGTTGAAGAGTCTTGCGAGTTCCACATTCTTGATTTCACTCCAACCGGCCTGCAATTGGCGGATCACGTCGCCTGTCGCACGGTGACGCATCTCACGCAAAAAGCGGCCGCTTTCCTGTTTGATGATTCGATTTGCCCTGGGCAGTTCACGATTGCGGCTCACCCGGTTGTGTTCGCAGGCTTCTTTCAGGTCGTCGATGGCATAGAGAAAAACGCCGTCCCGTTTGCCGATAGCCGGGTCGAAATCACGCGGCACAGCCAAATCAAGCACAAAGAGCGGCTTGCCTTTTCGCAACGGCTCGACGGCAAGATAATCATCAAGCCGCACGACAGGTTCGGATGCTCCTGTCGCGCTGACGACAAGATCGGCCCCGGCCAGGCGTTGCACACGATTCTCCCAGAGATCGGTTTGACCCTGCCATTGCCGGGCAAGGGCTTCGGCACGGTCGCGGTTGCGGTTGATGACGATGACCATTTTGGCTCCGTGACCGGTCAGGTAACGCAAGGTTTCATCGGCCATTTCTCCCGCACCGAGTACGAGTGTCTTTTTGTCGTCGAGTTGCTCGAAAATCTGCAAAGCAAAATCAACCACGGCGACGCTTGGAATGCTGACCCGCCGTTGATGAATTTCGGTTTCCGCGACGATTCGCTTGGCCGTTTTCAACGACGCCTGGAACAGACCGTGCATGATCGGGCCGGTCGTACCCGCCTCGTCGGCGAGTTGATACGCCGCCTTGACCTGCGAGAGAACCTGCGGTTCGCCGACGACCATGCTGTCGAGGCTTCCGGCCACTTCAAACAGGTGCGAAACCACATCGTCGTCGTGCAGTTGCGTCAGTGCGTGTTGCAGGGTTTCCACTGGAATGTTTTTCACCTCACACAGGAAGCGGCATATCTGTGGGGCATCGGGAATCGTCCCGTTTTCCGACGCAACGTACAGTTCCGTCCGGTTGCAGGTCGAAAGTAACACGGCCTCGTATTGCGCATGATACTTCGCCCAGATATGCAAAGCCACCACAACTTGTTCCGGCGAAAAGGCAAGCTGTTCCCGCAGGGTGATGTCCGCCGATTTATGATTGCATCCGATCATCGTCAGTCTCATGGCACCACCTCTGGCAACGTGACGCAAGAAACAGCAGATGGGAACAAGAACAGCAGCCGGGAACGCAGTTCGCCGCAGGTGACCGGAGTGACCGGAGTGACCGGAGAGGGCGG
>Ga0099364_10011277_pt1 | contig 12225 bp, 10 predicted proteins | sample TergutTh196P3_FD_73070 | JGI IMG/M metagenome (GOLD analysis project Ga0099364, IMG submission 73070) | Microcerotermes parvus P3 segment gut microbial communities from Pointe-Noire, Republic of the Congo - Th196 P3 | ecosystem: Host-associated > Arthropoda: Insects > Digestive system > Gut ...
ACTGATGAAAAATCTGCCGCGGATCAAACCATTGATAGGAGTTGTACCCCAGGATATTGCTTTATATCCGGAACTGACTGCCGACGAGAATTTGCGCTTTGCCGGCAACATCTACGCCCTTCCTGGAAAGTTGCTGAACGAGCGGATTGATTATTATCTGCAACTGTTCGGGCTGACATCGCACCGGCGGAAAAAGACCGGCTACCTGTCGGGCGGCATGAAGCGGCAGGTCAACCTGATTGCGGCGCTGCTGCATCAACCCGACATCCTGATCCTCGACGAGCCTACTGTTGGAGTTGATGTGCAGTCGCGACAAATCATCGTGACGAACCTGCTGCAACTCAATCAAGAAGGCATCACGATTGTTTATACGTCGCATGATATGCACGAAGCTGAACAGTTGTGTTCGTACGTCGCATTAATGAACAAAGGAAAGATCGTATGTGAAGGGATTCCTTCCGAACTACTCCGTGATGAGAACGTTGATTCGCTTGAGAAGTTATTTGTTTCTAAAACCGGTATCAATCAATCATTATGATGAAACGGTTCAGAGCGTTATTATATAAAGACTTTCTGCTGCTTGTCCGCGACTTCTGGGGATTGGCGCTCCTTTTTGCGATGCCCTGGGCGCTGGTCTTATTGATGACCCATCTGCAGGACAGCACGTTTCGCTCAGTCAATGAAAACCGTGTTCCCGTCTACCTGCTGAATGCCGATAAAGATTCGTTAGGCAATATGATCAGCCGCCAACTTCACGCCAGTCCCATCTTTGAAATCTCAACGGAAATAAATGGGGAAAAACTGACGGAAAAAGAAGTGGAAGAGCGCGTATCTAAAGGAGATTTTCTGATGGGTATCATCATACCGGAACAATCAACCCAAATATTACGTGAACGAATCCGTATGATCATCAACGAAACATTCAACGGCGATCCGCTTCCCGAACAGACCGATAGCCTGATTATTAAAGTATTAATCGATCCGGCGACCAAAAGTTCCTTCCGGACCACCATTGCCGCCGCTATGCGGGAAAATGCCCTGACGATTCAAAACAGGTTGCTTTTCAGCGAAATCACACGTCAGGTGAATCAATGGATACCTATGCCCATCAACCTTGATTTTGATACCGGCGATATGATTTCGATCCGGGAATCCTACGCACAGTCGGCCACGGCAAAGATTATGCCAAATTCCACCCAGCATAATGTGCCGGCGTGGAGTATGTTTGCCGTTTTTTTTATTGTCATCTCATTAGCCGGCAATATGATCCGTGAAAGAGAAATCGGATGTTACAACCGGTTAATGACGATGCCCTGTTCGTTTCACGAGTATCTTTTCAGCAAAATATGTATCTATCTGATCGTTTGCTTATTACAGCTTATCCTGATGATCGTTACCGGCATATATCTGACTCCGCTTTTTGACCTTCCGGCGCTGAAATTAGGACACAGTATACCGGCATTAGTCTGTATGTCGGTTTCGACTTCTTTAGCCGCCATCGGTTATGGATTGGCAATCGGCAGTTTAGCTCGCACCAACCAGCAGGCAAGTATCTTCGGGGCTGTTTCGGTCGTTATTCTGGCTGCAATCGGAGGGGTTTGGATACCTACCTTTATCATGCCGTATTATATGCAGGTATTGAGTCGTATGTCGCCGCTAAACTGGGGATTGAACGGATTCAACGACCTTTTTGTACGCGACTCCGGTTTGATGGAAGTGATTCCTGACATCTTGTCGTTAATGCTTTTTTTTACCATCACACTGATGATTTCCTGGTGGATGAACCGGAAACGGCACAGGCTCTAAGAAGATTGAATAACGGAGTAACTGAATAACTGATTTTTAATTCGTAACTGTCGCGTATCTGTCTTTGCCGAAGCAAATTTTTATCTTTCATCCCTGTAAATAATTTTCAGGGCGTTTCTACAAACGTTTTGTCAATTATCAATTGTCAATTCCCTGTAATCAAAGAATTTAATCATTTTGCGGCTTAAGGGAGGCATTTGTTTGCGGGCGATTAATTCGATAGGCTCGAAAACGACGTCCGGCGCCACGCGCACTTTCGACCGGAATAAATCTTTGATCTGTTTGATAAACGCATCACTGTTATTCTGACTGCCAACCCGAATGCAGATATTATCCGTACCAATCATATTGGTATAAACCTCCACCATGTAATTCGAGACTTCAGGAATATTGTCAAGGATATCATACAGTGCCGAAGGATAAAGCGTCGTGCCTTTGTATTTAATCATTTGCCCTTTACGCCCGATAATAGGACCCAGGCGCAATGAGTTCCGGCCACAGGCACAAGGTTCGTCAAAATACACGCAGACATCGCCTGTTTTAAACCGAATCATGGGCATCCCCTCAACCCCCAGCGTCGTAATCGTTATTTCGCCTGCTTCACCCTGTTTGACCGGCCGGTTTTGGTCGTCTAAAAACTCGACAATCGTCAAATCCGGTTTGTGATGTGCGCCGCATTGTTCTTCACATTCGTTAAACGAAGATTGCATCTCGGTCGAAGCATAATTGGAATACAACGACAATTCAGGCCATTTTTCATGTATTTTTTCGCCCAGTATCGTATAAGCATGGTCATTTGTACGCACGCTTTCTCCTACACAAATGGCTCGTCGCAACGACGATTGACGATAGTCAATGCCATGATTTTCCGCAAATTCAATCAATTTCATTATGAATGAAGGCACACAGACACAGACGGTAGGTTGGATGCGCCGGATGGTGTTCCATTGTAGTTCCGGGATACCATTTCCTATGCGTATGATTCCTGATCCGAATTTGAAACTGCCTAACAGACAGGCAAGTCCGGCCATGAATGCTCGGTCATTTGTGGCCATCAACTGAATGATATCGTTTGGTTTACACCCACAAAACCCATACGAAAGAGATTCGCTCAAAGCCAATCGTTCCAGGTCATTTTTTGTAAGGGCAAACGTAACGGGTTCGCCCAACGTTCCGGAGGTGGTCACATAGTCCAATATCCGGTCGTAAGGAACGCAGAGAAAATCCATATTCCTGATTTGCAGATCCTGTTTGGTCGTTACGGGGATTTGCTGCAGATCATCTATCCGTTTGATTTCCCGAACATCAATTTTTTCCTGTTCAAACAATTCCCTGTAATAGGGGGAATGTGTGCGGACATATGAAAGGGTTTCCGCCATTTTCAATTCCTGAAACAGTTTGATCTCCCGTAACGGGAGTTTCTGGAGTTCTTCGCTTTTCATTTTCCGATTTGTTTAGATAGTTTATCGTACGGCAAATATACAAAAATTTCTGTTTCACGAAGGGTGATTTGATTCTGTGGAGAGTGTTTTTTGCACGCAGATGACGCAGATTGTATGGATAAACGCAGATAAGAAAAACACAAATCTGCGTCATCTGCGTGCGAAAAGCTCAATTCTCAATTATTTTTACTATGTTTGCAGCGGCAAAAAAAAGACCTATGATGGAAAATGTTCCGACAAAAATACCTTCTCCGCTGCTTTCGCTTGTACCTGTGATTGTACTGGTCGGGTTATTGTTTTTTGCTATCCGGATTTTCGGTGGCGATACGATGGAAGGCGCCAGCCAGGTTGTTTTGCTGATTGCTACGGCTGTTTGTGTTCTGATTGCCATGACGCATTGCCGCGTCGGCTGGAAAGAAATCGAATCAGCTATCGTCCGCAATATCTCAGGCGTGACCACAGCCTTGCTTATCCTGCTTCTTATCGGCGCACTGTCGGGGAGTTGGATGGTCAGCGGGATTATTCCCACACTGATCTACTACGGTGTACAGATTATTCATCCGGACTTCTTCTTAGTGACAACTTGCCTGATCTGCTCCCTTGTTTCGGTGATGACCGGCAGTTCATGGACAACGGTAGCTACCATCGGCATCGCGCTTTTCGGCATCGGGAAAGTTCAGGGATTTAACGAAGGCTGGATAGCGGGCGCGATTATCTCCGGCGCTTATTTCGGAGATAAGATTTCGCCTTTGTCCGACACCACCATTCTCGCCTCGTCTATTACCGAAACGCCATTATTCACGCATATCCGGAATATGCTGATTACCACGATCCCTTCCATGACCATTTCGCTACTGATTTTTCTGATTGCCGGATTTTCACATCAAGCGACTTCGTTTGACGAAATCAATGCCTTTACATCTGCTTTAAGTAATTCCTATCATATTTCGTTATGGCTGCTACTTGTGCCGCTGATGATGGGTGTTTTGATTGTCAGGAAAACGCCCCCTCTCATTACCCTGTTTATGGCTGTTATCGCTGCAGGAATATGCGCCATTATCTTTCAGGCGGAATTGTTGCATCAAATAGCGGGATTGGAAGTTCATAACACGAACTCCATTTTCAAGGGATTGATTATTACATTGAGCAGCAATACGCAGATTGAGACAGGGAATACCGCCCTGAACGAACTCGTAAGCACCCGCGGTATGGCCGGTATGCTGAATACCATCTGGCTGATTATCTGCGCCATGTGTTTCGGAGGGGCCATGACAGCCGGTCGTATGCTGGAAAGCATCACCTCGGTATTCCTGCGTTTTATGAAGCGTACCGTCGGATTAGTGTCCTCTACCGTTTTTGCCGGACTGTTCCTGAATATCTGTACGGCCGATCAGTACCTGTCCATCATTCTGACCGGCGATATGTTTAAACATATTTACAAACAGAAAGGATATGAAAGCAAACTCCTGAGCCGCACGCTCGAAGACGGCGTGACGGTGACATCTCCCCTGATTCCCTGGAATACCTGTGCGATGACGCAGGCAACCGTGCTTGGCGTCCCGACGTTTGTCTATCTGCCTTATTGTTTTTTCAACCTTATCAGTCCGCTTATGAGTATCATAGTGGCTGCAACCGGATATAAAATTAAAAAAATACCAAATGAAAAAGATTAAAATCTCCCTGTTGGGAAAAGTAGCAATCGCAATTGTACTGGGTATCGTTTTCGGACTGTTTCTCCCGGCAGGCATTGCGCGGTTTTTTGTGACATTTAATGCGCTGTTCAGCAGTTTTCTCTCGTTTGCCATTCCGTTGATTATTCTGGGATTGGTTGCCCCGGCTATTGGCGAATTAGGCAAAGGCGCCGGGAAATTATTGGTCATCACGGCGCTGATTGCTTACGGTTCGACGTTGTTTTCGGGCTTTTTTACGTTTTTCAGCGTAGATGCTGCGTTGCCGCAACTGATTACGGTAAACACGCAACTCTCCGCCGTTGGCGAATCCGAAAACATGATGCTTGCACCTTATTTTGAAATTGCCATGCCTCCGCTGATGGATATTATGACGGCTTTGCTGCTGGCGTTCGTTATCGGGCTGGGGTTGTCTGTCATCAAAGGCGTTGCGTTTCAGAAAGTATGTGTTGACTTTCGGGATATTATTACCAAAACAATCGAAACAGCTATCATACCCCTGTTGCCGCTGCATATCTTCGGTATTTTTCTGAATATTACGGTAAGCGGACAGGTGGTTTCGATTGTGTCTATGTTCGTGAAGGTGATTGTGGTGATATTTGTATTGCATATTGTGTTGTTGCTGATTCAATTTTTCATTGCCGGTCTTGTTGCCAAAAAAAATCCGTTTATCCTGTTGAAAAACATGTTGCCTGCCTATACGACTGCTTTAGGCACGCAATCGTCGGCGGCTACCATTCCGGTCACCTTGAAACAGGCGCTTAAAAACGGAGTCAGTGAAGCCATTGCCTCTTTTGTCATTCCCTTATGCGCAACGATTCATCTGGCGGGCAGTACGATGAAGATTGTGGCTTGTGCGATGGCTATTCTGTTTATGGTTGGCGAGCCGGTTGTACCTGGCGACTTTGCGGGATTTATCTTTATGCTGGGTGTTGTGATGGTTGCTGCTCCGGGCGTGCCGGGCGGCGCAATCATGGCGGCTCTGGGTTTATTGGAAAGTATGCTCGGTTTCAGTGAAACAAACTTAGCCCTGATGATCGCGCTCTATATTGCGATGGACAGTTTCGGTACGGCATGCAATGTGACCGGCGACGGGGCAATCGCTGTTGTGGTGGATAAGATTGCCCATAAGAATGAAAAACCAGCCATCACTGAGGTAATCCCGGAAGGAAACAAATAACAGCGATAATGTCATGTCAACGGCAACTTGACGCATCGTCACTGCGACGTTCATTATAAAAAATCAAACAGCAGAAAATGACATGGCTTATTACAGGTAACAGAGTGACATACTTTGTCAATCTTCGGTTCACTGGATTGCTTCGTTCCTCATAATGACGTCAAAATTATGTTTTGAACTTACAAAGAATTTTTGTAAGTTCGATTTCGGAGATAGATAGATGAAAGTGATTTTTTCAGAAAAACTTATTGGTTAATCGTAAAATAATGTGTAAGTTTACAGCGGTTTTTCGGAGAGTTTTATCTGTGCGTTGGCTCCTGGGAAAAATCAAACAGTAAAAACAGTATTAATCAAAAACCTCTTAATCAAATGAAAAAACATGTTTGTTATTTTTGGATAATGATCTTGCTCTTTTTCTCGTGCAAAGATGCTGGAAAGATTGATTTTCAGGAAATTGCTGTGGATAGTGACAGTGATACTTCATTGACATTGTCTACGATTGCTGACGAGATAACGGCGATCGAATTGGAATTGACAGATGAAAGCCTTATCAATCCGGGTCAAATTTTAGGTATCCTTCTGTTTGAAAACCAGATATTTTTAACGCAACCGGAAAAAATTCTCGTATTCGGTATGGATGGAAAGTACATCCGTTCCATTGGTTCAATAGGTCAAGGTCCGGGTGAATTTAGAAGAATAAACAAATGTGCTATTGATGAAAAAAATAAACGATTGATTGTTACAGACATGTCAAGTACCAACATCATCTGTTATGATTTGAACGGAACTTTTTTATTTCAGTCTTCCTCTATTCGGGAAGCCGGGAAAATTATGTTTGATTTGAACTGTATCAATGATGATATATTTGTTTTGGTAGATGAATTTAGACTGTTTGATGCAAAAGGAACACTTTCCCAACCTCAAATTTACAGGCTGAATCATGATTATCAGATTACAGACAGTATGACAATCAGAAAAGCCTATTATGAAAGTCTTATGTTCTACACGCTAATAGCAAGCCGTGAACTCATAGTGAGCACACATTCAGGCCCCTATATTTTCTGTCCTGATTATTTCGGGCAGAAACTAATGTTGAGTGAAACTGCACCACAGGACACGCTCTATCGTATCGAAAAGAACAACCTCGTTCCTGAATTGAAAGTGAAGTTCAGGAATGATGGTATTTCGGGCGGAGAAAAAATCATTGAATTGGCTAATGTGTATCGGAGCGCCCGATATGTTTTTGCATTTTATCGAAATCAGTCTAAAAGTAGTTTCTTCAATTATTGTTATGATACGAAAACAGGGACAGGATATAACATGAAAGAAGGATATACAGATGATATTCACCACATAGAGAAACGGATAAACATCCATCCATTGATTACGGATACCGAATTTTTTTATTATTGGCATACCCACATGGATCCGAATAGCCTCGAAGAACCAAATCCTACGCTTTATATCGGCAAATTGAAAAAATAGACTTGTATTATTATGCAAAAAAGTATAACGCATTTTTGCATAATAAAAATATTATCTTTATTTTTGCAACAAAAAACAACATGATGAATCCATTTTCTTACAGCACAATTGTAAAGGCAAACTATTTTTACGACCGTAAAGATGAATGTGCAAGGCTTGTCGAAACGCTTTCGGGAGGCAATAATATGGTGATGTATGCGCCACGTAGATTTGGTAAAACATCATTGGTTTTCAGAGCAATAGAGCAATTGGAACAGATGGGTTTTGCATGTGTTTATTTCGATTTTATGCCTGTCTTTTCGCCTGAATCATTTGTGCGTCTTTACACCAAAGCACTTTCTGTAAAGCAATCAAACCTGAACAAATTCGCCCGGATTTTTACTTCAGTTATCAAAAACATTCGTCCTCTTATAACATTCGGACAAGATGGAACACCCGAATTTTCGATTGATTTTGCGAACACAAAAATTGATGAAACAGTTATTTCTCAACTTTTGGATATGCCTGAGCAACTTGCAAGGAAAAATAAACGTGTCATTGTATTTTTCGACGAATTTCAGGAAGTTGAGAAATTAAAAAATATTCATTTTGAGTCGCTTATGCGAAATAAAATCCAACATCATCAAAACGCAAATTATCTCTTTTTCGGCAGTAAAACTCATTTACTCAAAGAGATGTTTAATGACAAAAATAAGGCATTTTATCATTCTACTTCCCAAATGACGATTGGTCCTTTGCCGCAACAGGAAACGATAGACTATTTGCAAGCGAAATTTGCATTGTCAAACATTGCCATTGACAGCGATACGGCAACCTGTTTGATTGCCGTTGCGGCTGATATTCCGCAATACATTCAGTTTCTGGCGTCTGAGATATGGCAAAACACCGTCAATCGTCAGTCAGTGATTACAAAAGAAACGGTTGATGAAAATGCGAAAAAAGTACTTGCATATAAAATTGATTATCACATGGAACTGTTTGAAAATCAATCTAAAAGCAAAAAACAGTTACTAAAGGCTTTGTCAATCGAAGGAGAAAAGATTTTTTCTTCCGAATATATCCAAAAACATAGACTTCCTGCCGCAGCAACCCTGCAACGCGCCGCAAAAGAATTGATTAATAAAGGGATAATAGACAGAGTCGGCAACACATATTTTATTACCGACCCGTTTTTCAAAATGTTTGTTTCACAGTGTTAATTATTTGTCAAAGCAACGACTGAATATCTGTAGTGAACATATTCAAATCCGCCGAACCGTATTTATCTTGCCGGATATCGTCTTGATGACGCCAACCATACCGGCGGAAAAGAACATGTTGTGGCGATTTTGCCACTCCAACAGGACAGGAATGGTGAGGCTTGTGATATTTAATTTCGACATGCGAAAGTTCATGTCTTCAGGAACTGGGTGGAGGGAAGTATAGCCGTCATCGTTCAGGAAATAATATTTCCCATCCACCCGGTAACGAGTCCAGCGTATTCCAAAACCTGAAACAAGCGCCCAATTATCGGTTTTTTAAATCTCTCAAGTTCCATTCACTTATTAGACGATGAAAATAAGAATATGTAACATCAGGGTGTGATTTTTTTTCAAATCGCTGCAAGCGCCAGGGAGGTATCAAAACGACCAAAGGTTATAAGCGACGGAAAATTGGAGGGTATGATTTGTGCTTTCGATTCTTTGTACAGTAAGTGAATTGTTGGTCAAACCATGACAATAACGGGCAGATAATGTCAGACCGTTTCTGAAATTATACCCAAAGCCTCCTACCATCGAAAGCATCATGCTATTCCATTTTTCCGGATAATAGTCGTTGAATACATCTTCCAATCTATTATTTTTAATGCTATAATGCGAATCTAAATAAACACCCGGTTGAAAGCCTGCTTCTATATAAAAGCCTGAATTTCCAAAACGATAACCTCCTACAACAGGAACAAGTAAATAATTGTAAGTGATATTATAACCACCTATTGTTATACCTCCACCATACTCCGACAGATTGAGTTCAAAAAATGAGCGGTGTCGGGAATACATCAGTTCCGACTGTATAAACCATGAAGACGTAAAATCATATTTTATGAATCCACCCAGTTGAAAGCCGTATTTGGCTTCCGTATTCAGGTATTTATTGTCGTATGCTAATTTTGATATATTGCCTCCGGCTTTCGGCCCAATCGTAAATTGAGAATAAGCCGCAACGCTAACAGCAACTGCAAAGGTCATAATGATTACAATACGTTTCATAAGATAGATTTTAATAGTTTATTATCTATAAAACGACCTTTGGCACAGATTATTGTAAAAAAAGATACCAAAGTTAAATATCAATACTTTTTCTTTGCGCACTTTGCGCCATCTTTGCGTCCTTTGCGGTTAAAATAGTTATTCAGAGTAAGGCTTGAATATCTGCATCAAGCGAATTCAAATCATCAACGCGTTTAACCAATGTACCATTTTTGTCTAAAATAAACAGTGTCGGCAATTGTGTCACATTATAAATGGCAGCAATTTGTGAGTACACCGATTGCGGGTCGTATACACAAATCCAGGGCAAATTGGTTACGACATTTTTCCAGAAGTGTAAGTCGCTGTCTAAAGAGACCTGATAAATTTCCAGTCCTTTTGAATGATTTATAACATAGATGTCCTCCAATTGCTGATTTAACCCGGTAGAAAACTCGGTCTGATAGGCTGTGAAATTGAGAATGACCACCTTCCCCTGTGCGATTTCGGTCAGTTTTATTTTTTCATCACGTATGTTTGGCAATTCTATTTCCAGAAAATCAATCTCTTTTGTGATGGCTTCATCTATATCAATCGTTCGTTCGCCCCGACTTATTTTCAATGACTGTAATGCTAAGTTAGACAGATGTATCGAGCGCGGACTTTCCGGGTAAAGGTGGTTGTAACTCGTGGCAACCGCTCCGAAAGCGCGTGAATCGGTTCTGTCGTAGAGGTCGAAAAACAATAACCCGTCAATTTTCTGGAAAAGGGCAAAATAAGAGGCAGTCGAGCCGGGTTGTGCGTAAATATATTTCAATGCGACCGTTTTATAATTGTTGATTGCATCAGCGAGATGCATTCGGCGTTCATCCTCAGAAATATTATTCGCTTCAACATTTCTGCGTAAGTATATAATCTCCTGATTTGCGTCTAATTGGGCTAATGTGATTTCCTTTATTGCGATACTGTTTTGCGAGCCTTCAACCGTATATGAGGTCGCGAATGTCCCTGCATCAGCAACGAATGAAACGGTTTCCGTTGAGTCGATTGCAAAATTAATCAGTTGATTGTTCAGACGTAAACGATAAAATTCCGGAAATTCAGGTCGCGCCTGCTTAAACGTAAATTGCCCGGACGCATTTAATTTGACCGAATCGATCAACTCAACAGACACAAGTCCGACATTTTCCAGATAGATAATTTGTTCGTCAGCGCCTGCCACAACCCCTGCCACAACCCCTGTCACGACAAATTCAGGCGATTGTCGGCAAGCAATCATCAGCCATAATCCACAAACCACAAACAGGGAAGAGGTAATTTTCTTTTTCATTTGATAAAGTTATTTCATACTATCAACGGATGCAAATATACGTTATTTTATATTGGTGTAAAAAAAAAATCATTTACTTTTGCATCCATGAATAGACAGAATCTTATTTCCATCTTAGAACAAGAAGCAGAGGCTGTTCGTAATATTCCGGTAACAGAGGAATACACGAAGGCTATAGATTTGATTATCAAAAATGTGCATAAATCTGGCGGCACCCTGATTACAAGCGGTATGGGCAAAGCAGGACAGGTTGCCATGAATATCGCAACCACATTCAGCTCAACCGGTACGCCGTCTTATTTCCTTCATCCGAGCGAAGCGCAACATGGTGATTTAGGTATTTTACACAAGAATGACATTCTTTTGTTGATTTCAAATTCGGGAAAGACAAGGGAAATCATAGAATTGGTACAATTAGCCAGAGGGTTGGTTGAAGACATACAATATATTGTGATTACATCAAATCCGGACACTCAATTAGCCAAGGGAGCCGCAGCGTGTTTACACACCGGTTCCCCAAAAGAAGTCTGTCCGTTAGGATTGACCCCAACTACTTCGACGACCGTGATGACGATTATCGGCGACATGCTCGTAGTCAGCGTAATGCAACAGATTAATTACGGCTGCGCCGATTATGCCAAACGCCATCATGGAGGTTATTTGGGGTCGAAAAGTCGTCAGCAATGTCAGAAAGGGATGTGAGGTAGTTGTCTGTTTTTCAGAAAAGAAAGGGAAAACGGGGGAAATGAAGAAACCGGGGAAAAAAGGAGAATTGAAAAATGAGAAAAGTTATAGGAATCGGGGAAATTATTCTGGATATCATATTTAAAGAGGAGCAGCCATCTATTGCTGTGCCCGGCGGGTCTGTGTTTAATGGAATGGTTTCGCTCAGTCGTATGGGGGTTCCTGTTTCTTTTATTGGTGAAGTGGGGAATGACCGCGTAGGGAAAATCATTACCGATTTTATGCAGGCCAATGGAATGGCGACTGAACACATCGTCCGTTTTGCCGACCGGAAAACTCCTGTCTCCCTGGCATTTCTCAATGAAACAAAGGATGCGGAATA
>Ga0099364_10011278_pt1 | contig 12223 bp, 7 predicted proteins | sample TergutTh196P3_FD_73070 | JGI IMG/M metagenome (GOLD analysis project Ga0099364, IMG submission 73070) | Microcerotermes parvus P3 segment gut microbial communities from Pointe-Noire, Republic of the Congo - Th196 P3 | ecosystem: Host-associated > Arthropoda: Insects > Digestive system > Gut ...
GCTCATAAGCGATCCAGTTAAACCCGGCGGCTGTGAGCGAATGGGTGAACAGCGCGCTGTTTTCGCACAGGGTCACGGTATTGTTTTCGATATTCTTTGAATGGACATACAGCGGTTTGCCGTAAGCGACACCCAGCCCTTTTCTCTGCCCCGTGGTATAGCGTATATGCCCTTTGTGCCTGCCGATAACATTTCCGTCAGTATCAATAAAATCCCCCCCGCCGTATGTTTTGCCCGTGTATTGCTCGATAAAGCCCGCATAATCACTATCCCGAACAAAACATATATCCTGGCTGTCGCGTTTATCTGCGTTTATAAACCCCTGTGCCGCCGCGATTTCCCGCGTTTCGGACTTATTCAGCTCCCCAAGCGGGAATTTGGTATGCTTCAGCTGTTCCTGGGTCATCATGTATAAAAAATAGCTTTGGTCTTTGGTTTTATCCGCCGCTTTTTTTAAGATATAGCGCTCTTTTTTTTTGTCGTATTCGATTTTGGCGTAATGCCCGGTGACCATATAATCCATACCGAGCTCTTTTGCGCGCATAAAAAACTTTTCGAATTTTAAGTACCGGTTACAGTCCACGCAGGGGTTGGGCGTAGCGCCGTTTTGGTAAGCGTTTACAAACCTGTTTATAACCTGTTTTTTAAACTCCTCGGTAAAATTAAACACATAAAAAGGCATACCGAGCCGGTGCGCCACACTGCCCGCATCTTCCGCGTCATAAAGCGAGCAGCAGCTTCTCTCGCTGTACTCTGCGCCGCCGTCGTCAAACAGTTTCATCATGGCGCAGATACACTCATAGCCTTGGGTTTTCATCAGATACGCCGCAACCGAGCTGTCCACCCCGCCGCTCACGGCGATAAGCGCCTTTTTTTTCGCCGCCGTCATACGGACGATAAAATTTTATCCGCAAGAGCGGGCAGGGTCAAGTTGTGCGTTCCCTGAATATAGTAGCTTTTGCCGCCGTCGGCCACCGTTCTTGCAAGAATTGTTTTCCACGGCCGAAAATAATAACGCGGGTCGGTTTTAGGTGGAGCGGAGCCGAAACCGCCGCTTTCTATAGGCAGCAAATCGAACACCGCCGTTGTGATATCGTTTATTTTCCGGTTTTCCTGTTTGGCGAGATTCCGCGCCATAGCAAGGCATTTTAAGTATACTTCGGGTCCTGTTACCGCGCTGCCGAAATTTAAAAACACGCCGTGCTGCAGCTTGGTTGCGGTTTCGGCGTAAATCAAAAAATCGGTATACGACGCTTCTCCCAAAACTCTGCCCTCACAGCCCGGGTGCTCATGGATTATATCGCTGCCGATGCCTATATGCACCGTTGCGGGTATTTGGTTTTTATATGCGGCGGCAAGAAGGCTTGTATCCCTGTGGGGAAAATTGTTTTCGTATATATACCTGCCCACCGCTTCGCCCGCGCCCAGCCCGAGTTTGCAGCCTTCTTTTAAAGCGTCGTTTATCTTTCCCGTTTCACTCCATAAACCGAACTGCCCTTCGCTTATATATTTTGCCACGCTCTCGCAGGTTTTACCTATGAGCGCAAACTCAAAATCATGTATCGCGCCCGCGCCGTTCGTGGCAAAATGGGTGATATACCCGGCTTCCATAAGTTTTATCATAAATTTCGCGCAGCCCGCCCGTATAACATGCGCGCCGTACATAAGTATAACGGCGGCGCCTTTTTTTCTCGCCTCGATTATATCCGCGGCAAGTTTTCCGATATCCGGGTTGTCGAACGGCTCGGGTGTGTCGATCATAACCGAAAGGTCGATATCATGCTCCCTTTCGGAAAGCGGCAGCAGTTTTAGTCTGCTGCGGTCAAATTTATCAAACGGCATAAAAAGCTAATCCCCCTGTTTTTTTAATTTTTTTATATGGAATAAACGGTTTTAACAAGCGCTTCGATATTCTCAAACGGAAATCCCGTATCGGTTTCTATATAAAACCACGAGCCGCCGTCGCGGGGCTTGAAAACCTCGTTTATAGAAAGCACAAGCTCGCGCACTTCCTCCGGGGTTCCGTGCGTCATGGTAAATGCTCTGTCCGGGTGAAGCGCTGTTGAAAAGTTATATTCCCGGCAGGCGTCCTTAAGCTCGCTCAGGCTGTAAACCGGCATCTGCGGCCATATGCTGTCAATGCCTATATCCTTAAAATCCCCGAACAGCTCAAGCACGCGCCCGCATGAATGGAAATGTATATGCCTGCCCGCCTTTTTTATCGGCTCGGTAAGCCTTTTAAGCCGCGGTTTTATCGCGTGCCTGAATAAGTCCTTGGATAAAATCAGCCCGTTCTGTGTGCCGAAATCATCGCCGAAGGCGAAGCCTTCCGCTCCGGCGGCAATCAGCGCGAGTATGTTTTCAAGGTAATAATCGGTGAGCCTGTCCAGAAAATCATTTATTTCCGCCGAATCCTCGTATAAATCCATCATAAAATTCTCAAAACCGCGCACGGCGGAAACGCGCTCAAGATACGACGCTCCCGCGCCGCACAAGGCAAAATAATCTTTTTTTACATTTTCAAAATGGTTTTTAAGTCCCTCCAGAGCCGTACCGCCGCCGGTATACTCCGGCAGGGCGGGGAAGCGGTAATCCGCCATATCCTCGCGGGATTTTACGGGGAAATCCATAGCGTGCCCCATTATACCGTACACCCTGTATTCATAGGTTACGCCCCAGTCGTCTTTGGCGAATTTGTGATAGCCGCCGTTTTCATCAAAGTCTTCGGGAGGGAGAACAGGAATGGGGCGGCGTGAGAATTTTTCGAAGTCCCCGGGGTATTCGCCGTATAAATCGTTTAATTTTTCGCCGTGCTCATAATATCCGACGGGGGTATAAAGATACTGCACCGCCGGCCGGTCAGTTTTTTTATGGTTTAAAGCGCCCATAACACGCTCGCGCGAAGTCATAAAAATTTTTCACCCTCTCCCGGTTTTTAATAATCGTTTCCTCTTATTTTTTATTATACTTGATATCTTTTTTCTTTTTTATTATTTTTTATGAAATTTCTGTTAAGGTTTTTGCAAATATGTAAAGCAGTTAAGAAGTTAAGATTGGAATAACATTATAAAACGGTTGCGCTTATATAAACACAACCGTTGCTTTCGTAAAGTATCATCCTTGACGAAAGAAAATTTTCGCTCTTTATTTATTATATTACAATATTATATAAGATTTCGGAAGAAAAGTCAATACATTTTAATGAAAAATTTTCACTTTATTTAAAAATTTTATTTTACAGCTTGGAAAAGTCCCTTAAAATCGAATTTTTTTGATTTAAAAATAATTTTAAATCCCCGCTGATATTTTTTAGCCGTCAAATATACCGTCAATAAATACACCCAAAACAGGAAGAAAATGTTAATATATTTTTATAATATTATTAATTGAAAATTTGGAGGAAGAAAATTTATGCCGAAAACAGGAAGAAATATTTATAAAAGAAAAGATGGTCGGTGGGAAGGCAGGTATATAAAAAAACGCGAAGTCGGCGGTAAAATTATTTACGGCTATGTATATGGAAAAACCTGTACAGAAGCCAAACAAAAACTTACAATGTTTAACTCAAAAGAATCTATCTTGGAGTTGCCTGCTGTAAATTTTGATAAAATTAATTTAACTTTTGCCGATATCGCAAACCGGTGGCTGCCCATAATATCAATGAGAGTAAAACCTTCCACATACGCCGGGTATAAAGCTGCGCTTGATTTACACATACTGCCGTATTTGGGGAAGTTTGAGATACAAGGCTTGTCAGCAATTGACATTGGCTGTTTTGCCAAAGATAAACTGGAGAAAGGGCGCATAGACGGGAAAGGCGGTCTTTCAGCAAAAACCGTAAGGGATATACTTTCAATAATTAAGGCGGTTATTGATTTTGCCGGCAAAGAAAATTTTATCAATAGTGGATTTAAAATAACTTATCCGAAACAACACAAAAAAGCCATGCGCGTATTATCGCGTCAGGAACAGAAATATCTGGAAGCAGCCCTGATAAATGATATTAATATTCAAAAATTAGGGATTTTATTTTGTCTTTATACAGGGCTTCGAATCGGTGAAATTTGCGCTTTGCGCTGGCAGGATATATCTTCAGATTTCGATATGGTATCGGTCAGGCAGACGCTTCAGCGAACAAAAAATTTAAATGATGATGAAAATAAAACAAAAATCCTTATAGATACACCTAAAAGTCCGAGTTCTGTGAGAAATATTCCTCTTCCGAAATTTTTATCGGTATATTTACGGGAATTTATCAGCGATAGCCGCGAATATTTTTTAGCCACAGAAGATAAAATTTTTACAGAACCGCGCACTATGCAAAACCATTTTATGAGAATCATCAAAGCCTCTAATATAGCTGAAGCAAATTATCATTGCCTCCGTCATACCTTCGCCACTCGCTGTATTGAAGCGGGTGTAGATATTAAGTCTTTAAGCGAAATGCTTGGTCATTCCAATGTAAATATTACGTTAAACCGTTATGTACATTCCTTGTTTGAACAAAAGCGCGAAGGTATTGATAAATTAGAAAAAAATAGAGGGGTATAAAAATTTATAGCAGTCAAAAAAAACGTCAGGAAACAAGAAAATCCGGAACATATGAGGATTCTTTCGGTTCTTTCGTCAAGGATGATACTTTACGAAAGAGTGCCGTATGTTCCGGGTAATACTTTGAATAATCAAAAAATATAGATTGGCGTATAAATTATTATAACAGGTTCATGCGCTTGAAAGTCAACATTAAAAATAAAAATAATTTTATTTAATTAAACATTAACAGGCTTATTCTATAAAACTTTGGGGGATCCTTGGTATTTATACGGAACGATGGTCGATTGAGGAGTTTCATCGACAGACCAAAGATATTTTGGCTTTTAACAAATACTAAATTCAATCGACTCAATAAATACATATAGCAAAAAGAGAGGATAGATTTTTATGGCAAACTATGTATGTAGAGTATGTAAAAAAAAGATATTGGAAAAATATGAATACTGCCCATATTGCGGTTGGATTAACAGAAGGATTGAAATTCCTGGAGACAAATTATATTTTATCAAACCCGATAAAACGGAAGATTTAAAGACAGATATATGCATAAAATATGAAGGAAGTACGCCTGTTAATGCAAATTTCGAAATAAAAGGCAATAATTCTATATTTTTCGAAGATGGTACACAGACCAAAACCTTCACTTTTGATAAAGAAAATTATAATACTTTGACCTTTGTTTTTAAATTTGAATCTGGAAAGCACTACAATGATAGGGATAGTTTTACTTTAGAAGGTACTGCGAATGATTATCCTCCTATGCTTGACTCAATTCATGAGGAGATTACAGAACGCCCGTACGGTAAAAATAAAATGGCAGACTCTGATTATTACAGGGATATTTCAATAGAATTTGAAATAATTTTATCTGAATATACTAAATTGGAAACAGACCGTGCGCTTGTGATTTTTAATAAATCTAATTCCACTATGCCAGAGTTGATTTCAATTTTTAATATAGGTGAATGCGATGCTGTACTTAAAAACGTTGAATGCGATGATGTTAATTTTGAAATTATCCTTCCTGAGGACCCTGTAATTATAAAAAATAAATCTGCTGTTGTAACAATAAATTATAAAGGAGGTCCACTAATCAAAGATTTTTTTAAAGAAGCGCAGATTAATTATATGATAGGAAATAAAGAGGATTTTATAAAAATATATTTTTATATTTCCGAACAAGAAGAAAAGATAGATCCATTAGGTTATGACAATATTATTGCAATAGATTTCGGCACTTCTAAGACTGCTGTTTCATACCTTGTTTTGAGAGATTTGAAAGAATCTGAAGCACCAGAGGATAATATAGAAAACTTGATTTTTGAAGGGAAAGATATTGTTGAGCCAACCGACTCTATGCCGTCATGTATAGGTTATAATGGAAAAAACATTTATATTGGAGAACTAGCGGTATTGAATTGGAATGAAAAAGATTGGGCTTGTACAGATAGAATTAAAACACATTTGCGTGATGACAAAATAAGTTTTACGACTGGCGAACCAAAAGAGGTAAGCGGGGTAGTAAAAGATTTTTTCAAGACGCTAAAAAATTACCATCTTAAAAAATTTACAGAAGTAGAAGAAGATGGTCATAGATACCCAGTTCGTAATAAATATATTATTACCCTGCCAGTTCTTGACGATGGCGAAGAAAAAGAAAACAAAGAAAAGCTTTATGAAAAACAGCAAGATGTAACTATTAAAAGCGCAGAAGCAGTTTTTTTAACTGAATATATGAATATGAAAAACGATGACATATATACTTTAAAAGAATCGCAGGCAGCGATGTTTTCTATAGTAAATATTATTCAGAAGCATCCGCCAGGGTGGAAAAATATTAATTTGAATTCCGGTGATATTATATGTGTTTTCGATTATGGTGCAGGAACCCTTGACATATCATTTGGAATATATGATATCAGAAACGATAAACCAAATATTATAAAAATAGCGGATATAGGACGATATTATAATAAAGATAATCAACGCATTAATTTAGGCGGTGATCGTATTGACAATAATATGTTCATCAGTTTTCTTAAAAAAATGGACAATATGGGAACAAAAACTGATGAAAATGTTGATGCATCAGATATCGAAAGTATTATTGGTGAAGGAGGAGCGCAAAAAAAGGAGTATAAAAAGAGCGTCAAATTTAACGGCAGTCTGTCAAGTGATAAAGAAGATGGCAGCGATATATTACTAAATGATGAAAACGGCAATAATATATTGCTGCGTGATGATAATGGAAATATATTATTTAAGGATAAAGCCGGTGATACAACATCAATAGCTTCTGAGAGCGATTATTATCCTGGTGAAGATTTAAAAACAATAAGGGATGCTGTAGGTAAAACAAAAATAGAGATTTCTGAAAGCTATTGGGAAACTGAATACGGAGAAGATAAAGTTGTTGTTACAGCAGGATTTACAAAAGATAATATTGATAAAATTTCAACTTTTTCGAAAGAAACATTCAAAAATATAATCTCCGAAGATATCAATGCAGCTATAAAAGAAATGTTAGAAGTAATAAATAGCAATGAATTGCTTGATGGCGATAAATCAAAAATCAAATATATATTTCTTGTGGGGGGGTCAAGTCTTTTTAAGGAGATAAAAGAAAAATTGTCCGATGAGTTTGGTGAAGGAAGAGTTTATAGTCCGTATGATTACGCTTACGAAGATGATATAAATGATGGAATAGATGAAAAAATTCACACTCAAGTAAGAAAAGAAGCCGTACACTCTATAGCACGAGGCGCAGTTTTGTCATACTTGACTAAAATCGAAAATGTATTAAATTTTGATGTGAAAATTCAAAATGAAGATAACGAACTTGATATTGATAATATGTTTGATTTTAAAAAACACGCAACTATTCCTATAAAGAGTAGAACGTTCGAGATTAGCAAACCTGTTGGTAATGTAATGCAATATTCTTTCAATATAATGGCTTGTATTAATGATAATAATGTTGATGTAGAATGCCTTTTGGGAAAAGCAGTTATAACGCCAGAAAATTTTGGAGAAAATTCTAAAATATTTATGAGAACCGCTATAGACGAAAATCGCAAATTACAAGTGGAATATTCCCCTGTTAGAAGCGGTACGTATGAATCCGCGAATAAAAATGAACTTGAAATTATTGTATGATTTAAGGTATTTAGCGAGGTAATAATGGAAATCCACATATCATTAGATCCAAAGCAAATATATAAAAAATATATAGGAGTACGGAAAAATCTATCAGAAGTATGTCGGCTCGAAAAAAAAGAACTCGAAAAAAAAGAATATATAGAAAAATTAGAAAATATTCTTTTTCATATGCATATTATAACTAAAATAAATGTAGATGAAAATAGAAATATATTCAATCACTTGCAAGGTAAAGATAGTATTTTTAAAATTGTAAATTTATCAACTAATTATAAAATTAATCTCAATAGAAGTAGTTTTGTTAATATGCCTGTTGTTGTAGAAGAATTTATTTATAATATTCGCTATATATTTAATCGTAAAAATTATCATAATTTTAAAGAAATGGTTGTTAGCAATGGAAATGAAACAAATAATGAAATTTTTGAGAGTTTTAAATCTTTTTTAAAATCTATTTATGATGATTTAATTGTTTCATATTTTGAATCAATAATAAATGAAAAAATAGCAAAAAACATTTGTATAGAAAATGATACTTTAATATATCTTAATAATAATAAAAAACAACCTTTAATGGAAAAAGTATTTGAAATAAATATAAATGATGAATTCACGGATGTTAGTATAGATAAAGAAGCGTTTGAATATTTCATGGAGAACAGAGAAGCATTTGAAAACTTCATGGAAAATAAAGAAGCGTATGAATATTTCATGGAGAACAAAGAAGCTTTTGAAAACTTCATGGAGAACAAAGATATCACAGAACCGAAAAAAATTTTAACGCTTGAATGTACATCTGATAAAAATAAAAATCTGGCAAATGTAGAGTCTGCATTGCTCGAAAAAAAAGAAAATATAGCTGATGTATTGAGAAAGCATCTTGATGAGAATGAGGTTTTAAATGAAAATAGTCATCCCATAAAATTGGCAACGACTTACTTGATAGATTTATACTTGATAGACTTATACGAAAATAATCCTAAGAATTTAAATGTATTAGAAAAAGCCGAGTTATTTAAATTAAAAAAACATCTTGATTTGATAAATAACTTTATAGATGACAAAACAGAATATAATAAACATGATAATGGTTGTATCAAACTCCGAGAGTATTTCGAACAATTTCGTGATGAACTTTATAACAAATATAATATACAACGTATTAAACACACAAAATCGAAGCCTTTTAAAGATGGATATATTGTTAAAGACATTATTGAAAATAAATCCAACAATGGAAGAGGTAATGTTAATTCATGGGAATGGATTATTGCGGAAGATGCGACTACATACACAATCGATAATAATTTGAAAATAGGAGCGGTAAAACTATTTGAACCACCTATATTTGCAGATTATAAAAATATAAAAGAACATTTAAAAACAATGTGTATTTGTTTGCTTAATTATAACATAGAAAGTGACAGAGAAGCGATCAAACAACAAATTATTATGACGGCAGAATCAAAAGAAATCTCAGAAAACTTTTTTAAATTTATTGAAATTTTAGATAGCGAAAAATCTCAATATGAAAAATTCGTTAAAGATTTTAAGAAAAGATTATATAAAATAAAATTAAAAATATGTTTTTTTGGTACAGAGACTAAAAAAATATCCGAAGAGCAATATAATGGTATTTTAAAACAATATGGAATAACGGAATCTGATATTGATGAAACACTTTACCCTGTTGAAAAAATAAATATGGATGAAAAATATTTGTTTCACAGAAAAGGTATACAGCTTATTGATATAAAACATGACGAATCAAAAGTTCTCAGAAGGGTGGCAATTACAAGAGTAATCTACAATAGTTGGTCTGATTGGCTGAAAGAGGATTATAAAGTTGATGCGCGTTTGTTATGTTTAATGTTAAAACTGGCTGAAAATAACATTGGTGATTTAGCCAAAGAAAACACATTTGATAAATGGGTTAATAAAACCAGTGAAGAAGATTTAAACAAATTAAACGATAATATTAATGCCATAGAAAATTCTGTAAAATCTGCGGAAAATCTGAAAAATTTTGAAAAAAAGGAGATTGATGATTTGTGTGCATTATTAAAAAAAATGAAAGTTTGGTTGGGAAATTGGCGTAAAAATGTTGAACCGATTGATCAAAACTTCATAAATAATTTTATTAAAAATAATATGGATAATGTTCAAAAACTTGAAGAATTTTTGGAATTCAATATAGAATGGGAGGAAAGTGTTACACACAATGAAGGTAAAGACTATTTAACTATTAAAGATATTATACCTCAAGGACGCGCAAAAAAGATAAATAAAAATGAGTTTGAAGTTATAGAACCTTCCAAAGCAACGATAAAAGCATATAAACGTCCTTCCGAATTTACAGAAGGAATTAAATTAATAAATAAATTTATTCACGAAATAGATTTAACAACAAATGAAAATTTTGAAAATATAAAAAAATCCGTATTAAATTTATTAATTCCTATACCAAATTATATATCAGTAATTCATGAAGCAGATAATATAAATATTAATGAAATTATTGATTGGGCTAAAAATAAAAAAGATGTTATGTTTAAGATTTTTTCACTGGATATTAGTATTATTTTCAAAGATTTCATATTTCAACTCGAAAATATTACTGCTAATGAAGAGTTAGAAAAGATAAAGAAATGTGAAAATTATTCTATAGAAGAATGGGGTAAATATAAAGAAAAATTAAAAAACAAAGGTATCCAGGCAATTAATATAGAAAAACCGGTGATAGAAAATGGTACAGTTGTAAAAAAAGGAGCAAAAACGCAAAATAATTGGGAACGTTCTCAATATAAAGGCAATGTTAAATGCAATCCAAGTGATTATGGAACGGTTGCTGAGATTGTATTTTCTGGCGTTGAAGTCGATGGTCAGCTTTTAGTGCGACCGAATGTTAAATATTTTACTGAAGAAAATAAATTTCAAATAAATTAAATCTAAATCATTTGCCTAAAATGAAAGGAGTATTTTATGAATATTTTGATAAATATTGTTGCTTTTTTAGCATTTTTTGTTCTTTTTATATGTGTGGGATATAATCTTATTGTGCAAAAGGTTAAGCCCATATACTCGGTAACAGTAATGTATATTATGATTGGATTATTTCTTTTATCCAGCGCTCTGTATATGGCATTTTTAGGAGCAGCGGCGATAATAGCAAGGGTTGCAATAGCCGACAATCTATGGTTATGGCTTGGTGTTGGAGCGGCATTAATTGTAATATGTGCGATGTTTTTTGTGCGTAAAAAAAGATAATACAACTACAAATTAAAGATAGGCGATTGCGAAAAGAAAAAGAACAGAGAATGAATAAAAGGAAAGGGAGAAAACAGAAAAAAAGAACGCAGAAGAAAAGCGGTAAAAAACGAAAAACCGCAGGGAGAAGTATAAAAAGGGCGAAGTTAAGCAGAAATGATTTGGCGAATTGATTTAAGAGATTGGGTTTATTCAAGGAAAAAGCGAGGATAACACCGATAAGATTGGCAATACCGGCAGAGAGCAAGTCAGCCTTAGCAGTACGAACAGAAAGAGATTTACGGTAAGCGCCGCCAAGAGTAGATTTAAGTAGGAAAATGGAGCGTTCGATGGAAATGCGGTGGTTGTAAAGGTTATCCCAATGTTCGGTACCGCGAGGAATGCCGGGGTAAAGGCGAAGCTGCTGCTTGTCGGGGTAAGTGTAAACACAACGACCGTAAGAAGAAGAAGTGCAAGGAGAAGGGCAATTACAAGAAACAGATTTGGCGACAGGAACGGACAAATGACAGGCGAATTTGAAGCGAAGAGAGCGGTTTTTGCCGGCACAAGGACCGATGAAAGAGAAGGGAGTACCGTCGATGGGACAAATAGGAGTGCCGTTGAGAGCGAAATCTGAGTGTGCGGAAGCAGAATTACGGAGATTAAGAGGAATACAGATACGCTGGAAGTGGAAATCATTGCGTAGGGTGGAGTAATTGTCGTAAGAGTCGAATGCAGAATCGGCGAGGAAAGTATGGAAAGAGTCGGAAAAAACCGGGGTGAGTTTCGAAAAAGTCGGAGAGAACAGGTTTAAGCGAGGTGGAATCACCAATTTCCTTGTCAAGGGTGGGGTCATCGGTTTTCTGGGAAACAACGTCGGGGTGTTTAGCCCTGAAAGTATCATCAAAAACGTTGATGTCCCGAATGATACCGAGCCCGTTTGACAGAATCCCGACTTTGTGGGCGTAGCAGAAATAACCGTTGATGTACTGCTGTTTTACGAACGGGTTAGCTTCGGCAGATTCAGGCATTTGGGAGTATGTAAGAGTGTGAGCGTTGATATCGGGGTTTTTGGCGGCGATTTTCTTAGCGTTGTTCAGCTTGGAGTTCAAGTGTTTTGAATTGTTTTCTTTCACATAAGCCTCCACTCCTGTTGGGTCATATATCAGGTAACCAGACTTTTGCGGGTCAAGCTCACGGCATATCGGCTCGGTCGCGACTACAAAGTTATCAAATATCATTTTGATGTACTCGACGAATGTCT
>Ga0099364_10011279_pt1 | contig 12223 bp, 8 predicted proteins | sample TergutTh196P3_FD_73070 | JGI IMG/M metagenome (GOLD analysis project Ga0099364, IMG submission 73070) | Microcerotermes parvus P3 segment gut microbial communities from Pointe-Noire, Republic of the Congo - Th196 P3 | ecosystem: Host-associated > Arthropoda: Insects > Digestive system > Gut ...
AGCCCGATACGCTACTACCACCCACTATATAATCAGCAGTGCCTGAAACTTGCAAAGTAGATCCATTAAATACCATATCATCTGGAATATCGGCTTTCAATGCAAAACCCGTATCATGCAACACCCCACCCTTCAATTGAACATTCCCGCCTATGACCTGACCGTTGCCCAGAAGGAGTTTGTCTCCGTTGCCGGTGTCGCCCATTCGAACACATAATATAACATCGCCGGGTTGTAAGAGTTGAGTAGCGTTGGTTTGATTGTAGTACAGAGCATAAAGAGTAACAGCGTTGCCATTACCGCCTCTGGTATGTCTACCTACAATAGCAGTCCAAATTGGTATGGTAATATTCTGCCCTCCTGTTATGGCAGGTGATGTTCCTAATCCTGCTATGTTAGGGAAATTTGCGTTTGTAGCAACCCAGTCTACATAACCTGCGCTACTCTGTGCTTTATCTGTAGGTATAGACAATATACGATTACTTACCCCACTCGTTCTTAACTGTGACAAAACACCATTGCTACTGAACGTCCAATCGCCTTCCCATATCAAATTACCCGATTGTAGATTGACAATGTGGGAGACTTCAGCGTGCTTTACATGACCTTTTATATCCAAATTTCCACTTGCATCAACAGTTATTAGAAATTCGGGCGATGTGTTTGTTCCGGCAGCAATCTGCGCAGCTGTGTGTCTTGCCAATAAAACAGTAAAATCATAACTGTTTAACCCCCCGCCTATTGCATAAGTATTGCCAGCTCCATCGCGCCATCCAAAAGCAAAAGATGCGGAATTGTTATTAGGTGGTAAACCTTTGAAAAATGAAGCGCCTATTAGGCTTTGTATCCAGCTATGACTGGCTTGTCTTCCACTAATTTGACCTGACATACTCCCACCTTCAAGTAGAAGAAATCTGTATGTTGCAACTATTTCTGTTCCAGTTGGCGGTGTTGTTGTTAAAGTTTCAGTAAAATTAGCGCCCCCTGAATTACTGCCTCTAAATCTGACATCATAAGTGCCGCTGTTGCCGCCTGTATTTCTTAGTAAAAACCATTTCTCATTTTCTGCGCCATTTGGTACAAAAACGATACTTGCTCTATAATAACCGGTATATCCGTATTCTGCTGTTATAGTATGATTGTTTGAATAATTATTATCAGCAAATAAAAGAGAATATTTTGCTACAATGTTAGTCCCTAATACACTAGTGTGGATATTCAATATTTCCACTGTTCCGCTAAAAGAACCGTTTAATCTGAATACCCACCAATTGCCGTCTATCCATTCTTGATGTGTTATTCGCCTTGTGAATATTACCTCACGACCAAAACTTTCCGACAATCCTGTGTGGGTATGTACCACATCCGCTTTCCCCGCAATAGCTACAGCAATAGTTCCATTCAGCCATTCCGTAGAAACCCTTAACGCCCCGCCGCCTGTTAATATAATACTTTCGCTATCTGCACTATAATACTGGTCAAAAACCTTTTGCCATGCCGTTGTACTGGTTGCGCTGTTCCACCAAGCCCTTCCAGTTCTGCCGGGCATGGTGGTATTCATATTTTCGATAAAGTAATAATCGCCGTCCTCCCCTGTTGGCGGCAAATCGGTTTCCAAAGCAAGCGAAATTGGCACTTTCAGACCTCCGGCAGGTATAGTGGCGACTATATCCTGCATCAAGCCCCAAACAGATTTTGCGGTAGGGTACTGCTGGCTTGTAGACAAAGAGCTTATCTCTACCTTGTTTGTTTTGTCTTCTTTGGTGTCTAATGTTGCCGGTAAATTTTCTATTTCTGCAATCGTATATTCCGGTTTGTTTGGCTGTTTTGCCCATTGTGGCACTGTCGGGTCGGTTTCTTCCTGCAATGCCGTGTTTGCCTTATCTAAACTTCCCTGAACCGAAGCGTCTAAATCTTCTTTTGGTATGCCGTCCGCGGGTTTAGAGTATTTGCTTTTCGCAAAGTTCACAACCTGCATTATCTTATTCCAGACCGTCTGAAACATCTCCCTCACAGTCGTAGTGTCTACCGCCGGAGTGCTAACATCTACCTCGTCGCCAGTCTCTTCTAATAGCGAAACATCGGCAGCGCCTACCTCTTTTAAACTCCTGTCGGGCTGGATAATCGCTAATTTGTGTTCTCCATGCTCTAAAAAAGACACTCTCTGTCCGGCGTATGCCGTGGGATAGCTGGCAGCGTACGCTTCTGCTTCTTCCCTCGACGACCAGACGGATGTAGGGTCTTGCGGAGCTTCAAAAAGTCGCTGAAATTGTGTGTATACTGGTGTTTGTGGCGTGTTCATTTGATTACATACATTATATTATTACTTCAAAATTCTTTGTCCCCGCATACGGCACAGGCGACGTTACATAATAAACATTGCACAGCACCTCGCCCACTACAACCTGCACGCTCGACAACTCAAATAATGCCGTCATCTCGTATTGGGGCGTTGTGCTCATCACTTTTTGCGGAGCGCCCAACGCTGCCGGCACAACTATACAAACCGTTATTGTGCCAAGCGGCGCGGTAAACTCAAACACTGCGCCTTTGCCCGGGTTATGCAACACAAATGGCGAGGCTTCGTATACCGGCTCTACCGTGCTGAGATGCATAACCCCCCATTCCGACTGTGGTGGCGTTGCTTCAGCTGTGCCGCCTGCATACAGGGTAGCGCCCGATTTGGATACATTCATATATATGACTCCATTATCTGCCTGTATACGTTCTTGTGTCAGTGTTATCACGCCGGTTATAGCTAACGGAGTGTCTGACATTGTCACACGCAAGCCGCCCGAAGTTTGAACAATCTGTATATCGTTGTCGCCCGTCTCGCCACCGTCCCATACAAAACTGTAGGGCGCCGGTTTGTCGTTAGCGGTTGATACAACGGTTATGTCGATTGTGCCGCCTGTCACTCCGAACGTGTGCTCCGTCAGGTCTACCTCAAAAATATATTCAGTGTCGTCGGGCGAACATTCATCGCTCTGAATGATAAAATCATTGACTTCTATTATTCGCGCGCTATGCAAGCCGCCCAAGTGGTATAAAAACTCCTCCTTTCGCTTGAGCTTTTGCGACTGCGGCAACAACTGAAAATCTTCAACAGATATAGCAGGAACACTGCCAAAAGCATCAAGCAACGACCAGGATACCAATTCGCCGGTAGACGAATTTTTGAGAGCCAGGGTCGTGGCAGACGCGGTGTTGTTATATTTGTATTCCTGAGGCATTTTTGCATACTATATCTATAATAAATAAGTAACCGACACAGAAAGGATGTCATTGTTGTTTAAACCATCGTTGCGAAAATAGAAATCACCAGCTGTATCCAAGGTAACAAACTTAGGATAACTTGCAGTTGAGTTATTTCGCAAAGCAAAGTCACACGCTGTTTCTATCCTCGGTAGCGGCAGATTGACTACTCTGGCAAAGACGTTATTTCTGCCAACACTTCCGCCCATCCTCATGTTAAATGATACTGTAACCGCATACGGCGTGACCAAAGCACGAGAAGACTGAATAGTGTGTATAGTAGAAACGGGAGCAATAGCATTAGATACAATCTCTCCTTCAGAAGGGTTCAATAACTGCCATGCATGTCCGTCATATATAAGCAACGCTCTGTGTCGTGGTGGTATCTTTGCGGTTGCCGCAAGGTTTGGAGGTATTGATGAGCTTTGCGGCTGCGACCCCTTATGCTGAATAGGCGAAGCCCCTGTGTCATTTACTTCAAACGTTGGATTTAAGGTTAAAACCCCTGCTTCGAAAAGCACAACTACCAAAGTCCCTACTTCTTTTACAAAACCGGGAATGATTGCCGTGCGCGGACCGGAACTCCCGCTTTGGTTGTCTACGCAATACCAGATTTTTTCAATCGGGATGCCGGATGGGATTACTCTCTTTACCTCTCCGTGCTCGTTAAGACCTATCAGTGCGCTTGCGCTGTCAAATCCTATCAAATCAAAATCTTTTACATCTTTATCCACTAAATCATTCATTATTATTACAATTTATTAAATTAAATTTTTTACTAATCAAATTAAATTCCTTCCTGATAAAAGCGCCTTGTGTTATTAAATTAAAATCGCCACTAACCAAGTTTAAGTCGCCGTTAGTCAGATTAAAATCATTATTGCTCCAAACAAACTCACTGCCAATTAGATTGATGCCGCAAATAGGCTCAGGCACGTTGTATTGGCAAATGTAGTCGTTCCAAATTCCCACCATCAACGCACTGAAACCGTCGCTTCCATAACCACTACTATCGCCCGCATTTTCTACCACTTCCAGTGTCCACGCCCGTTTTTCATAGCCCTCTTCGTCGTTTACGTTCCACTGTGCGCCCTCGTGTTCAACGTGCTGCACCCCGTTCACATATACCGTATCGCAACCCCACGCCTTGTGTATTATCTTGAAAAAATCATCAGGCACGCCAATCGCGCCACCAACTGTGAATATTTTTGTGAAATACGTGACAGAGTGCAGCATCTCAAACATGCCGCCCTGCTTTTGATATATCGTGTTATTTGACCGCGGATTGTCGCTTTTCATCAAAAAGCCGCCTTCGGTGCGTAGCGAGAACATGTCTATCGCATCAAAATTTATGTCGTTGTCGTTTATGGAGTTTTTGTAATGCAGTAAGGTTATCGCTTCATTGTCGGTTGAAATGCATAATATCCCGCTGATGTATTTTTGTGGTAATTCATTTTGAGCATCGCCGGTTATAACAAGACGGTACAAGCCCGCCAAGCCGTAAAAATTGATATTGAACGTGTAGAAAAAACGGTCGTTGTTTTCGCCCAAAACGCTGATAGAAGGTGTTAGTGTCTTTACTGGTTTTCGATACTTATTTTCAATAGTTAGCAACACGTCATACATTACTCCCACCGATGCTAACTGTATATTCGTTCGGTCGAAAGGGCTATATTTTTGCACATAGTCGCCCTCGCGCTGATTTTTACCGGCGCGTTGGTCGAAAAATCGAATCGGATTGATTCGCGGAATATGCAAAAGCGTTTTCATTAAAAATAAATTTCCGCAAAGGTACAACAGGCGTTTTGCTTAAATACTATGTTTTAATGATACTTTAATGATGCTTTAATGATAAAGTAGAAAAAAATTGATTTTTTTTGCAAGTAGAAAAATAAATTGTATCTTTGCGGCGTTATTATAGTAGAGCGAAATTGTTGGAGGCATTAGTCGGGTTCAAGTCCCGAATCGTTCACGAGCGACAACGAAGAGAGCAATCCTTTGTCTAGTTCACCAGTCCGGCGGGGGGGCGGCGAAAAGCGCAAATACGTACAGGAAGGGGCTATTTCGCCTCTTTTTGTTTTTCCCAAAACAATTTAAGAAGACTTTTTTTGTCAATGTAATAGATGTCAGGTAATGCGCTTGTTTGCCCCTTCAAAAATCTGCCAACTTCTCTACCTACGGAATTACTAAATATTTCAAATTTTTCTGCCTTTGTAAAGTAAAATATTGCATTATCGGCTTTTCTGGCGTCTTTTATGTGGTTTCTTATTGTTTGTTCGTTTGAGTGTTCAATATATTTAATATCCCAAGTGTGATTGTCAAACCTTATGTCAGGACTTTTATCATCGCCTTCCGGCAAAAACTCAACTTGCTTACCGTTATACATGGCAAGTATCTCCCCTACGGTCTTTTCAGCCTTTCCGCCACCACCAGTTTTCGTGAAATTGTGGTCTTTGTGATAAACAACGTAACCGCCGCTTATTTCGTCAAAGTATTCCTTTGTCCAAAATAGCGGGTCGTATGCTTCGTATTTTGCCTGCGCCTGTCTAATACATTCTACCTTATCTATCACCTTCATTTCGGTTTCAAAAATCGGCGCAAAGATAATCAAAATTTTTATTTTCCTGCCAGTCTTTTTTTTACTTCCGATGCAATTGAGCCTTCGTGCAACGCTGCATACGACTTACCGTTGTTCACGTTGTGGTGTACCTGTTGCGGTTTTCTGTTTATAGGTCTTCCTATCGCGCTATAACTATACTTACTCTCGTGTGCTATACGGCAATATATCGCCCTTGCGGCTTGATGCAAATCGTCAATCTTGCGACGGTCGGCGACGTTGTCTTTCTTAACGCCTACGACCTCGCAAATAACTGTTAATATGTCATCAAGCCGAGCCATGCTTTAATATATTCTATTATAAATCCTCAACTATACGCCCTATTATATTTTCAATACTAAAATGGTCGTCTTCGGTTGGGAAGTTACCATGATACAAGTCTGTGAATGTTAATGTAATGATAGAGTATGTCATTCCTTGCGAATATACCACTTGAACATTGCCACACGCAGCATAGGGTTCGCTCCAATCTTTTTGCCCGACAAATGAATGTGAGGACGCATTTACGTTAATGCTTCCCACTGTTTTTTGAAAAGCAGCCTGACCCCGAAGCGTCCCATGATAATTTGTTCCGCGAACATCAAAATTTAATGAGCACGAAAAGTCAAGAATACCATTAAATTCTTCCGTGATAATCATCGGAAAGTCAAATTGTAATTTTATCCCCTTTGGCGTTGAATGTGAGGGGCCGCCACCTGTTATCACAAACTCGCGGTGTGGCTCACTCGCAAAAGCGTATTTGAGCGGCGTTTGGTTGTCAAGCCGTTTCCAAAATGGGTATGGTGTCGCCCAATTACCACCGGTAACATACCGCATCCATTTTCCGCGATTGGAAAAATTAGTAAGCGTTACCGAAAAGTATTGTCCCGGCGTTTGTGTTTCTACTACTTCTACTAACGCTCCGGACGCAGTATTCAGGTCTTCGGGCAAATCTTCGTATTCTGAAATGAAGGTATTGCGCAAGGCGTAATTGCCGCCGCCGAGCGCTAGTACCAGATTAAGAATAGATGTAAACTCGCCCGGCTCGATTTGTCGCGCCTGACGAAACTCGCTGTCTGTTCCATCGATAACATGGGAAGTAATTCTTTTTGTTTCCAGATGAGTAAAAGTCTGTACGTCAAAAGTCTCATCAGACCAGTCATCATAACCCAAGCGTGACTGCCGTGTGCCTATTCTTGCGTTGTCTACAGCTCCCGGATAGCCTTTGATATGGCTAATCTCAAAATCACCGCCCATACCTGACCATGTACCTAATGTAACCGGATACGATACGGCGGGATTTTCCATGTGTTCCAAAAACTCTTCTTTTGAAAACGGGTCTTGTGATGAGGAGAGGATAGAAAATTCTAACTCTCCCGCCATGTACCCGGTGCCGGCTTCAATTCGATAAAAGTGTTCATACAATATCATGGTGTTCGGGATAGAGTTAGGGTCTGAGCCGCCTACAAAGAGCTTGTCATCCTTCACTTTCAACCGATTTTCAGGGTCATCATGCACAAGTTCATTTACATCATCTATGCCGGAACCACCGCCTACAGGGACGATTGTTTCGGTTGCATGGAAAGTCCATGACATATTAGGAAGATACCTGTTTTCCGTTGCTCCGGTATCATGTCGGACAACACGTGCATATATACTGTTGGTTTCCGCCCAAATACAGGTAATTGTACCGATGTAATCAGGTGTCGTACCTAAATTCTGAAGCCATCTAAAAAAGCCTGTTGCGGGCGTAGCTGTCTCATAAGAATTAGAACCCACTGCATTAAGAGCCGCTATTACATGTCCCCTCGACTGATTTCCGACGGGAAGTGGGACATCAAAAAGCTTGGTCTTACTAATAACAGAAAAACTTAAATGATGGTTTTCAGAGCCGTTTTGTCCTCCCTGTCCACAGCCTCCTATAAAGTCGTATTTGTAGAATGGAATACCTTTGACCATTGCTTCATTTTTCCTAGCAAAAGTTTCTAGCGGTCTGTTTGGGCGATTATCACGAACAGCCACAGTCGGAGCGATAGGTACACTATCAATATTTGATGTTGAAGCATCAGCAATAAATAACGTTCCATTGCCTATTACTTCGCCAAATTCTACCGACCCCGTTTGGTCTGCTGCCGTATTGCCTATTGTTGCATTTGCATTTGTCATATTCACATCAAGTCGCTCTATTTTGCAAATAGTATTCGACCCAAAATTAAGTCGCGAAGAGTGTCTTACTTGAACTAATTCCATAGGAACTTGTGTGTTGAAAAACGGCGCCTTGTTTACAAACTCAACATTAGGGCAGTTATGCAAATACAGCCTGTTGCAAGCATTGTAAGATGATCCCATAAAGCATAGATGACCCGGAATGTTATCTATATACAATGCTCCTGTGCTTGCTTCCTGATTTTCAAAATGTATATCAAAATAAGCGCGGGTTGCGGAAATTGGATGTCCCGAATTAACAAAATTGTATAAATAAACATTCCCTGTTATTGGTTGGTTGATATGGAGATAGATATGATTTGTCAGCCACCTGTTATTAAAATTCTCGTTAAGGAATGTTTGCAGGTTTGTAAAATCTACCCCTTGAACAAATCGCCTGCTTCCGTCAGAGGCAACTGCATTAAACCGTCTGCGTGTTTCGGTTTTTGCGGCAAATGTTTCGGTAGCCCATTCTCTATCCGCAAACTGCCTAAAGCCCTCGTCAGACCATCTCGGAGTAGTCGCCAAATCTCTAACTCTCGCAGTCCATAACTCGTTATTGGTAAACAGCATTGTGACCAAACAATAAGACAAACTACGTCTTAATTCCAAAACAGCGCCACGCCCTGGCGGTCTTAACTCCGTTGGCAAGTCCGCAAAGTTAGCCCATTGTGCAGAAGCAAATGATATTGTTTTTTTGGTTTGCGGCGTTGGCATTAAATCAACGATGGTATTAAGCAGTGACGTCGGGTCGCTTGGCGCAGTTATTTGCTCCATTTCGGCGTATTTTTTCGCTTCCGCTGAAGTTTCATCAATAGACTTTTCAAGTTCTTCAAACATTTTTTCAGCGATTTCTTTCCAACTGTTAAAAACTGACAACTGATTTTCAATGCCTGTTATTGCTGTTTCAAAAGTCAAAACGTCTACTTTGCCCGACAACAGATTGGTTATTTCGGTTTTGTCGAAATAGTCCGTCAAGTCTACTTTTTCGGTTTCTAATTGCTGTGGTTGCGTACCGTCCCACCACCAATCAGGCTCGTCCCTTGCTATTATTAAGAGATTGGTGCCTGCGGTTAGGCTGTCTGCATTGTCGCTAACAGCAAGCCATTCGAGCATTGCCTGTGTTGTGGCGAATACTTTTGCCTGCGAGCGTCCTTCGGCTATTGAACGCACTGTTGCTACTTCCGAGCGAATGTCGGCATGTGCGGTTTCGCTTGTGTTGTGGGTTGCGGTAGTGCCTGCCGGCTCTGCGCCAACTTCGGACGGCGTGGTAGGTATCTCGGTTTTGAGAGCGAAACCCGAAACATCGGGCAAGTCGGCTGTTTTTGCAAACACGCCGTCTTTGACACGCAGCGGGTCATCGTCCGTGCCGGCGCCTTCTATTGTTGTGTTGTCGGGAGCGCCGAAGCCGTCGTTTCCTTTGTCGCCTTCTTTGCCTTTTAGCGATGCAATAAAATCAGCCTCGCTGCCGGTATTGCCTTCGTCTAACCATATTTGATAAGCCGATTTACCATCGTCGCCTTTTGAGCCTTTGATGTTTTGCGTTGCCGGTGGCGTTGTTGTTTCTGACCGTCCCCACGATAAATCGCCGGCGGCATCTACAGATGGGAGCCACGCCATATTACTTGAGCCGTTGTTGGTAGATGGGTCTATCCATTCGGTATTAAAATCATCGTCAGAGGCTTTTGCAAGCACCTGTCCGGCTGTGCCACCTGCCGGAACTCCCTGTTTTGCTTCTGCAAATTCGCTTGCTTCTTTGCCGCTTAACTTTTCGCTGTCTTTTGCGGTCGCATTGATACCAAGATACTTTTGCGCCAATTCGTCAAAAAGCGGTTTGTGAGCGCCAGCATCATCATTATGTTCGGTTATCGCTTCTTCCAACTGCAATTCGTCTACAAAGTCCGTATTTTCGCTATACAAACGCCATTGCGTATCGCCTGCCGCAAACTGATACACGTCGTTTTGTTTATTAACGCGGCATAGATACGTTCTTGTGTTGCTCGGCGGCGCGGGTAAATCTGGAAAATCAGGCACGGCGGGCAACCAAAACTGCGAAGCCGTTACGGTGTCGGATATTGCCTCATCCGTATACTCATTTGCATCTTTCAATACGTCTACAAACCTTGCATTGTGCGCCGTTTCACTCGTATCGTGCGCCGACTGCAACGCCGTGTCAGCGCGTACGAGCGATGCCCGTACAGCAGGCGACAAATCGGCTGCCGGTATACCGCTCGGCGGCGGATAGTCGCCGGAGGGGACGCCGCCGCCACCGCCCCCTTTCTTAAAATCCGCGCATAACTCAATTATCTCGCCGGCAGCATTTACCGCGCTGTCGTGCTTATTGCCGTTCACTTCTATTTCTGTGAATGGCAAACGATGGCAGCGTTCATAACCGCCTACATTATAATATATGCGGACAAAATCGCCGTCAACGACAATATCCGGCTGAACGCTTATCGATACTGCCGGCTTGGATGGTTGCCCGGGTGCAACTACTTCTTGAAACGTTAATACTTTGTGCGTTCCTCTGCTTATCTGCAACATGTCTCAATGATTAAACTGTTAAAAACTAATTTGAGAAAAAGTCAGGATTTCCCTTTGCGTATTCCGTTGCTTTTGCTGCAAACTCGGCGCTATTAGTGCTTTTGCCCTGCGCAAGCCAAGCCGCCTCAAACTCCTTGCAGGTGGCGTAAGCAGCGGGTGACGTTTTAGTGCTCTTTTCGCCGCGCCCCACAACGGGCGGGGTTGTTACTGCCGCATCGGGTTTTATTTGCCCTTTCTCTTTGGCAAATTCCTCAAACACTACATCAAACGGCATCGGGTCATGTGTTTTGCTGTCGCGAACGGTCTCGCCATGTTTTTTAGTGACGATTTTTCCGTTGTCGTCCTCTATATCATAGCCCGAAGCCATCATCAAAGTTAGCATATCTGATTTTGGCAGATTATACTCCTTCTTGATGGAGTTTAACGCATTAGTGCGCAAATTCAGTTTGTGATGGCTTTTCACAAGTTCGTCTTTTTCGCTTTCAGCTTTCGACAGGCTTGCTTTAAGTCCGGCATTGACGCTTTCCAACTCCTGAATTTTCTTGTTTGGCTCCATAGAGTTTTCGCTGATGACTTTCTTTTTGAAGGCATCAATAAACAAGTCCATATCCTTGCCTTCAAAATCAACGCCGTACTTTTTCTTGGCGTCTTTGACTACGGTTTCCGAGCCTGTTTTTAGTCCGTTGCCATAGTTTTGGTCGGCGACATTCTTTTTCAACGCCTCTACCTCTTCTTTTGTGTAACCCGTCAGTTCGGGCAACTCAAATTCGACTTCTTTTTCGTCGTTAATTGCTGCCGTAAAGTCTGCAAAGTTCACGCGAAGAAGTTCTTCTACTGCTTTTATTCTTTCTGCTGATAACATAATATTAAATGTATTAAATTGTTAAACATCTTGTTTTTTGAAATACCGGACTGCGTGGCCTTTTTCGGAGGTCAGCGTAGCCCTGTTCATACGTTCGGCTACCTCATCGTCAATTCTTACGTCCTTCATTTTGAACGTTTTCACTAACTCTTTGATGTTGCCTCTTTCATCGCGTACGATGCGCATGTTCCACTTTTCCCAGTTGCAGCCCGACGGCTTGGGGTCGCATTTAAGGTCAGATGGATTAAATACGGGCTCCAACGCCTCTTTGAACAGCGTCATAACAATGTCTTCCGACGGCTTCGCTGTTCCTAACTTGTCCTGCGACATCAGGACTTCTACAATATCGCCTTGCGGCGTGCCTTTTTCAGTTTCCAACTTTATAAAGGCGAGTGCATCTTTCTTGTTCATGCTTCTAAAAATTAATTAATTAAGGTTTTTATTTACTTCTACTACATTTATTAATGTCATTTTCGCTTCTGCAAACGCATCAAATTTTGTTCGCAGTGTTTCAATATTTACAAAAATCACGTCATTGTCCGACAATGTTTTCACAAAGTCAGAATAATAGATTTTTTTAACATAGTCGGCTTTTGCAACGTTCAATTTTTGAACCTGCTCTGCTGTCAAATGCGGAAACGGCTCAAGGTCGAACGCTTTCAACTGTCGCTGCAATTCAACACTGTTGTTTTCGTATTTCGCCTGCATGTATTCACGTAGCAAGTCGTCTAAAACCGAATCGGGTGCGCCTTTTGTTCTCG
>Ga0099364_10011280_pt1 | contig 12222 bp, 11 predicted proteins | sample TergutTh196P3_FD_73070 | JGI IMG/M metagenome (GOLD analysis project Ga0099364, IMG submission 73070) | Microcerotermes parvus P3 segment gut microbial communities from Pointe-Noire, Republic of the Congo - Th196 P3 | ecosystem: Host-associated > Arthropoda: Insects > Digestive system > Gut ...
TGCCAATTAGAGTATCATTTTAGAAAGTTTAATTAAGAGTATTCAGTGCAGGTATTTCCCTTGCCGGTAAATGGATATTCTTGATATCAATACAAAAAATAGTTGTGCATCACAAAAGCAGACAGGCAGTTTTTATGCAACTTTTTTATTCTTTTTGATTTGTTCATATAAATAATCAGGAGCAAAATCCACATCATTATCCCAGCACAGTGTGTTTAAGTTTATCTTTACGGTTTTAAATAAATCTCTATTTAATAATTCTTTTATAATCTCCCTGTGATCTTCTTCCAATATATGCTTAAAATCCATTATCCCATTTGTGCCATTATTAAATTCAATATAAATATTGTAATCGTTTTTTAATTCTGCAAAAGTTACATGTATCATTTTTTCTCCTTAAATTATTTAAATTAATGGTTGAATTTTGGTATATTTATCGGTTGTTTGTATACAATTCACATTCTTCCAGGGCTTTGCATATAAGCCCGCCTAATTCCATCCCTGCATATAGCTCTTTGGCCTCGGCGACATTTCCCCTTAATATTGGATGCGGCGGAGTAAAAAGGGTGCAGCAGTCTTCATAAGGCAGTATCGAAGTTTTATAGCTTCCTATTCTCTCCGCAATACGAATAATTTGTTCCTTGTCCATGCCGATTAGCGGACGCAGCACAGGAAGGCTCGCCATGCTTTCCGTGCAGCTTATGTTTTCTATGGTCTGGCTTGCAACCTGGGAAAGGCTCTCCCCGCTTATAAGGCATTTGTTTTTTAGTTTTTTTGCAAGAGCATTTGCGCATTCCAGCATGGCCATGCGCAGCAGCACCGTTATCCAGGGTTCGGCCGCAAGTTTGCCTGCACGCTCCTTAATTTGTTTTTGCACGGCGGCAAAATCAACGACATAAAGCCTTATACCCATGCAATATGCGCCTATGATTCCGGCTAATTGTACGGCTTTGTCCCTGGCTTCGTCCGATGTATAGGGCCAGGCGTGGAAATAAACCGCGTCCAGGGTCATTCCTCTGGAAGCCATCATGTAACCTGCAACAGGCGAATCAATGCCCCCGGAAAGAAGCAAGAGTCCCCGGCCCGCTGTCCCCGAAGGCAGGCCGCGCAGGCCTTCTTCGGCATTGCCGTAAACATAGGCTTTCTCGCGTATCTCAACATTGATAACCGCGTCCGGTTTTTTTACATCAACCTTAAAATCGGGAACAGCATTGATTACAGCATCCCCGGCAGCGCATCGTATGGCATAGGAATCCAAGGGAAAACTTTTGTCTGTTCTGCGCGCTTCGATTTTGAAGGTCCTTTTTCCCTTTTCGTAAAGAAGCCGGCCTTGTTCAATACAGGCGGCAAGAACAGCATCCGGATTTTTTTCGCATACTTTGGTTTTTGCCCAGCCCGCAATTCCAAAGAGATGATTTAGGGCATTTTCCGCCTTTGCTTCTTCGGCCTCCGGGCAGTGAACAAAAAACCGGCTCCTTGTAATAAAAACCCGCGCGCCGGTTCCGCGCAGCATTTTTGCCAGATTCCGCCTGAGAATTAATTCAAAAACTTTCCGGTTTCCGCCTTTAAGTGTAAGTTCGCCGGGTCTAAGGAGATATATTGTCATGATTCAATAATAAATTACAGAAATTTCAGGACTTTTTCTATTCCTGTAACAAGCGCGTTAATATCGTCCATTGTTGTGGTCCAGCCCTGGGAGACCCTTATTCCTTCAAGCCTTGCGGCCTCGTCAAGTCCCATGGCGGCTAAAACCGGCCTGTCCTGCACTGTCGAAGAACACGCCGAGCCTGTTGAAACGGCAAAGCCTTGGTTATCAAGGGCCCTTTGCATGACTTCTCCGGGAATGCCGCTGAACCTTAGCTGTAATATCCAGGGGGAAAAACGCCCGTCAGTTTCTTCCCTGTCTTCCGGTATAAGCGAGCAGCGCTTTATTGTCTTTAGGGATTTTATAAGATAACGCCAGCGTTCTTTGGCTTTGGTTGATTCAATTATTACTGTGTCCGGGGATGCCAGTTTTTCCATGATAGAGGCCATGGCCGCGGCGCCGCCGGTATTTTCCGTGCCCGGGCGCATGCCCTTTTCCTGACCCCCCTTAAAAAGAACCTCAACAGGCTTTTTAAGGTACAAAAGCCCTGTTCCGGCCGGGCCCCCAAGTTTATGGGCGCTGATGGATGCTGAATCCAAATCCCAGCCCATAATGTCCACGGGGATTTTTCCAAGAGCCTGGACAAGATCGCAGTGCAGGTGAATGGGAGCGTGCTCTGTCCCCCGGATCATGGCCGAGATTGACTTCATATCCATGATTGCGCCGGTCTCGTTATTAACAGCCATTATCGCGGCAAAACGGGTATCGGGATTTTTCTGGATCAAAGGGCCAAGGGCATGGGGATTTATGCGCCCGTCTTTTTCCACTGCGACAGAGCTGAGCGGAAAGCCAAAACGCACAAGGCCAGTGCAATTTTCCCTTACAGAAGGATGTTCCACCGCGGAATATAAAACACGGCCTTTGTTTTTTTTCATTAAATTTTTAATTATTAATGAAGAAAGAACAATCCCGTTTGATTCTGTTCCCCCGGAAGTAAAATAAAGCGTTTCTGCTTTTACACCAAGAACCTTTGCGCATGTTTGGCGGGCTTGTTCCAGGGCATCTTTCGCTTTCCTGCCTTCAAGGTGCTGCGAAGAAGGGTTGGCATAAACCTGTGCGCTTGCAAAGCGGCCGGGCAGCGCCGTTGCTGCCCAGTCAAAGTAATAGCGCGTATTTGCTAGAGCCATAGTTAATAATAAGGAAGAAGAGCTTTACCGGCAAGCTCATTATGATACCATCATTTTGATACCATATTGAAGTAATTCCTCAATTTTGCTATATTATTTTCAACATGAGGCTTTTCCAAAACTAACCGAGTTTTGAAAGAGGCTAATACATTTAACGGAAACACTATGCTTGTATTAAAATTTGGCGGCACATCGGTCGGATCCCACGAGGGGATAGAAAAAATTATCAGTATTCTCAAAGACGGAGAACACCGGGAAAGGACAGAGCTTGTTGTTGTTTCTGCGCTTTCAGGAATAACAGATCTTCTTATTGAAATCAGCAAAAAAGCCGCTTCCGGCCAGGAATATCAGAACAAAGTTGACGAAATCAGGCAGCGCCACATGGATATAGCTCAATATTTTTTGAAAGATGAAGTTTTGAAAAAAGCTGTTGATAAAATGGAGTCGCAGATTTCCAAATTAAGCATGGTTCTTTCCAGCGCCGCGGTTTTAAGGGAACTTTCCCCGCGTACTCTGGACATGACCATGAGTTTTGGCGAGCGCATTTCTGCAAGCCTTATTGCCGCAATTCTTGGCGCAAGGGGGCTTGCGGCGGATTATCTTGATGCCCGGCCCCTTATCAAAACCGATAATACTTTCGGCAAAGCGCGGTTTTTGCCCGGAGAAACATATCCAAGGATCAAGGCATTTTTTGACTCGATTAAAGCGGACGGTAAATCCAGCTTAAAGCCCATACAGGTAGCCACCGGTTTTATCGGAAGCGCTTTTGACGATTCAACGACAACACTGGGAAGGGGAGGGTCTGACCTTACGGCAGCCATTTTCGCGGCCGCGCTTGATGCGGAAGAACTGGAAATCTGGACCGATGTTGACGGCATGCTGACCGCGGACCCGCAGCAGGTATCCAACGCCTTTAGAATAAAAAGCATCTCATACGCGGAAGCCATGGAACTTTCCCACTTTGGCGCCAAGGTAATTTATCCGCCCACTGTTAAATCGGCCCTGGAAAAACGCATTCCCATCAGGATTAAGAATACATTTAATCCGTCAAGCCCTGGAACCGCCGTTATATGGGAGCCGGAAAGCGGAGCTTTCCCGATCCGCGGCATCAGTTCCAACAGCAATATCGCGCTTGTAAGCGTAGAAGGACCGGGCATGGTAGGCGTAACCGGTTTCTCGGCCAGGCTTTTCGGCGCGATGGCCGGGAAGAACATAAATATAATTTTTATTACCCAGAGTTCAAGCGAGTATTCCATTTGTTTTGCCGTGCTTCCGCCCGACGCCGATGCTGCCGCAAAGGCCGCCGCCGAAGAATTTGAAAAGGAGATTTCTGCCGGCACTATCGAAATACCCACGGTTGAAAAAGACCTTTCCATAATCGCCGTTGTCGGCGCAAACATGAAAAAAACTTCCGGGATTTCCGGCAAGGTATTCCACGCCCTTGGCAGAAACGGCATCAGCGTTGTCGCCATAGCCCAGGGGTCTTCCGAGACAAATATCTCGGCAGTAATATCAAGGCAGGATGAAACAAAAGCGTTAAACGCAATCCACGAGGCTTTTTTCCTTTCCGGCGTCCGCTCCGTAAACCTTTTTCTTATGGGAACAGGGCTTATAGGCGGAACGCTTCTGGATCAGATTGCCGAACACAGGGAAATCCTTGCGGATGAATATAAAATCAGGATAAAACTTGCCGGCGCCGCGGATTTAAGGGGCATGCTGCTTGACGCGGACGGACTTGATCCCGGTTCTGTCAGGGCTTGTTTTAAGAATGATGCAGGCGGAAAAGACCTAAAAGACAAACTTAAAGCCCTTGACCTGGCTGCCTTTGTTTCTGAAATGAAGGCCATGAATCTGCCCAATTCATGTTTCTGCGACTGCACGGCAAGCGATGATGTCGCGGGCTGGTATGCCGAAATTCTCCAGTCATCCATCCCCATAGTAACGCCCAACAAGCGCGCCAATTCCGGTACCCTGGGTTATTACAGGACCATTACCGGTTTTTCAAGAAGCCGCGGCATACCGTATTTGTATGAAACCACGGTCGGCGCGGGCCTGCCTGTAATATCGACTTTGCGCGACCTGTTCATGTCCGGGGACAAGGTACGCCGCATCGAGGCAGTACTTTCCGGGACTTTGAGCTTTATCTTCAATAATTATGACGGCACAAAAACCTTTTCGGCCCTTGTCAGGGAGGCAAAGGAAAAAGGCTATACCGAGCCCGATCCAAGGGATGATCTTAATGCCATGGATGCCGCGCGCAAAGCCCTTATCCTTGCGCGTGAATGCGGTATGCCGCTGGAGTTCTCCGCAGTGGAGATCGAGCCCATACTGCCGGCTTCCTGTTTTGAAGCCAAAAGCGTTGAAGCGTTTTTTACGGAACTGGAAAAGTACGATGATGATTTTGAAAGGCGCCGCAAAGAAGCCGCGGCGGAAGGAAAGAGCCTTCGCTATATTGCCGTAATCGAAGAAGGGTCGGTCAGGCTTTCCCTGAGGGCGGAAAAAGCGGGCAGCCCTTTCCTGTCATTGACAGATTCCGATAATATTGTTGTCATTAAAAGTGAAAGGTATTCCACTTTGCCCATGGTCATAAAGGGCCCGGGCGCGGGCGCGCAGGTAACGGCCGGCGGTATTTTTGCGGATATTGTGCGCATAGCAAGAACACTGGTATAGTAATATCTGGTGTAATTAATACCAAAATAGTTTGTTTATTGAACAGACTTAATCAAGAAGGAGTTTTTTATGAAGAAAGTATCGAAACTTTTTGCTTTGGGATTATTCGTTGTTTTTTCCCTGATCCTGACCACTTGCGGAGATTGGAACCCGGTTCCAGTTCCATCTTTTGATTATTACCTGCGCGGCACCTGGGTTTCAAATCAAAACGAATATGCTTATGGAGGTACATTGGAAATAACAATGTATAACATCAAGATAACAGGGTATGGGCCAAAGGATAAGGTGTCTGCCGCGCAACAGCCTTTTAGAAGTTTTACCCAGAATGTTTCCCTGGAGGGTTATTCAGAAGGGGAATTAAGCCGCACGGACGGTGAAGGATATTTTTATATTTATGATAAGGGATCATTGCAGCCTGGTATTCCATTTAAGTATTATTCCGCTGGTTCTGAAAGATTATTACTATTTAATTTTGGCGGCAGGGAAGAAATATTAAAGAAAATCAGCGATTAATTTTCCCCTGGCGCGGAAGACACGCGCAGAAAACAGCCGGCGGACTTTTTACGGATAATTCGCATAGCAGGAACACTTGTTTGGTTATGGTTTTCAAAGAGGAGTTTTTATGAAAAAAGTATCGATACTCTTTGCTTTGGGATTAGTTGTTATTTTCCCCCTGATTCTTACTACCTGCGATGGATGGACCAGTGAAAGTGATCCGCTTTTTGGCAACACCTTTGATTATTACCTGCGCGGCACCTGGGTTTCAAATCAGGACTATTATGCCGACGCAGGTACATTGGTAATAAGAATGGATTCCATCAGAATTACAGGGTTTGAGCCCAAAGAAGAAGTGCCCGCTGCGGAGCAGCCTTTTAGAAATTTTACCCAGAATGTTTCCCTGGAGGGTTATTCAAAAGCAGAAGGGGAATTGAGTTACCTGGAAGGCAAGGGAAGTATTCACATTTATGACAGGATGGAATGGCAGCCCGGTATTGATTTTACGTATTATTCTGCGGGCTTTGACAAATTATTGAAATTTACTTTTGCCGGCAGACAGGAAATATTAAGAAAAATCAGCGACTGATATAAAGAAAGGGAAACTTCCATGAAAGATGAGACAAAATGCCTTCACTCGGGGTATGCGCCAAAAAATACCGAGCCTCGTGTTATACCGATTTATCAAAGCACAACCTATGTCTATGATTCAACCGAAAGCATTGGAGCGGTTTTTGATGACCCGACAATAAGCCTTGTCTACTCGCGCTTTGGCAATCCCACTGTCATGGCTGTGGAGGCAAAAATCGCAGAGCTTGAAGGCGGCATTGCCGCAATGTGCACCTCTTCCGGCCAGGCCGCGACCCTGCTTTCAATTTTGAATTTATGTGATGCGGGCGACAGCTTTATAAGCACGACACAAATTTACGGGGGAACAGTTAATTTATTTTCTTTCACATTAAAAAAATTGGGCATTGAGTGTATTTTTGTAAATAATGAGGCCGCGGAAGAAGAAATTAATGCCGCCTTCAAACCCAATACAAAGGCGGTTTTTGGAGAAACCCTGGCCAATCCGGCCCTGAGCGTATTGGACATTGAAAAATTCGCCAAAATCGCCCATGCGCATAATGTTCCTTTGATTATCGACAATACTTTTGCAACACCGGTTCTGTGCAGACCCATTGATTTTGGCGCGGACATTGTCATTCATTCAACGTCAAAATACATGGACGGACATGCCTTGCAGGTTGGAGGCGTAATCGTGGACAGCGGCAAGTTTGACTGGACACAGGGAAATTTTCCCGGCCTGACTCAACCTGACGAATCATACCACGGAATAATTTATACAAAAGATTATGGCAAAGCCGCTTATATAATAAAAGCCAGAATGCAGCTTATGCGTGATTTTGGAGTTTATCCGGCCGCACACTCCGCGTTTTTACTTAACCTGGGACTTGAAACCCTGGCCGTTCGAATGGAAAAGCATACGGAGAATGCCCTAAAAGCTGCAAGGTTTCTGGAAAAGCAAAAAATGGTTGAGAAAGTTATTTACCCGGGGCTTGAAAGCGATAGATATTTTGAGCTTGGAAAAAAATATCTTAAAGGCACAAGTGGCGTTATTACATTTATTATCAAAGGCGGAAGGGAGAATGCGGTTAAATTCATGGACGCGCTTAAACTTGCGACCATCGAAGTGCATGTTGCTGATATCAGAACCTGCGTTCTGCATCCGGCAAGCACAACGCACAGGCAGCTATGCGATGATAATTTGATCGCGGCAGGGATAAATCCCGGCATGATCCGCCTGTCTGTCGGACTTGAAAACATAGACGACATTCTTGACGATTTGAGCCAGGCATTCAGTATTCTATCTTAAATAAAGATTTGAGTTTTCCATTTTTGCAAGAATATTCCTGAAGTTTCCCATGTCCCAGGCAAGGTCAAGGATTGTGTACTTGGTGGTTATCATCTGGGCTTTGTACGCGGCCGCAATCACATCTTCGGGCTTTAGGCCCAGAGCCGCCGGCGCGTTTGGACAGCCGGCGCGTTCCAGCAGCTTTTTTAATTCAGAATAAGGCATGAGCTTTTCCTGAACCTTTTCGCGTAACGTGTTCCATGTATCCCTTACAATCCGGTTCACCGCTTCCGCTGTTTTATCATCCAATAGTTTTTCGAGGTTTGTGTTCGTAATATTTTCACATGCCGGACTGGAACCATAAAGAGCAAATACTTCCGCCTTTCTTTCATCTTTGTCCGGATGTTTGAATCCATTTGATACTTCCGGCGGACCGGCGGGATCGCAGAAAAAGATTTCTGTAAAGGCTGTGGCTGCCAATGTGCCTATGGCTACTTTATGGCCGTGCGTATAAGGCACGCCGTTCAGGGACAGGTTTTCCATCTCCCATACATGGCTGAATAAATGCTCGGCGCCTGATACGGGCCTTGAATTCTTGAAATACTGCATGGAAAAGCCCGTAATTGCGAGCGAACTAAAAAGAACCTCTATGGCGTCGCGGCTGCCACGGCTGGCGTCAACTGATTTTTTAAGGGCATCGGAGAGCTTGTCCTGGGTCATGGCCCAGGCTGTTTTATCCATGGGAGGCGCATTTACGGCCCCGGCTTTTCCGGCTGTTTCCGCTATAATCCAGTCGGTTCCGGCAATAATCTTGCTTGCCAGGTCCCCAAAACCGGAAGAAGCAAGATAGGCCGGGGCCGACGCGATAATGTCAGTGTCAGCCGCCACAACCTTTGGGGCAGGGCAGGAGATGGTCTGCTTGTAGCCGTTTTTCAAAAGCGCCGCGCCGTTAGGTGTAAAGCCGTCTACCGAGGCTGCCGTGGGCACGCAGAAGTATTCAAGGCCAAGTTCGCTGGAAGCGCATTTGACTATATCGTTAATGGTTCCGGCCCCTATTGAAACCGGAATAATGTTTTCGAGCGCCTTCATTTTCTTTACAAGAAAACGCACATGCTCATAATCAGCATAGAGCCGGGGTTCCCCTGGAAAGATATGCGAGCCCGCGGTTTTTTTTCCGGCCCTGTCAAGGATTTCCCTTAACTTGATGCCCGCCGCTTTTTCCGTGTTTTCATCGCTGATAATGAACAAGCCTGCGTCTGCCGGAAAGAACGCGTCAAGCAGGGAAGGGGCTTTTTCAAGGGCATTTTTTCCCAGAACGAGTTCTTTTGTCTCGTCCGCATATTTAAGACATTCTTTAAGGTTCATGGTTTACTGTATCATGTTTTCTGTAATATAGTAAGATATGTAAGGAGAACACATGCCTTTAGCAGATGCAATAAAAGAAACGCTTGGGTCCCAGTCAATGATCCGCAAAATGTTTGAAGAAGGAAAACTACTGAAAAAACAGTACGGGGAAGACAAGGTCTTTGACTTTTCATTGGGGAATCCTGACCTTGAACCGCCCCCTGCTTTTAACCAAACGCTTTTGAAGTTTGCCAAAGATGACAGAAAAGGCGCTCACGGTTATATGGCTAACGCCGGTTTTCCGGAAGCAAGGGAAATTATCGCAGAGAAGGCGTCCGGGGAGCAAAATGTAAGAATTGACGGTTCGCATATTATTATGAGCTGCGGCGCTGCCGGGGGCCTTAATGTGGTATTCAAGGTTATCCTGAATCCCGGGGATGAAGTAATAGTCCCCTGTCCATATTTTATGGAATACCGCCCCTATGCGGCAAATCACGGCGGCCGCATTGTCGAAGCCGCGACAAAGCCGGACTTTAGCCTTGACCTTGATGCCATAAGGGAAAAGCTCTCCCCAAAGACAGCCGCGGTTCTCATTAATTCGCCTAACAATCCCACGGGAAGAATTTATCCGGCCGGGGCAGTCGCCGGCCTCGCCGAAATCATGGAAGGGCACGGGAAAAAGTGCGGCCGCATGCCATACCTTATCTCTGATGAACCTTACCGCGATATTGTCTACGACAATGTTTATGTGCCTCCCGTGCTTTCCGCCTACAGGGAATCTATTGTTGTATTTTCATATTCAAAAAGCCTTTCACTTTCAGGTGAGCGTATCGGTTATATTGCAGTAAGTCCGGAAGTATCTGACAGGGAAAATTTTTTGGCAGCATTGATATACGCTACAAGGATACTGGGTTTTGTAAATGCGCCGGCCCTTATGCAGCGCATGGTCGCAGAGCTTACCCAGGCGAAGGTTGATGTGGAAGTTTACGCGCAGCGCCGCAGGGCTTTTACAAAAATCCTTGACCAAGCTGGAATCGAATACGCCAAACCCGACGGCGCTTTTTATTTATTCTGTAAAGTACCCGGCAGGAACCAGATGCCCGCAAGCGGCGATGCGTCCGGTGCAGACGGCGATGACAGGGCTTTTGTCGAGCATCTTAAAAAACATCTGATTCTGGGAGTGCCTGGGTCCGGGTTCGGCAAACCCGGCTGGCTGCGTCTTGCTTATTGCGTGGATGAAAAGATAATTAATGCCTCCGGCCCGGCCTTCAAAAAAGCTGTTGAGGAGTGGCGGAATTAATCTGTCGCTTAACGTTCCGGCCGCAGCCCGACTGCGGTTTTTCGTAGCCCGAGGCGCTTCAGCGCCGTCCTGTCCGTAGGACAGGCGCGTAAACAGACCTGTTATGTGCCGTTCTTTCTTTTCTTGCATATTTTAAAAATAATTTTTTCTGAAAAATTGTATATAAACAATCCCCCCATAATAATTATTCCTCCAATAATTGTGGGAGAATCCAATGTTTCTTTTGCTAAAAATATTCCCAATACGGCTGTTAAAAATGGTGTCAAAAACATATAATTTGTAACAGAAGAAGTGTTTTTTGTTTTGCTAAGAGCATATGTCCATGTTATATAGGCAATAGCACTGCAAAATACTCCTAAAATTGCTATGTAAATTATATAAATATATGATGCATTTTTTATTTCCAAAAAAGAAGCAGGGGAAAATATAAATAAAAAGGCAGTTCCAAACCAAACGCTTAAAATTGTTGTTTGAATTGGCGGATATTTTTTCGTAATTTTCTTTTGTAATAAATTATAAATGCTTAATGCAATACTTGCCAATAATATCCATATTATTCCTATGTTTATTGAGAATATTCCGTTCATTAAAGTCAAAACACCAACTCCGATAAATTCTATTAGAATTGCAAAATATTGTATCTTTTTCAATTTTTCCTTGAAAAAGACCCTTGCCAGTAATGTTGTTATAATCGGTACTGTTGCAACAATTATACTGCAAGTAGCTGCTGAAACTGTAACTGAACCAATATTAAATGCTATCATATAAAAGAAAAATCCAAAAAATCCAGCGAGAATAAACCATTTTAGGTCATTTTTATTTGGTATTTTTATTTTTACAAATAGTGCAATTACGATTAATAATAAAGAAGCGAATAAATATCTTAAAACCCCAAGAGATAAAGGGGTAAAATATCTTAATGCCAATCTTGTAAAAACATAGGCGGAAGACCAAAAAATAATTGTGATTATTGAATAAAGGTGATAATTGTCTTTTAGTTTCATTTGTAATCCAATTATTTACTTAAATTAACTCTTTGCTCATTACACACGAATTAAACGGTAATTCTTTTAATTCATCTATTCTTATTTCTACATAATTTATTTTTTTATACCATTCTATTAAAATAATATTTTTATCCAAAACATGAATTTCCGCTATTTCCCCACCGTTTTCCTTAATTTTATTTTCAGCAAATGTCATTAATTCTTTTCCAATTCCTAAATGCCTATATTCAGGCAATGTTGCCAGCCGTTCTATATGGTATATTTCATCATTGTCTTTCCAATATCCAACACAACCTACTATTTGATCATTAATAGTATATCCATACATTTTAAATCCTCGATGTAATTGTTTCTCAATTACATCAGAGCCAATAAAAGCAGGATGCCGTGGCGCATTTTCTCTATTTAAATTAAATTGTAAGGCAACCGTCATAAATGCCCTATTTAGAACATCCGTAGCGATTTCACTGTTATTTATCTCTATAATACTTTCCATAAATATTCTTCTTTGATTTAGATTAAATCATATTAATACATTTTGTCAAGTGTTTTTCTTTCAAAAATTTTAAGAAAGAATGGCGCATAACGTTCCGGCTGTTTACGAGGTTTTGGGCGCTGTATAAGCAAAAATAATGGCAATCCATTCTTACCGCCTATTATTTTTGCAGGCGCCCAAAATCTGGGTGGAGTGAGCCGTGGGAGCGAGCCCGTAGGGCGATCGACCTAGGCGAACGCAACCCCGAGCCCCTTAAGGGCGAAGCGTAAACAGGCCTGTTATG
>Ga0099364_10011281_pt1 | contig 12222 bp, 11 predicted proteins | sample TergutTh196P3_FD_73070 | JGI IMG/M metagenome (GOLD analysis project Ga0099364, IMG submission 73070) | Microcerotermes parvus P3 segment gut microbial communities from Pointe-Noire, Republic of the Congo - Th196 P3 | ecosystem: Host-associated > Arthropoda: Insects > Digestive system > Gut ...
GCATTTCCGGGCGCATTGAGCGGGAACTGGGCATGAAAGCCGCGACAAGCGAATATGACCCCATGCTGGCAGGCGCGATCGGCGCTGCTCTGCTGGCGCAGTGAGAGGAGGTTAGCACAGTGGATTTCAAAAAGATGGTTGCCGACCGCCACGCATATGCCGAGGCATGGAAAAAGCGCACCGGCGGAAAAATAGTCGGCTACTTTGAGACGTATTTCCCGGAGGAGATAGCTTATGCGGCGGGGGTGCTTCCCGTGCGGCTCTTGGCTGAGCATGAACAGGATCTGATAAGCGATAAATGGATATACGGGTCTTGTTATCCGGCAAAAGACATGGTGAACCAGTTCCTGCTGGGCAGGATGGATTACATAGACGGCCTTGTAAATGTGGAGGGCTGCCAATGGATATTCAACGCATATGAGGTTATCACAAACAACAGGCCGGAGCTGTTCAAGCACTATCTTTTCCTGCCTGACTACACCGAGTCTAAAACGTCGAAAGATGCCCTGCGCTCGGAGCTTGATGTGTTCAAGACAAAAATGGAGGAGTGGACCGGCAATAAAATCACGGATGATGCGCTGGATAACGCCATTGAGGTTTACAACAAGAACCGTTTCCTGCTGCGCCGCATTTGCGAGCTGCGCCGCGCCGACAGGCCGGTGATCCTTGGCTCCGAGTTCATGAATATGCTCTTGGCGGATCAGGTTATGGACAAAGCCGAAATGAACGAGATCCTCGAAAAGTTCATCGCGGAACTGGAGCAGCGCGAGCCGTACAAGGATATGATTCGCGTAATGCTGATAGGCAGCGAGACATGGAACAGCGAGCTTGAGGAGATGATCGAGTCCCTCGGCGGGAATGTGGTCATCGATGAGCTTGACAATGGGACGTCATACTTCTGGAATACGATTTACCCGCAAAAAGACAGGCTGATGGCCATATCCCTGCGCTATCTGGGCAGGCCCCGCCAGCCGATTAAAGAAAGCAACTGGCGCCGCCGTCCGGATCATATTGCCCAGCTTGCTGAGGATTATCATATCGATGGCGTAATAATCGGCAAGCAAATATACTGCCACCCGCACGGCACGGACAATTACGCGGTGTGGAAGATTTTGCGCGAGCGGTATGTGCCGTACCATTATTTCGAGCGCGATGTGTTCCTGCCGAGGGAAGAAACGGAGCTGCGCATTGAAGCGTTTTTCAACATGCTGCGCGCCGGGATAACCCGTCTTGTCGGCTGGCACAAAAAAGTTGAGATATAGGAGGGCGCCGGTATGAAAGGACAGATATGGGAAACAAAACCGCTGGAATGCTGGAATCTTGCTAAGGAAATAAGGCGGAGCTACGACGGCGCCATAGCAGGCAAGGATAAAGTCCTTGGGCAAGGGATGTCCAGTTTTACGCTTGACTGGGCGCAAGCTTTTCCCGCTATCCGCATTGTGGAAGACAACCCCGTAGGGGCTATGATGGCAGCCCAGGATGAACCGTTCGCCCGCAAAGCGAGGCTGGCTAGCGAGGTGCGCGGATGGGGGCGCGAAATATGCGGCTATCACAACAACTGCTGGGGCGCGCAGTTTCTAGGGGAGACTTCGGACGGAAAGCCGTTCCCCAAGCGGCAGTTTACCGTGCCGTTCCCGTGCGTTTGCGACTCGCATATCAAGCGCGGGCAGCAGTGCCGCGATTTTGAGCCGATTGCCAGATGGACGAATGATTTTACGATGTACATAGGCGAGCGCGATGAAAAGCGGGAAGAAGCCATGCTCGACCACAGAAACTATAATACTCTTAAAATGCTCAATGAGATGGAAATCGTGTTCGGGCAGAAGCTTGATGACGAAATGATTTTCAAAATGGCGCGCAGCTATACGACTGTCGGTGACATCCGCAGTGAAATCGCCTATTACATGTCTTTCACGCCCACGCCGCTGACGGTCAAGGACATGTATTCTTTCTTCCAGCTCAGGCCGTCGCCCAAGATGGGGCCGGACGTCGTCGCAAACTTCTGGAGGTCATTGCGAGACGAGGTCAAGTGGCGCGTCGAGAACAAGATTGCCGCTGTGGGTACAGAGCGGTTCCGCTGGTTGGAGGCGCATCCGCCGCCGTGGCATTTTCTGAAGTATTACAGATATATGGAGCAGTACGGCGCGGTATGCCTGGGCTCCCAGTACTCGAACCTCAGGGAAATGAAAATAAACCCTGAAGGCGGCTATGAGGTGCGCAGCTATACAGAGCCTGCTTTCCCGGCAGATATGGAGCTGACCACCCGCGAAGACGCCGTCCGCTTTATGACGACGCCGGATGCCCGTTCTCCGAGGCACTGGAAAATCGAGGAGTACAACGAGCCGTATAAACTCAACGAGATGATGAAGATTTTCAACTGCGACGGGGCGCTGCTTGGTTTGTGGCGCGCCGGCGTCGGGTGTACGCTGACCCGCAAGGAGCAGGCGATACGTTTGCGCGACGAAGGTTACAGCGTTATGGTGTATGAGGGAGCCCAGCCGGGAGACCGCGTCGATCTTGACGAAAAGCGCATGCTTGAGCAGTTGGATACATGGATGGAAAGCCTCGGCTTCCGAAAGTTTGACGAATAGGAGGTGCTGTGAATGATAATCGCCGGAATTGACATGGGTATTGCATATACCAAAGTTGTTATTATAAAAGACGAAAAAATTATTGGCCGTGCCATGGCAACCACAGGCGGTATAGACCGTCCGGCACAAGCGCAGAAGGCCTATGACAAGGCACTAAGCAATGCGGGCATCAGCGCGGGAGATGTGGAGAAAGTGATAGCTACCGGCAAAGGCAGATTTGACATTCCGTTTGCCGACGAGGTTTTCACGGAAACGATTGCCGCCGCCCGCGCAGCCCGGCTAAGCTTTCCTGAAGCGACTGCGGTGATGAGCGTCGGCGCCGACGAGACTCTTGCTGCGGCATTGGGGAAAAAACGCCTCATAGATGAGTTCGTCGTTAACCAGAAGTGTACTGCCGGGTTAGGGACATACATTATGTATCTGGCAAAAAGGCTTGGCATGTCGATTGAGCAAACCTCCGCCGCCGACGGGCCTGACGCCGGTATTATAAACGATGGCTGCGCCGTGTTCGCAGAGCTTGACGCGCTCAGCCTACTAAACGGCGGCGCGGCGCCGGAGGCAATTATGGCATCCGCAATAAAAGCCGCCGCCACTCGCGCGGCTACAGTCCTGGCCGATCTCACCGCTTCGCCGGGGGACAGCGTAGTCCTGATTGGGGGACTTGCAAAAAATGCGGCCTTTGTAAGCGCTCTCGAAAAAGCCTTATGCAAAAAGTTTCTCATCCCGGAACAAGCCGAATACAGCGGCGCTGTCGGCGCAGTGATGTGCCACATCAAAGGACTCTAGTCCTCACGGGACAGGGGAGCCGGTTCTGTGTAAAAAAGAAAGTCGAGCAGGCTGCCGAACAATGGAACATCACTGACAGGCGGGTTCAAGCGCTATGCGCAGGTGGACAAATTGATGGAGCGGTACGGCTGGGGCGCGGTTTATCTTTCGATTATCCGAGCGCAAGCAGCGTAACCAACAACAAAGAAACCTTAATAAAAATGATGCAAAAAGAAGATACCGCATATGTGGATTTAAGCAGCGGGAGGGTGTGATAGGCATGAGAATGATTCACTCGCTGGACGACCTACTGCTTCCGGAGAAACACCGCAGTTTCCTCGAACAGTTTCTAATGCAAGTCGCCGGATTATCAGAGCGAGAGAAAATCGAAAAGCTTGTTCTATTTGGTAGTTGCGCCAGAGGCGAAGCCACGGAGAAAAGCGATATAGATATAGCTGCGATTGGCGAGCAAATAGACGACGATGTGTTATGGAAACTGTACGATTGCGTTCCCGCTTACACACCCGGCAGATATGTGGGAAACGATATCATTGCCATAACAAACAAACAGTATATAAAGCATATCAACTCATTTGGCATGGTCCAAAAATACATCGAAAGAGAGGGGGTTGATTTGAGTGGATTATTATAATAGCGCTGTTAGTTGGTACGAAAGCGCAAAGTTCCTTGAGTCAGGCGGGTATTATCAACAGTCCGTATCGCAGTCATGTTTGGCGGTCGAGTTGTTTCTAAAGTCCAGATTGTCCATAGTCGATCCAAACAGCGAACTGGACAAATCGCACGACTCAATAAACATATTCAAAGAGCTGAACAAGAAATACCCAACGGACAAAGACCTACTGCCGGGCATACGGTACTGTAGAAAGTATTTCACCGAGGCGCGTTACCCATACGACGGAACTGACATCTACACAAAGGAGTTTGCCCTAGAGTTCATTGGTTATGTCGAGCAAGTGAAAGATTACATCGACAACGACTGCCAACCAACGCTTGACGATCTCCGGTGTAAGTTTGGTAAGGAGGGCGGGGTGGGTACATATTGACAGATGATAAATCAGTTCGTTCATGCCATGATAAATGCTCAATATGATCAGATGTTCTCAGATAAACCGTCCCCTCTCACCTTGTCTCACTGTCAGAACCGTCTCCTACCCTCTCACCATCACGGATCTTCCGATGTTGGAATATTCCCGTAAACCGGGCTTAGCGAGATGGAAAAATGCAAAATGGGGCGATGCAGTTCGATGATTGATAAGGGCAAATGCTTCATCCCCGCGGGCATAAAGATAATTGAACTCCTTGTCAACCTATGCAGTTCCCCATTTATGCCTATTTCTATCACACCGCCCAAATCATATGGATCATCAGGGTTTGACCCCAAGAATCCTATCATCTCATCGAATGTGTGTACATGTTCATCATGCTTGTACAATGGGCGCACATCAGAGGCGTTAAGATACCATGAAGTGTTCATTTGAAACGAGCCGGGTACGACGTTGGTATCCATCCAAAGAAGACGTTGTGCGTATGTCTTGTAAAAAGCCTTGAACTCTTCGGTCATAGTAGCCGGTTCGTTGAGAGTCTGAACTATATATTTACCATACTCTCCGTCGGTGTTCATAACATAATCTGCCACAATAATTCATCCTTTCCGGTTTACCATCGTATAGGGAAGCGTTGCCTTTCGGGCTGGGTTCTTACTGCCCGTAATCTGCGCAAAATGGCAAAAGATTGTCATCAAATACGTCTGCGGAGCAGACACAACAATTGTACATTGTACATTCCAGCTTGCCGGCTTGCCGAATTGTCCGGGTTAGGGCTTACTTAAAATACAGAATATTACTCAGGAGTCTTCCCGGTGAGGTTAGAAATCTGCCCTGAGCATAAAGCCCGCTGGACGCACCGCCGTCAAGGTTCATAGCTTGCACGCAGCCCAACGCCCTCATTATGTCCGACAAATCCCTGACAGTAGCGGTGGTAGTAGCCAAAACAATGGTTCCATCGCTTTTTATTCCTATAGCAGAACGTGAAGCGTTATCCGTCAGAATTTTGGTGTCCACAAATCCTTCGCCTACAGGATCATAAACGGAGACGCCGTCTCTGACAAGGCGGGGGCCTGCGCCGACAGCAAAAACAACATTATCAAAAGCACTGTTATCGTAAACAACGCGGTACTCCACAGTGTCGCCCACCTTAAAACGATCGCCGAGCTGGCCTTCTTCTGATCCGCAGAAATTCATTGCATACCCATTGGCAGGGATGGCGAGGTCGGCATTTCGCACCACCCGTGTAACGACTCCATTTTCAACAGCAACGGAAACCCCTCTTGTCAACCCTATCGTGGAACCCCATTCTCTGGTGTAAATGAAAGCGCCGTTAGTTGCCGGGCGCCGGTTTAGCCCATAGGCGTACCAGTTCCCGGGCCATCCCCATACGCCATTTACACTGCCTTCAATTTTTGGCAACAGGGCGCCGATCACAGCTCTGCCATCACGGTTAAAACCTACGGTAGTGCCGTAATCGCCGCGATGTATAAGCTTGCCGTCCCTGATTAAAGTTCCATATGGCGCATAGTATCCCTCAGTGGTGTAGGCGTCGAAAAAAGCGCCGTTTATCGCAATTACAGCGCCGGTATCTTGCACCATCTGCTGCATGCTCTGATGACTGCCGATGCGGTTATTTGCAATATGTACGCCAACAGTGAGGGCGCCGGGGGTAATTTCCACAATTTGTACGGACCTGTTATTAACAACCTGACTCCTTACGACATAAGGCGGACCGGCAGGCTTTTCGCCAATAAAAACTGTAGAGCTGGAACTGACCCATTCGACCGGATAGTTCAATGCTTCCCCGACAAAACGCAGCGGTACTAATGTGTTACCGTTGACGGTTCTTGCGGCAACTTCGAGAATCACTTCCGCGCCGTTGATCAGCGCTCTTGTGCTGCCGACAATAAGGATGATCTCTGTGTCGCCTTTAGTCGCGGTGATTTTTGACTCTGCAGCATTCCAGTCCACTTTTGCGTCCAAGCTTTCAAAAATAGGCCGCATAGGCACTAAAACTTTTCCGTCTTCCATTCTGGGACTGACAGTTAAGTTGAGGTACCTGCCGTCCACACACACGGAAATTGCGGCGGCTGCGGAGGATAAACTGCCAAACGCCAAAACAAAGGATAACGCCAAAACAACGCACAAAAGTCTTTTTTTCATTTTCATAGCTCCTCTTAAAAATTCTGTATAATGATTCAGCAGCGATTATTATATCTATATACGCTTCCTATATCAATACTAACCGATCAATATTCTTGTTTTCAGCCATTTTTTATGGTATCTTTGTTTCACAAAGCAATGCGGGGTTGTTCATGATGAGAAAACTGCCGTTGGGAATACAGAATTTCAAGAAGATAGTCGAGGGCGACTATGTATACGTCGATAAAACACAATACGTTTACAACCTGATAAACGGCTCGAGCTACTATTTCCTGTCGCGACCCAGGAGGTTCGGGAAATCGCTTCTGCTGGACACGATAGGCGAAGCCTTCAGCGGAAATAGGGAATTGTTCAAGGGTCTTTGGATATATGATTCGGACTATGATTTTGCTGAGCATCCGGTCATCAGGCTCGATATGAGCAATATATCAAATAAGACGCCTGAGATATTGGAAGAGTCCATATTGTCGCGCTTAAAAATCGTTTACGACGAAGAAGGATTTATAATCGAAGATACTATCGCTTCAAACGCTTTTGTCAGGCTAATCATTCTGCTTCACAAGAAATACAATCAAAGAGTCGTCGTGCTCATTGACGAATACGACAAACCCATCCTTGACCATCTGACCGACATTGAGACAGCCGAAAAAAACAGGCAGGTGATCAGGGGATTTTACGGCATTCTCAAATCAATGGACCCGCACCTCAGATTTACGATGATAACGGGTGTTACTAAGTTCACGAAGACCTCTATTTTCTCGGAGCTCAACAACTTAAGAGATATAACAATGTCGGAAGCTTATGCGGGAGTTTGCGGCATCCCCACGGAAAGCCTTGGCGAGTATTTCAGCGATCACATCTCGAACCTGTCAGAGCATAAAAGATTTAAGCAGTATGACAGCATACATGATGAAATAGTAGCTTGGTATGACGGCTACACATGGGATGGGGATTCAAAGGTAATAAACCCGTTCTCGCTGCTAAACTTTTTTGCTGACAAGAAATTCGGGGGTTATTGGTACGCGAGCGGCACCCCGTGGTTCCTTGTTGAAATGATAAAAAAGAAGCCGGAGTCATATCTCGCGCTCAAAAAGCTCAAAATCAGGGAGCGGGTGCTGGATACCTTTGATATTCGGGCGATCGAAATAGAACCCCTGCTGTTTCAGACAGGGTATCTTACGGTGAAAGAAGTAATAGAAACAAGGGGCGCACCTATATACGTTCTTGATATACCGAACTATGAAGTCAGAGACGCCTTCAGCATGCAGGTGTTATCCGCACTTACCGGAAACGGAGACATGAGTACTGAGTGGGCTCAAATGGAAATCAGCCAGGCGCTTGAAAGCGGCGACCTGCAGAAAATGCTCGATATTATGCGCGGGCTTTTCGCATCGATCCCATATGAGCTTCACATCAATCGCGAGGCATATTACCACTCAATATTTTACGCCGCTATGACTCTGCTCGGGTTTGACATGGATGTGGAGGTTTCGGTATCAAAAGGCAGGGTAGATGCGGTGCTTGAGCTTGAAGACAAGGTGTACATCATGGAGTTCAAACATGAAAGCTGCCCGCCGGATGCGAGCGCAGAGAAAAAACAAGAGCTTTTTGAAAAGGCCCTCAGTGAAGGGATGGAGCAGATTAAAAGCAGGGGTTACTACAAAAAGTACACAGGAAGCGGCAAAGCCATATACCAAGCAGCTTTTGCGTTCCTGGGCAGGGACGATATCGAGTTTAGGGTTGAGTTGAATGCGCCGTGAGACAGGGGGCGGTTCTGCGGTGAGACAGGGGACGCTGCGGTGAGACAGGGGACGGTTCCAGCGTGAGACAGGGGACGGTTCCAGCGTGAGACAGGGGACGGTTCTGTGTCTTGCGGCGCGTCGCAAAGCCAGCTTCGTCTCGCACGCCGTAAGACACAGAACCGTCCCCTGTCTCACAGCGTCCCCTATCCTCACCTTGAAGAGGGCTGCGGCAAAACGCTGCAGCCCCTTGTTATTCCCTTACTTATAATAATCCTTTACTTTCTCATCGTAGAACTTCTTCACTAAGTCGCGCTTTGGATTTGGCTGTGGGCCCATCGGACCTGCTGATGCGCTGAACGAGAACCTGCCGCCGGGCAGGAATGTATCTACATATTCCTCAAGCGCCTCGATTAGCTCGCTATCGGGATAATCCAACCCGCTGAATTTACCTTGATTATCCCAACCGCCCTCAAGCGTCAGCCTGTGACCGTACTTTTGTTTTATCCCCTTGCAGTCGTTAGTTACCTGAAACGGGTTCCACCCGCAGATGCCCATCTCAAGCCAGTCCTCAAGGAACTGCTCGGACTTGCCGCAGTCGTGACGCAAAACCATGCATCCGCTCTCAAGCGCGAGGTCGCAGTGAAGCTTATGAAACGGCTTGAAAATCTCACGATATGTCTTAACGGAAAAGAATGGCGCCCGATAAGCTGCGTCATCGTCCATTAAAATGTATATATCAGGCTTCAGGTACTGCATCTGCTTCTTTGTGACCATGAGAAGATACTTTGAAATCTCCGTCAGCATCGCTATGACTTCCTCAGGCTCCTCAAATACGGCGAGCATCGCGTTTTCAAAGCCCATAAGGCCGACCAGGATGAGAAAATAATCACCGCCGTCAACGGCAAGGCAAAGGTTCTCCCTGTCAATGTCTTCCTGGGCTTTTTTGTAGTACCCCTCCCAGTCGCGGCCCGAGACATCGCGGATTTTCAGCTGGTCGCGCCATTTCGTTATATCTTCGACCACCACAATCCCCGGTTTTGGCATAGCGCCGAAGTTGAGGTCTTCAGATGGCGTAAAAGTTATACCCAAACTCGTAACAAAGTCCTTACCGTCCGGCAAATTATTTGGAGTAAGCATCTCGTCGTGAACCGGCTTCATGTGGGGAACTAAAAACCCTGCGGGAACAAACTCAGGAATCTCCCCATGCAACGTACGTAAATAGTTTTCTTTCGGCGTCAATTTCATAGTCAAATCCTCCAAGTAAAAATATAAAATTCATTTTCAGTGTTTACATTGGTTTGATGATAATGATATTATAAGCGAAAAAGAAATAAAATAAAAGGAGAAAAACAATATGGCGTCAACTTATAAACATGTTTTTTCACCAATTCGCATCAGGGGGATCGATTTCAAAAATCGCATAGTCCTCGCGCCCCCATCGCCTAACCGCGGGGATCCCAATGGTCTTTTCACACACGAACTTGTCGACTGGATGCGAATGTTCGCGCGCGGCGGGGTAACAACGCTGTACTTGGGCAACGCGTCCATTGACATAACCGAATGCAAAGACGAGGAGTGTCAGCTTGATCTTTCAAACCCGGTTTCGCCTCTGGGTTTGTCATGGTATGCCGAGATGTGCTCCGCGTTTAACTGCCATGCGTCGCTTGAAATAAATCACAATGGTAAAGACACGGCATTTGAAGCCGTCGGCCACGCCCCATATTCAGCGTCAGCAATAATAACCACGTCCGAGATATCACGTGCTAAAAGGCTCGGGCGCGAGCCGGTCCGCGCGATTGAAATGACGAAGGAGAAAATCAAAGAGACTATTGACAAATTTGCCAACGCGGCTCTTATGATGAAGACCGCCGGCATGGACATAGTGCTGGTTCACGGCGGGCACGGCAACCTGATATCGCAGTTCACAAGCCCCATGTACAACTTACGGACGGACGAATACGGCGGCGACACGAAAAAACGCGCCCGTTTCGCTATTGAAGTGTGCGAAGCGATCCGCGAGAAATGCGGCGAGGATTTCGTCATAGAGTACCGCATTTCCGCAGACGAGATTGCGCCGGAGGGGATGCATTTTGAAGAAACCTTGGAACTCATCGGATATCTGGAGCCCCACATCGACATTATTCACGTATCCGCAGGCATCCATTCCGACTTCGATATGCAATACTACCGCAACTGGTGCCAGAATTATCTGATGCCGCAGATGTACAATGTCCATTATGCCCGAGATGTAAAAAAAGCTTACCCCAACCTGCTTGTCACCACAGTCGGCTCTATTGTAAGTATCGACCAAGCCGAGGAAATAATTGCAAATGGTTGGGCGGATTTCGTTGCAATGTGCCGCCCACTGATGGCGGATCCCGATATGCCGAGGAAGTACGCCGAAAACCGTCCGCTGGACCGCCGCCCGTGCCTGCGCTGCGATCAGTGCGCGCGTTTTGTTCCCACTAAGATAGTCAACTGCGCTGTAAACCCGTTCTCCGGACTGACGAACTTGTTGAAAGACGGGACAGTGCCGGAAGCTAAGTATAAAAAGAAGGTCGGCATAGTCGGAGGAGGTCCCGGCGGCGTGTACGCGATGATGGCTGCATGTGACCGCGGCCATGAGGTAATCTTGTACGAGAAGACCGACAGGCTCGGCGGCAACCTTATCGGCGCGGCAGCGCCTCCGGACAAAATCGACATGCAAGATTATTTGGCATGGTTCACACGAGAAGCTTCCAAATACCCCGCTACGATCAAACTGAATACCGAAGCTACCGCGCCGATGCTGGAGCTGGAGAACTTCGACGCGCTTGTAATAGCCGTCGGCGCGGAACCGATTATTCCGGATATCCCCGGCATGGACAAACCGCATGTTCACTGGGCGCCGGATGCCGAAACAGGCAAGTGCAAAGTCGGTGATAAGATAGTCATAGTCGGAGCAGGTTCGATCGGACTTGAGGCGGCGCTTGACTTTTTTGATAAGGGCAAGAGCGTGGAAGTAATTGAATTAGCGGATCCGGAGACCGCGAATATGAACCTCTTTAAAAGCTCCCGCCAGGGCGGGATGGAAGCGCTCAGCATGCTGGAAGAGAAGAAAGTCAAAATACACTACAATACCTGCCTTGAGGAAGTGAAAGACGACAAAGTAGTCTGTACGGACTCTAACGGTAAAAAGTTTGAAATCGAGGCTGACACAGTACTATATGCTGTAGGTATGCGCCCAAGGCAGGAAATCGTAGACAGCCTGCGTCACTCAGCGCCCGAAGCGTCAGTCTACATCGTCGGCGACGCAATAAAAGTCGCCCGCATAACCGAAGCGACAAACGCTGCTTTCCAGGTTGGCCTGAGTTTATGATGCGCTCCGGGGTGCGTTGTCTGAGGCGAGGCGAATAGTTGTAAATTCTCTCAAAGTACTAGTTAAAGCCGTCCATGCCATACATGGGCGGCTTGGCTTTACATAATATCTCCCTGCCCTATTGCTTTTTTGCCTCCTTAATGGGATAATCAGGAGCGAGCAGCAAAATCGTAAGCCATCTCAAACTATGAGGTGTTTCAAATGCATAAATACGAGATAATTATTTTCTGGAGCAACGAAGACGAAGCTTATATTGCAGACATACCTGAACTTCCGGGATGTATGGCCGATGGAAGGTCATATCAAGAAGCGTTGGCTAATGCGGAAATCATTATTAACGAATGGATGGAGGTTGCTATTGAATTAGGGCGGGAAATCCCAAAACCCAGAGGACGACTGAAGTTTGCATGACCTAATGCAATAGCGACGCCTTTTGCCAATGAAGAAACCTGCTTTAGACGAAAAAAACTTATGGTGGAGAGGTTGATTTTAAATACTGATTGCGGATAACGAAACAGCGTGATAAAATATCAATC
>Ga0099364_10011282_pt1 | contig 12220 bp, 11 predicted proteins | sample TergutTh196P3_FD_73070 | JGI IMG/M metagenome (GOLD analysis project Ga0099364, IMG submission 73070) | Microcerotermes parvus P3 segment gut microbial communities from Pointe-Noire, Republic of the Congo - Th196 P3 | ecosystem: Host-associated > Arthropoda: Insects > Digestive system > Gut ...
ACTTTTTGATTAAATGTTTTAGCCGTTTTCGTTATCAGTTCTTTCAATAAGTTCCCGCAAATCTTCGTGTTTGATAGTTCAATCCCCAAATTATTTGCCACATCTTTCGTTAGCATAAGCATGGATTCTTTCATGCCTTCTATACCTTCGTCTGTCGAAATACAGCTCATGTCCAACCGAATAACCGGACTTGGCTGAAAATCAGGATGATTCAGAAATTCTTCTGCATATAGACCTTCAAACAGATCTTTTCTGCCCGAAAACAGCGCGTCGAGAGTAGTAACCGTCAACGACTTCCCAAACCGGCGGGGACGGGCAAGGAAATAGATATCCCCTTTATCAATCATATTAACAAGGAACCTTGTCTTATCGACATATACGCAACCCTTTTTTCGTAACTTCTCGAAGGTTTGGATGCCGACAGGCAGTTGTAATCGTTTTTTATCCATCGTTTTATCTTTTTGATTAAGAATCTATCGTTTATCCTGATCAAGCGTGTCTGCAAAGATAGTACATTTTTTTGGATTTCAAATGTTTCATGCAAAAATTCAGGGAATCTGAATTTCAAGACCACTCACATATTGCTCAACGACAACGCCACCATGAACAATCCCGCGCAACACAAAAATACAAAAACGATCGCAATCGCAATCCATATTGATAACTTACTTCTCTTATTTATCAATTTGAACGGATACAACAAGTAAGCCAGCAAAAATGTGGGCGCAAAATAAAAAAATAGCGTGAAAAATGCCACTTGTAAAACAGGGAAAAGACCTAACTGCCAACTCTCTCGGCTGTCCCCTAACTTGATGCAGTATAACACAAAAACCATGACAACGAACACGACGGCATAGTGCATGAGAAACTGCAAAAATTCTCGCGTTTTTTCTCCTACCCACCGGAGATTCATCAAACCTCTGAAGCACGCAAAATAGATCGCAACAAAAGCGAACAATGCAAATACTGTTAAAAGATGTGTATTCATAATGTGAAAATTTTTAAAATTATTTTATTTGTCTATATATAGCAATTATTTTAAAGCCGGGCTATTCCAGTTGATACGTTGCGAATAGTACATGATGATTGCCAGAATGACAAACAACCCGATACTGCCTGCCATTAATGCGTATGTTTCCATCTGTATCAGGATATAGATACACAGATATAATACGGCTAACAGCCCGCCGATAGTCAATGCCGTCTTTTTGATTTTTAATACGCCTGTCATATACCAGGTCAGCAGGGCGACGGTCATAACTGAAGCAATGCAATAGGCGATGGAAAAGCCTGTATGCTCCGAAATGGACAGCAGCAGGGAATAAAACAGACACAAAGCAAGCCCTATTAATAGATACTGAAACGGATGAATGCGTTTTTTCTGAAAAATCTCCGTAAAGAAACTGATGGCAAAAGTCAAAATAATGATGACTATCGCATATTTAACCGTCCGCATGGATTTTTGATAATGCTGAACGGGCAGTAGCATATCTACTCCAAACTCGGAGTTTTTGACCTCCGGTTCCCAGCGGTTTCCGGTAATCACCTGCGGATAATTCCGGTTCAGGTGCATCACCTTCCATTCGCCCGTAAAACCTTTATCATTGACATCCCTATCGACCGGCAGAAAAGCGCCTGTAAAACTGGGTGTCGAACAATTCGAGCGCATCGTCACGGTCGTTGTTTTGCCAAGAGGCGCAAAAAGCAATTTCTCAGACCCTTTCAAATCTAAAACGACTGAAAAATCTACCGTTCCGTCATTTACTAACGCCTTCAAATCAGCCTTTGTCGAGACGCCCGATTTAATGATTCCCGTCAGTTGGTTGCCCGGATCAAATATGAATTGCCGGTCGCCCCATTTCATTTTCACCTGTTCGCTGATACCCCGCAAATCGGAAATGCCGATATTGATCATGGCCTCTCCTAACAGGATGTCTGTTAGCGCTTCTTCCGACAGATTACGCAGTTCTTCGGGCAGGACAAAACTGCCTTTCAGCTCAATCGGAGCATTGTAAACGACAATCTCATACAGTCCCCGTTTCAATTCCTGCGTCCTGACCTCGGTCTCAATGGATAGCGTTTCGGGTAAAATGTGCATCACGTTTAATACTTTTTCCTGCCGGTTATCCTTGCCGGTCACCATCTCATAAAACGGAATGGCAAGCGTCGGGCCTAAAACAGTCTGGGCGCCGCTCCACTTTTGGTGAACTTCTTCCGTTGCTTCTTTCGCAGTCCTCTCCCGCTCGTTGATCAGGCTACTGATCCGCAAGAGGGGAATCATTAAAAAAAATGTCAATACGCATATCAATGCGGCTTTTATTGCCATTTGATAGCGTGGAAAAAAATTACTCTCCGGCCTGTTTGAAGGCTGATACGGATAGTTTCCGCTTGCAGGTTCTGAACTATAAACCTGTCCCTGGTTTGAATTGAAATCATTTGTTGTCATAAAAAATAATGTTTTTAAAGTACTTTGCAGTACAAAGTTATTGATTAAAAAAAATAGAATCGTTTCAGTTCGTTTTTAATTGATTTCTCAAGAGGTTTTCAAGCGCATTGATATGGCTGATGAAAGCCTCCCGTCCCTTTTCGGTAATCGAAAACGACGTATTGGGTTTTCGCCCGATAAACTGTTTGCGACTACGGACATACGCCTGTTCCTCTAAACTTCGGGTATGACTTGCCAAATTACCGTCCGTCAAATCCAGCAGCGACTTCAGATTGACAAAGTCGATGGATTCATTGGCCATCAGGATCGACATAATACCCAGACGTATCCTGTTTTCAAATGCCTTATTTATATTTTCAAGATTATATTCCATGCCTCTATGTATTATCGGCCTTTCTCCGGTCGTATTTCAGATAAAAAAGAATCCCGTAAATGATATGAAAAACGCCAAAACCAAGCGTCCAGCAAAGCAGGTGATGCGCCTCCATAAAGCAGTTCACAAACCCTAAAAGTATCTCCGCATACCCTAAATAACGGGTATTGGAATAGGTATATCCGGAGACATTGATCAATGCCGTCCCATAGAAAATCAGCATGAAAGCTACTATCGGCTCATAATTGCCCTGCATAATAAAAACAAGGCATAAAACGCCTCCCACTACCAAAGGAAGAAAAAAGTACCACAGCAACCGTCGTGCCGTTAGATCAAATACGAACCGCTTGTTATTTCGCTTAGCCTTCCGGTAGGAAAACAAAAAGACGGTGGCAAGGCATAATATGATTAGGAAAACCGCGATAAGCGCCAAAAGCCACAACTTGTCAGGCCTGCTCAAATGCAATGCAGGAATCTCCCCCAAAAAGCAACACGTCCCGCCCATGATATAATACGCAACAGCCGCCGCAATGCAAGCGTAGACCCCCACAAAAATAGCTGATATGCCGCTAAGAGTCAATATCTTAGATGACTTCTCCATCATATTCCGAATCTCATTGATCGTATTGAAAACCTCTTTATTGTCCATAACAATTTAAATTTTAAAAGTACTTTGCGCCGCAAAGGTAAGAATATATTTTTATTTTTGCCACGAATTACACGAATTAACACGAATTTAATCTTTTTTTATTCGTGCTAATTCGTGTAATTCGTGGCCAAATTCGTATATTTGCCGAAAAATTGCGGATGGAGTTTTCAATTGAATTTGCAGATCGCTATTCTAAAGCACGCGCAGGCATTATAACGACCGACCACGGGACGATCGAAACCCCTGTATTCATGCCTGTGGGCACTCAAGGCGTCGTGAAAGCCGTACATATTCCAGAACTCAAAAACGACATCCAATCGCAGATAATGCTAAGCAACACCTATCATTTATACCTCCGCCCAGGCCTTGAAATATTAGAAAAAGCCGGCGGCCTGCACCGATTCAACGGCTGGGATCGGCCTATCCTGACCGACAGCGGCGGCTTTCAAGTCTTCTCCCTGGCTCACAACCGGAAATTAAGTCCCGAAGGCGCTACTTTTCGCTCCCATATCGACGGCAGCAAGCATTTTTTTTCACCCGAAAAGGTGATTGACATCCAACGCTCGATTGGCGCCGATCTGATCATGGCTTTCGACGAATGTTGCCCCGGCGATGCAGATTACGCCTACGCCGAACAATCATTGGCATTGACAGAATCGTGGTTAGCTAAATGTTTTAAACGCTTCGACGAGACTGAACCGAAATACGGCTACAACCAAAGCCTTTTCCCTATCGTACAAGGATGCGTCTACACAGACTTGCGGATGCGTGCTGCCAACAATGTCATCGCTTATGATGCCGATGGATATGCTATCGGCGGACTTGCAGTCGGCGAACCGACGGAAAAAATGTACGAAATGATTGAAGTCGTCAATGCCATCCTGCCCGACAACAAACCGCGCTACCTGATGGGCGTAGGTACGCCTGTCAATCTTTTAGAAGCCATCGAGCGCGGCATAGATATGTTCGACTGCATCATACCGACACGCAACGGACGCAACGGACAACTCTTTACCGACTTCGGCACGATGAACATGCGCAACCGCCAATGGGCCGACGATTACTCGCCCTTAGACGAGGCCGGACATTCCTTCGTAGATAGCCATTATAGCAAAGCATATCTGCATCACCTCTTCAAAGCGGAAGAAATTCTTGCGCTCCAGATCGCCTCCATTCATAACCTCTCATTCTACATGCGGCTTTTGAAACAAGCGCGCACGCATCTTAAAACCGGCGATTTTGCCGAATGGAAAAAACAAATAATCAGCCAATTGAACAACAGAATATGAAAGCATCCAAATTCAAATTACTACGGGTAGACCGGTATATCATCAAACAGTTTCTCGGAACCTTTCTTTTCACGATGGTCGGGCTTCTGGTGATTGTAGTCGTCTTCGACGTCAATGAGAAAATCGACAAATTCATTGTGCCCGAAATAACCCTAAAAGAGATCGTTTTCGACTATTACCTCAATTTCATTCCCTACTTTCTCAGCGGATTCTCAGCGCTGTTCACCTTCGTAGCCGTTATTTTTTTCACATCCAATTTAGCCGCCAAGTCCGAAATCATCGCAATGCTATCTACCGGCATGAGTTTCGACCGCCTGATGTTGCCGTATGGCATCTCAGCCTCTATCATCGCTATTTCCATGTTTACCCTAAGCGCCTATATCATTCCCCAAGCCAACGAAAAACGCATCAACTTCGAGTTTAAATATCTTAAAAAAAATAAAAAGGTCGAGTATGGCAACAACATCCTTTTAGAAGTGGAACCGGGCGTATTTGCCTATTTTGATCGCTATTTCGATAATCAGCGACAGGGAAATAACTTTTCGCTCGACCGTTTCGAGGATAAAAAACTGGTTTCGCGGCTTACTGCCAATTATATCAAGTATGATTCGTTATACAACTGGACAATATACGATTGCATCGTTCGCGACTTCGACGGGATGCGCGAATATATTTCAGAAGGGACGCGCTTAGATACGACCCTGATGATTGTCCCTTCCGATTTTCTGATCTCGGAAAGCGATTGCGAAAAAATGACGAACCCTGAATTGGCTAAACATATTGATCGCCAGAAGAAAAGAGGCATTGGTAATATCCAAACATTTGAAATTGAATATCATAAACGCATTGCGAATGGATTCTCGTTTTTTATCCTTACAGTCATAGGGGTGTCCCTGTCGTCGGCCAAACGCAAAGGAGGGATGGGGTTGAACATCGGTATCGGTCTGGGGTTAAGTTTTTCGTATATCCTTTTTACGACCGTCACCTCTTCTTTTGCTATCAGCGGAATGGTGAGCGCCATGACTGCCTGCTGGATTCCAAATATTTTATATACTTTTATCGCCGTTTTTTTATACACTAAAGCGCCCAGATAATTATGAGAACATCAGCCCTTCAGTATTTATACCTTCAAAAGCCCATTAGAACAGTGGTCTTTGTTTGCGCCTTCATCCTGCTGCCATGGTTGGGCGCCGATTTTTATACCAAAGGTGAGCCGCGCGAAGCCTCCGTCGCCGTCTCCATGCTCAAGACAGGCAACTGGATTTTGCCGCAAACTTACGCGGAAGAATTTGCCTACAAACCGCCGATGGCGCATTGGCTGATAGCCGCTATTTCGTTGCCTCGAGGACACGTCACCGAATTTACAGCCCGCCTGCCCTCTGCGATTGCACAAATCGTTTTGCTCGGATGTATCCTTGTCTTTTTCGGTAAACGCATACGCTTTCAGGAAGCATTTATCGCCACGGTTTTGCTGCTCACCTCTTTCGAGATTCACCGCGCCGGCATGACGGCGCGCGTAGATATGCTCTTGACGGCCTTCATCGTGCTGGGACTGACCCAGCTCTACAGGTGGGAAAACAAATTGGAACTCAAAGGATTACCTGTCCTCATTCCGACGCTGTTCAGTTGCGCCATCCTCACCAAAGGCCCCGTCGGCATCATCTTGCCGCTTTTTATTTTCTTTGTCTACCTGCTTATTTTACGCAAATACACCTTTCTGAAAATCTTAAAAGCGCTTGTTTATATAGGCCTTTCCTCGATGTTTATTCCTATGATATGGTATATAGGAGCCTATAAACAGGGGGGTGATGCATTCCTGAATGTGGCGCTGGCCGAAAATTTCGGGCGTTTTTTCCATATAAGCGGCAACGCTATCGATTATGAATTAGGGCATGAAAGCGGGTTTTATTACAATTTCGTGACCCTGCTGGCCGGTTTTGTCCCATGGACTTTATTATTTGTCTTTTCCCTCTTCGGCATCAAATGGAAGAAACCCCATCTATCACTCAAACAAATTTTGATAAATACATGGAACCGGTTCCTCGCAATCGAAAAAATGAAACGGTACAGCATCGTGGCTACCGTCTGCATCCTTTTCTTCTATTCCATCCCGTCCAGCAAACGCAGCGTCTACCTCATGCCCGCTTACCCGTTCATCTCCATCCTGCTCGCCCAGTATTTCATTTATATCGCCGAACACCGCTCGAAAGTGATGCGCATTTTCGCCTCTTTGCTGACGACCGTCGTTTCTGCCGTTTTCGTCGTCGGCATCCTGATGATGACGCAATTAGTTGATTTCCATGCCATTGCAGAGCAATTCACGACGAAAGCATCCACGCTTCTATCTATCAAAAGCATCACAGGCGCTTTCACATCCAACCTTTTCATCAACGGCGTCATCCTGATATTGCTCCTGATTTCCATCATTACAGCTATCTATCAGACGAATAGACGCATCAATATCAAGATTCTCTATGCGACCTTCCTGATGACTATATGCTTAAATCTTTGCATCGATGGAATCGTGATGAAAGGGTTTAAGAACCATGCGTCAGCCCGCCCTTTCGCCGAACAAATCCGCAGGGATTACAAGTTGGAAGATAAGGTGTATGTGATGAACAACCTGCGCGAATACGGCAACCTGTATGGCATGAATTTTTATATGGGCAACTCGTTTCGCAATTTCGAGTTGGAACAACCGCTCAACGGCTACTTTCTGACCATAGACAGAGACGTCAAAAAGGTATTGGAGCGTTATAGCTCTCAATACCAATTCGAACAATTAGCCATCTCCGAATACCAAGCCGATATCCGCGACAAAGCTGTTCTCTTCCGCTTTATCAAGAAATTCTAACATATAAAAATCTGCTTTGCAGATTTTTATATGTTATTAAAATGTTCCGAAAATGAGGATAGAAACGACTAACGAGAGGATAGCGTACAACTCCGGGAATACGGCCATCACCATCGTTGTGGCGAATACATTATGACCGGCGGCAGTTGCTGCAATACCTGTGGCACACACCTGTCCCTGACGGATAGCTGAATAACAGCATACGGCTCCCATCAACAACCCAGCGCCGAGGATACCTGTTGCTGTCAGTAAGCTAATGTTTTCCGTTAAATAATCCTGCGCCATCATAAAGGCCACAAAGGCGTAAAGTCCCTGAGAACTGGGCAAGGCGCTAAGTCCAATATAAATACCCATTTTTTCGGGCGCTTTTTTCATCGCTCCAACCACCGTGTTACCACAAATCGTCAGACCGATGCTACTTCCGATTCCGCCGCCTCCTACCATCAAAGCTATTCCAATGTAAGCTAATAAAATTGGTTCCATACTTTTTTTTGTTTTAAATTATTATTTTGTTTACAATTTTTTAAACGGTTTATAATCAATCCCTCCTCCTTCAAATTCGGAGTTCTTAAAATATTCGACATAGATGAGACGCAGGGGGTGAACCAAAGCGCCTATCGTACATAAAGCAATATTCAAGGCATGACCGAACAGCAATATTGCCAGCATCGGCAACCAACGGACGAATGGATTCAGGGATGAGGTCATATCTATCGCCATCGTGTTAAAAACGCCTCCGAGCAAGCCGCCCGTTAGACCGATGGCATATAAACGGATGTAAGAAAGGACGTCGCCAATCACTCCCGTAACCATGTTATAGGTATTCCACAATCCGGCGCCGAAATTCAGGAAAATATTTTTCCCGGGCAGGTTATAAAAAAGTACAATCAAGCTGCACAAGCCTGCAATGCCAAGCAAAACATATACTACATTTTGCGGCAACGGGACATTCAACGCCGGCAGGCCTAACGCACAGCCAATCGAAATGATGATAAAAATCCATCCGAAAGCCGACAAGCTGTACTTGAACCCACGCAACACCTTAATCTTCCAGGCTGCTACAAATTTAGCAAATACGACATGGATAAATCCGATGATTAATGAGATAATCATCAGATTACCAGTCTCTAAAAAATAATGCTTGATGGATGAAAAGGCGCTGACATCTTTTGCCAGCGTAACGCCAAAGAATGACCCCGTAATGGTCCCCACACATAGCGTCGCCAATCCAAAAAACATGACCAATGATAATACCGGTTTCATGCTCTCCTTGACGCGTGGGCGCAGGAAAACAGACAGGATAATCAGTAAAAGACCATACCCCCCGTCTCCAAAACATAGACCGAAAAACAGCATAAAGAAAGGAGCAAACAACGGCGTAGGGTCAAATTCCTGATAATTAGGCAAAGAATACATTTTAGTAATCGGCTCGAAAAGCTGGGAGAACTTATTATTTTTCAGCTTGATAGGCACCTGGTCTTCGTCTTTAATCTCCATCTGTTGATAATAATAACCGGACGCCGAAAGGGATTGTTCCAGCATGGATACCTGGTCGTAAGGAATCCATCCTTCGATAAACATCAGTTTGTCGTCTACCTTACGTTCCGTTTGCGCTAATGCATCGTTCCAAGCCGTGTCGTTTTCTATCGTCGTATGCAGGTTTTGAAGCGAATGAAGATTTGAATGGGCGATAGATAACAGAGTAGTTTCTATTTCCGCCTTACGGCTTTTCTCTGCTTCTATTTCTGCGCTAACCATTCCGTAATCCTTCTGCGACATACGGACAATATCCGCATTGACAGTCAACAGAGCGTCAACCGGCGCTACGACAATAAAATAGACGATGGACTGTAAGGTATTGATGACGAAAACGGACGCTTCTTTCTCCCAATTCTCATCATAAGCCGATTCAGCGCACGAATAAAACGTCACCTTATATCCCGCATCCTGCAACCGCCTGAGCGTATCGTATTTAAAATCGCCCCATACCGACAACGCCGTCCGTTCTTTTTCCAAAGCGCCCAGCGACACATCGATGGTTGCTATCCGGTCGCGCATGTTTTCTATCTTCGTTATCAACTGCTCGGTCTCCGGGTTCGTCAGCAAATTGCCTGCCTGTTCTTTCGAGGCTTCCCCTTCGTCGGCTTTAAGTAGAGTGTTTAGATAGTCGATTTGGGTCTTCACCCGCTTGTTTTCAGATATAAGCTTCTGAATCACAGGATGATCCTTAGTAGACTGAAACGCATTGACATGGACGACGCCTAACGAACGCAACCGCTCTAAGAACGCATCATATTCCTTATGATAGACTAACCATGCATATTTATTCATTTTCACAATCATGGTTCTTCCTCCTCTTTTTTTCTTCGTTTTTCCTGATTTGCTCGCATGATTTTCTGTGATGATTTCGACAGACTTTCCTCATCTTCCATAAACCGTTTGATTTTACGGATCGCATCCTGATATCCCGGAATCTGCACCTTCTCAAAAAGATTCAGTTTTTGGGTCGTCTTCCGACGCGCGCGTTCCAACATACTCAGTTTCAACCCCGTAAATTCAGCCTCAATCCCGGTAGAAGCCAGCGTTTTCAGCACATTCACCCCGTCAATAAACCATATCGGACGGTTGAAAAGGCTAAAATGCCGCATATCGAACGTTATCCCGTCTAATACCGGAATCACGACGCCCGCCACTTTCTTCGACGATAAAGCCACATCCTTGACGGTAATCAAGTTCGGATCAAACTCACTCCATAAAGCCGACATCGATTCATAACCCTGTATATCCTTTTCCAATTTCTCTTCCAGCGCGTTCATTTCATCCCTCGTCCGCTTCACCTCAAGCCGCAACGCACTCTCCTTACTTTTAATCGTAGGAAGCGCCCGCACCCGTATCTTGAGTTGCTTTTCCAACCCTTGAAGCGAAGTCTTATTGTACTGAAACGTAATCATAATTTCCAGTATTCATCAACAAACTCCTGCTTAATATTCACCTCCGCTTTAGTAAAGTGTTTGGCAAACAATTCCCAGGCTACATCGAGCATCTCCGTCGTATCCAAATTGACGTCTACAGCAAGCAATTTGCCGGAATAGTCTTTGGCAAAGGCCAGTGTCCGGTTATCATAGTCGGTCAGGTCGAAGCCGTTTTCCATCTTCGTTTTAGCGTCGGCGGCGTCGGCATAAAGCCTTACGGCGGCGTTCATCACTTGCGGATGGTCTTTGCGCGTTTTTTTGCCGGTAACCAACTGTTTGAGACGGGAGAGCGAGCGGAACGGGTCTACGATGACCTTTCCAATATCGCTGTCGCGACGCAGATAGAGCTGTCCTTCGGTGATATAACCTGTATTATCCGGCACGGCATGTGTGATATCGCCCCCTGATAGCGTAGTAACCGCAATGATGGTGATGGAGCCTCCGGCAGGAAACTGCACCGCCTTTTCATAAATCTTAGCAAGGTCGGAATACAGCGAGCCGGGCATCGAATCTTTCGACGGAATCTGGTCCATACGATTCGATACGATAGCAAGCGCATCGGCATAGTTCGTCATATCCGTCAACAGCACCAATACCTTTTCATTTTTTTCGCCCGCAAAATACTCGGCGGCTGTCAGCGCCATATCCGGCACTAATATCCGTTCTACCGAGGGGTCTTCCGTCGTATTGATAAAACTGACGATACGGTCTAATGCACCGGCATTACTGAACGTATTTTTAAAAAACAGGTAATCATCGTTTGTCATCCCCATGCCGCCCAGAATGATCTTGTCAGATTTAGCTCGCAAGGCCACTAATGCCATCACCTGATTAAAAGGCTGGTCGGGGTCGGCAAAAAACGGGATTTTCTGGCCGGTAACTAACGTATTGTTCAGGTCGATCCCCGCTATTCCGGTTGCTATCAACTCCGACGGCTGTCGGCGACGCACCGGATTTACCGACGGGCTACCTATCTCGACTTCGCGTCCTTCAGGTATAGGCCCCCCGTCAACAGGATTGCCATACGCATTAAAAAAACGTCCCGATAGTTGTTCGCCTACTTTCAACGTGGGCGCTTTGCCCATGAAAACGACTTCCGCATTGGTGCGTATCCCTTCCGTACCTGAAAAAACCTGTAACGTGACCTCATCGTTTACGATTTTCACGACCTGCGCCAATCGTCCGTCTACCGACGCTAACTCGTCGTAGCCTACGCCGGTGGCTTTCAGCGAACAGGTCGCTTTTGTTATCTGGGTAATCTTCGTAAAAATCTTCTGAAATGCTTTTGTTGCCATATCTTTAATTTGTATTTATGCGTTCTTCAACTAATGTATCTACCTGACGGCTGTATTCATTAAATTTATCGCTCTTAAACGCCGAATAGTTCATCTGTTTAAATACATTGATCATCTTCTTGAAATAATCGGACACTTCGATGAAATTGCGGAACGAAAACTCGGAGCGGCAAATATCTATCACCCTCTGGAGCATAAAACTCTGACGGTCTAACGGACATACCGCATCGATATCGTCGAAAGCATCCTGCTGCAGGATCACAAAATCGATCAGTTCCGATTTCCAGAAAACGACGTGATAATCAACCGGCACGCCATCATCGCCCAAGATGTTGATCTGTT
>Ga0099364_10011283_pt1 | contig 12219 bp, 9 predicted proteins | sample TergutTh196P3_FD_73070 | JGI IMG/M metagenome (GOLD analysis project Ga0099364, IMG submission 73070) | Microcerotermes parvus P3 segment gut microbial communities from Pointe-Noire, Republic of the Congo - Th196 P3 | ecosystem: Host-associated > Arthropoda: Insects > Digestive system > Gut ...
GCCGACCACCAGCACCATCTTTATTTGCGTCAGGTTCTTTAATAATTCATATGAGTCACGGAGGCCGTAAGTGATGCCCTCCATGACCGCGCGGAACACCCTGTGTTCGTCGGTCATCGTCGAAAGGCCGAACAGCACGCCGCGCGCGTTGGGGTTCCTGTGCGGCGTGCGTTCCCCCTGGAGGTATGGGAGCCACAGCAGGCCGTCGGCTCCGATGGGCATCGCCGCGATGCCGCTTTCGACCTCCGTCCAGGACATATCCGGTCCCATTTTTTTCTTGAACCAGTTCAGGGAGGCCGCGGCGGCGAGCATTACGCCCATGTAATACGACGTGCCGGGCAGCACGTGATTGAAGAAGTGGAGCTTGCCGCTCATGTCGGGAGTCTTGTTCTCCGTGACGCCAAGCACCGTGCCCGACGTGCCGATGGAGATCATACAGTCGCCCGGCTCGGCGATGCCAAGCCCTAACGCCGCGACCGCGTTGTCCGCGCCGCCGGAAACAACCTCAGCGCCAGCGAGGGAATCGGAAAATACCAGTTCGCCGCGGAGCTTGCCGCGCACCTGTGACGAGCCGTAGACGGGCGGCAGAAAATTCTTGTCTATATCGAGGATATCAAGTAATTTCTCGTTCCATTTGGCGTTCACCACGTCGAACATCGCGCTGCCCGCCGAGTCCGACGGTTCGGCCCCGAACTCCCCCGTTAATTTCCACGCGATGTAGTCCTTGGCGATTAGACAGGTTTTAATGCGCTTGTAATTCTCCGGCTCGTTGTTCCTGATCCAGAGTATTTTGGGCATGGTGAACCCCGGATATATGGGGTTGCCCGTGTACTCGATGCAGCGTTCCTCCCCGCCCAGGCGCTCGGTGGCTTCGGCGCACTCAAGAGGCGTGCGCTGGTCGCACCACAGTATGGCGTTGCGTATCACTTTGCCCTCGCTGTCAAGGGGAACCAGTGTGTGCATCTGGCCGGACAGGCCAATGCGTTCGACCTTGATATCAGCCGGTATCTTGCGGAGAATGGCCGTTACTCCCTCCCACCATGTTTCGGGGTCCTGCTCGGCCCAAGCCGGATTTGGCGTCAGCATCGACAGCGGGTGAGTTTCGCTCCACACGACCTTCCCCGATTCGCTCACCGCCAGCGCTTTGATTCCCGTCGTTCCTACGTCGATTCCAAGAAATACGTTCACTATCCGATAACCTCCCCTTTACGCGTTCCTGCGTTTCTTCGACAAAATATCCCAGATGACGGCGGCGAGCAGCACCATGCCCTTTACGACCTCCTGCCAGTTCTGGTCGACGCCCAGTATCGACATTCCGTTGTTGATGACTCCCAGGAAGATCGATCCTATCAACGCGCCGCCGACCGTTCCGACGCCGCCGTAGGCCGACGCTCCCCCTATGAAGTTCGATCCTATGGCGTCAAGTTCAAAGCTGCGCCCGAGGTCAGGAAACGACGAGTTGAACCGCGCGAGGCAGACCAAGGCGGCCACAGCCGAGAGGAATCCCATGTTCGTGTAGGCGAAGAACATCATCCCGTTGGTGTTGACGCCGGAGAGCCGGGCGGCTTTCTCGTTGCCGCCGAGCGCGTAGAGGTAGCGCCCAGGCACGGTCTTCGACGTGAAATAGTAGTAGGAGAGCAGGACTATGGCAAGCAGGATAAGGACTGCCGGAACGCCCCTGTCACGTCCGAAGCTGTAAAACGCGAACGCTATCACCGCGCAGATTACAACGTGCTTGACAACGGCATACGCAAACGGCTCCACCTGATAATTTTTTCGGATTTTTTTGATCCTCGAATATATGGCAAACATTACGACGGCCACGCAGACGACTATGCCCGAGATTACCGCAAATTCCATTCTGGCTTCGCGCGAGAGAAAGCTGCCGAAGTATCGCGTGAATTCCGCGGGAACCGGGGATATCGTCTTGCCGGCCAGTATGACGCGGGCGAGTCCCCTGAACGCCAACATTCCCGCGAGCGTCACAATAAAGGGCGGTATTCGCATGTAGGCTATCCAGAAAGCCTGCCATCCTCCCAATACTAGACCGCTCACGAGGCACGCGACGATACCGAGGTACATGTTCACCCCTCTTATTATTATCAGGTTGGCCCCTATTGCGGCTATCAGACAGACCTGCGAACCGACGGAGAGGTCGATGTTGCCGCCGGTGAGTATGCAGAGCAGCATACCGGTGGCCAAAATTATGACGTAGGCGTTCTGCGATATCAGGTTTGTGATGTTGCGCGGCGCGAAGAGCGAGCCCTTGTTGTTCGTGACTATCAATATATGGAACAGCGCCACCACCAGCACGAGCGCCAAAAGCAACGTATTTTTTTTGAGAAAGTCCTTTATCATAAGCAAATCGCTCCTTTAAGCCCCTGATATATTCGATTGAATAATACTCGCCATTATCAGCTCCTGGCTCGCCTCCCCGCGGGAAAATTCCCGGACGACGCGCCCTTCGCTCATGACGTAAATCCTGTCGCACATACCCAGCAGTTCGGGCATCTCGCTGGATATAAAAAGCACGGATTTCCCCTCCGCGACCAGGTCGTTCATTATCTTGTATATCTCGTACTTCGCGCCGACGTCTATGCCCCGCGTCGGCTCGTCAAGCAGAAATATATCCGGCTCCGCGAACATCCATTTCGAGAGCAGAACTTTCTGCTGGTTGCCGCCCGAGAGGTTTTCCACCCTCTGTTCTATCGATTGATATTTTACCTGGAACTTATCGCTGTACTCGCTCGCCATCATGCGCTCCTTGTCGGCGTCGATGCGGCTGCCCGCGCTGACCCTGCTCATGTTGGCGAGCGTAATGTTCACGCGTATCGCGTCGCTCAGAATGAGGCCGTTGCCCTTCCTGTCCTCGGTGACGTAAGCGATTTTGTTGTGGATTGCGTCGCGAACGTTCCTCAGGCTGACTTCCTGCCCGTTGATAAATATATTGCCCGTTATATTCCGCCCGTAGCTGTGGCCGAAGATGCTCATGGCGAGCTCGGTGCGTCCCGCGCCCATGAGTCCGCTGACGCCTACTATCTCTCCCCTGCGTATGTTGAAAGAGACGTTTTCGCAGACAAGGCGCTCCTCGTAGAGTTGATGGTGGACGGTCCAGTTTTTGACCTCCATCGTGACCTCGCCGATCTTCGGCTCGCGGGCGGGAAAGCGGCTGTTCATCTCGCGGCCGACCATTCCCTTTATTATTCGCCCCTCGCCTATGTCGTCGGTTCCCTTTGTGAGCGTTTCGATTGTGCGGCCGTCGCGGAGGATCGTTATGCGATCGGCGACCTGCGATACCTCGGAGAGCTTGTGGGAAATGAGTATGGAGGTCATGCCCTGCTCCTTAAACTGGAGCAGGAGAGCCAGCAGCTTCTGGCTGTCGTTTTCGTTGAGCGACGCCGTCGGCTCGTCGAGTATCAGAAGTTTCACGTTTTTGGCGAGCGCCTTCGCTATCTCGACCAGCTGCTGCTTGCCGACTCCAATGTCCTTTATGAGCGATTGTGACGATTCGTGGAGACCGACTACCTTGAGATGCTCCTCGCAGGCCCTGTGAGTTTCATCCCAGTTGATGCTGTATTTCGCCCCCCGCTCGTTGCCGAGAAACATGTTCTCGGCTATCGTCATGTACGGCACGAGCGCCAATTCCTGATGGATTATAACAATGCCGAGAGCCTCGCTGTCCCTTATCCTGGAAAAACTGCATGGTTTGCCGTTAAAGACTATATCTCCCTCGTAGCTCCCATGCGGATATATGCCGGAGAGTACGTTCATCAGAGTTGATTTTCCCGCGCCGTTCTCGCCGACGAGCGCGTGTATCTCACCCTCCTCGACATCCATATTGACGTGGTCGAGGGCGCGCACCCCGGGAAATTCCTTAACTATTCCTTTTAGTTCCAGCAGCTTGCCGCTCACCGATACATCCCCCCGTACGAAAAAGCGGGCGGTTGTGTCAAAGCCCGCCCGCTTTTTTGATCTTAGATACGATAAATAGTTGCTTTACCCTTGACGGGACCCTTGATTACAGCAGGACGTCGGCAAATTCGCGCAGCTGGTAGTAACCGCCGTCGATGAGCTTTTCCTGCCAATTGGCCGGCGTAACGACCTCGGGATCGCACAGGAATGTCGGGATAATTCCCGTATTGTTGTCATACGACGAGGTATCGTTGATCTCGGGCTCGGTACCCATCAGGATTGCATTGACCATTGCGAGAGCCTGCGCCGCCAGTACGCGGGTGTCCTTCCATACGGACATGCTCTGCATTCCCTGGATCATAAACTTCACGTTCGCGACGTCGGCGTCCTGCCCGGTGACGACCGGGACGTTAGCGGGGGTGTATCCCCCTCCGACCAGCCCGTTGATGGCGCCCTGGGCCGTCGAGTCGTTGCTGCACATTACCGCGTGGAGCGGAACGGCGTTCGGGCCGTAGCCGTTGGAGGTTATCAGGTTCTCCATGCGGGCCTGCGCGTTCACTGTACTCCAGCCGGGGGTAGCGACCTGCTGCCATGTCGTCTGCCCAGAGGGAACGACCAGCTTGCCGCTGTCGATGTAGGGCTGAAGTATTGACATCGCGCCGCCGAAGAAGAAATGGATGTTATTATCGCCGGGGTCGCCCGTGAAAAGTTCGATGTTAAAGGGGCCGGCGGCACTGTCGAGGTTGAGCGCGTCGCGGACATAGCTGCCCTGATACACGCCGACCTGGAAGTTGTCGAACGTCACGTAGTAGGAAACGGCGGGCGTATCCATTATGAGACGGTCATAGGCTATGACCTTGACGCCCTGCTCCACCGCGTCGTTCAGGACGTTGGTCAGGGAGAAACCGTCGATGGCGACGATAACGAGGACGTCGCATCCGCCCAGAATCATGTTCTCAAGCTGGGCTAACTGAATCGGCACATCGTTGTCGCCCGCATACTGGAGGTCAACTTCATAACCCGCCGCTTCGAGTTCGGCCTTCAAATATTGTCCGTCCTGAATCCAGCGCTGCAAGCTCATTGTGGGCATCGATACGCCGACCTTGCCCGCCGCCAGGGCGGCTCCCGCTGATACTAAAACAAACGATACTACCAGTAACAATGTTAATAGCTTCTTCATTACTATACACGCTCCTTATTTTTGTTATATTTTTTGAAAAAGTGTTTTAATTGCGATAAAAGCGTATGACAATTTTTTGCATTTGTCAATGCTCAATTTGCCAACGCTTTAGATTGGTTATTTACGTCTTGCGGTTTTCAAGTTCCGTTACCCTTGAAAGCGGAAAAATTCAGCGGAAAGTTTGTTGTTCGCCTTCCAAAAACGCTTCACGCAAAACTAGCGCTTGAGGCAGCATGCGAAGGTATATCGCTCAATCAGTACGCGCTGTATAAATTAAGCACCTGACTACCCGCTCGGGGCGTCTGTCCTTAGATTTTGCCGCAAAAATGTGTTGCAAAAGTATGAGTGATGTGACATTATCTATATTGAGGTGATTGCCATGCCGAGGTCGGCGGTATTGAATCTGAGAATTGAGCCGGAAATCAAGGCGGAAGCCGAGGAGCTTTTCGGCAGCTTCGGATTGACCGTCACCGATGCTGTGAATGTGTTTTTACGGCAATCTCTTATGCGGGGCGGATTCCCTTTTGAGATTGTACGCTGCAAACCTAACGCTGTCACGCAAGCGGCGATAGTGGAAGCTGAACGATTATTACAAGACCCAAACGCCAAGTCGTTCACAAGCATGGAAGAATTGCGCGCCGATTTATTGTCTGATGATTTAAAAGCCCAACGTATGATATACTAAAATATTAAACGCAGAGCAAGGTCTGCCCGGTCGGAAAGATAAGGAGAGATATGGACAACATTATCAGCTACAAACAAATTGAGGAAAAAGTGATGGTATTACGAGGCCAAAGCGTGATACTGGACAGCAACGTAGCGGAACTATACGATGTCGAAACCAAGAGGATAAACGAGGCTGTGTCCAATAACCCCGATAAATTTCCGGAGGGATACATTATTTCCCTAACCTCGGATGAATGGGGAAACTTGAAGTCGAAAATTTCGACTTCAAGTTGGGGTGGTAAGCACAAGCTTCCAAAGGCATTCACCGAAAAAGGATTATACATGCTCGCTACAATCCTTAAAAGCCCCACGGCTACACGAACGACTATTGCGATTGTTGAAACTTTTGCCAAAATCCGCGAACTATCCAGGTCGATTAACGAACTATCCGAGGCTACAGGAAAAGAGCAGCAAAAGACGCTGATGCAAAGGAGCGGAGAAATTTTAGCAGAAGTTCTCGATGACGATTCTCTGGAGATATTCGGCGACGAAACCACCGTCGAGATAAATCTTGCTTTCATTAAAATTAAGCATACTGCAAAACGAAGAAAGAAAAATTAATAATCGATTAGCGCTCTCAAAGATGAAACCCGTTCACCTTCTTTAAATCTTACAAGCTCTTAACAAAAGGAGATTAACACTGAATACCGATTTACGGCAAGGCAACAGAGCGAAAAACACCCGATAGTGCATGAAGCCGCTTCACCGAAGATAGTAAGCGCTACTTTATCACGAGCCCTCTCGTCGAGCGGTCGACGGATATCGCGACGGCGGCGAGGATGAAAAGGCCGAATACCACGTAAGATGCGACTGGTTGTCATTGGTATGTGAGAACGGTACTCAGGTCCCGCTTCGCAAAATATTCAGATATTCCTCATAAGCAAACGTCCTGTTCCTTTGAGCTTTATTTGTTTGCTTGAGTATTCCAATTTCGCATAATTTACCGACTGTGCCGGACACGGTGTTAAACGCCATTCCAAGCGCCTCGGCAGTACGTTTGATTTCGATAATCGGATTTTTCTCAAGGTAGTTGAATAAACTCAGCGCTGTTTTCGCGGAACGTCCGATGTTTTGTATCAATGACGAGTTTCTGTCGTGCAGCAATACGAGTTTGTCGATCGTTTCGATGGAATCACTTGCCGACTCAAGGATTGCCGTCAGGAAAAAGCGTATCCATTGCTCATAATCCCCTTGTTCGCGAACTAAAGTCATACGATCGTAATACTCAAAACGATTCCGTTTGAGTGAATATGAAATGTACAACACAGGAGCGAACAACACCTGTTTTTCCATTAGAAACAACGTCACAAGCAATCGCCCGACTCGGCCATTTCCGTCCAGGAACGGATGAATGGTTTCAAATTGATAATGAACGAGGGCCGCTTGAATAAGCAGGTCGAGTTCGCCGAGAAGCTCATCATTATTCATGTAGTATTCCAATGAGCTCATCGCATCCAGCATATCTTCAGGCGTCGGAGGAATATAACGCGCGTTTTTTAGCGTACTGCCATGACCGCCGATCCAATTCTGCGACCGCCTAAATTCGCCCGGCGTCTTTTCCTGTCCGCGCAAGCCTTCCATTAATATCGCGTGTGTTTCGCGAATCAGCCGGTTACAAAGCGGCAATTCCTGCAAACGCTTAATCGCGAACTCAGTTGCTTTAATATAGTTGATGACTTCCGCTACATTTCGGTTTACGTTTCCATCTATCAGCGGGTCGAGAATATCCTCAAGAGTAGCTTGCGTACCTTCAATCTGAGAGGACATTAACGCCTCTTTCCTTACATACATGGAGATGAAGAGATTTACACTGGGAATGCGCGCCGCCAACCCATCCAACAAAGCGAGCCGCTTATTGGCCTCCAACAGCAGACCCAAACTCTCGCGGTCAAGTAAAATCGTCGGTTCCGGCGGAAGCATAGCCGGAACGAAGGATCGGTATGACATATCTCCCGATAAATTATTTTTCCAATGCCCTGATCTATTGGCCATATATATTGCTTCCTCAATTAAACCTGAAATAACGGGATAATTTTATCATTATTATTTCAGGTTAGCAAGGAAATTTGAAATAACTTGATTGGCGATGTTATTAACTCTACTTTATCACGAGCCCTCTTGTCGAGCGGTCGACGGAGATCGCGACGGCGGCGAGTATGAAAAGGCCGAATACCACGCTCTGCCAGTATGCGGATACTCCTATGAAGTTCATTCCGTTCTGTATTATGGATACTATGAACACGCCCATCACAGTGCCAAGAATATTGCCGCGCCCGCCTGTGAGCGACGTGCCCCCCAGGGCGACGGACGCCACTATCATGAGGGTGAAGGGTTCGCCGACTCTTGGCGCGGAGCTGCGCAGCTTCGCCACCAGGAAAAAGCCGCCGAGAGCCGCGCACATGCCGTTTATGGCAAACAGCATTATCTTCGTCCTGTCCACGTTTAAACCCGCGATGCGCGATGCTCGTTCGTTGCCCCCTATCGCGTACAGCGAGTGCCCTATCGTGGTCCTGGTATGCAGAATATAGAGCTTGGCGACGACGACCAGCGCCAGTATCAGCGGCAGGCCCACGACGCCGAAAGTTATCCGAAACCACCCCACCGTTCCCCACATGTCCCTTGCTATGGACTCGGGGGCCTCGCTTATCAGAAACGCCACCGACTGCCACAGCGACATGAAGCCCAGCGACGCAATGAACGACGGAACTTTGAATTTAACGTGGATGACTCCGAGAAGAGTCCCGGCAAACGCGCCGAACGCCAGTATGACGACTAGAGCAAATATGGACGTGAGGAACGGCGAGCCTATCCGCGGCCCGAAGTGGTTTATTATCCTGACGGTGATGACGTTCGCCACGGAGCAGGCCGCTCCCATCGAAAGGTCTATCGAACCAAGTATGAGTATGGCCGTCATTCCCGAGGCCATTATGAGCAGAGGAGCCGAGTCGGAAAGCAGGTTCCTGAGATTCGCGTTGCCCAGAAAGCCCCTCTGGGTGAAGCCGAGCCCGGCCAGGAGGATAACGATTGCCGAGAAGCTGAAGACCCTCATGAACCGCTCCTGCATACGCATCCTGCGCCCGATATCGATTGTCCTTTCGCTCACCGCTCTCCCCCCTTTACATCATCGCGCTGACGACGTCGACCTGAGTCGGTTTGCCGTCGGGCGGCGCGTCGAAATCGCCTGTGACCAGCCCGTCCTTCATGACGAGGACGCGCCCGCTCATGCCTATGCACTCGTCCAGCGTGTCGCCAAGCAGTATAACGGCTTTGCCGTTCGCCACTATCTCCCGTATCGTGGCGTAGATCTCCTCCTTGGCCCCGACGTCGACTCCGCGCGTCGGATGGTTCAGTATCAAAATATCGCAGTCGCTCGCAAGCGAGCGGGAGAATATAACCTTCTGCTGATTGCCGCCTGAGAGCTGTATCAAAAGCTCCTTCGGGCCGCTCGTCTTGATCCTCATTTTGTCTATCCAGCCTAAAGCCTGCCCTCGTACCTTACCGGACGGGACGAACCACGCCACGGCCAAAGACAGCAGGTTTGACAGCGCGATATTTTTCTCCACGGAGGCGGTGCGGATCACGCCCTCCACAAGACGCTCCTTGGGTATCATCAGGATACCGTTGCGTAAGCCCTCGGCGGGGGACGAAAACGATACGCGCTTCCCCTTGAGGATGATCTCGCCGGAGGTCGGGCGCTCGTCGCCGCAAAGAACCTCGCAGATATCCTCCTTGCCGGAGCCTATCACGCCGCAAATGCCGAGTATCTCGCCGCGCCTGAGCTTGAACGACACGTGCTTGAAAACCCCCATCAGCCCGAGATCCGAAACCTCCAGCAGCACTTCCTCGCCTGGCGCAGTCTGACGCTCCAGTTTGTAGTACTCGGTAGAGGTCGTGCGCCCCACCATCATCTCGTACAACTGCGCCTCGTGCGCGTCCTTCGTGTCCATCGAGCCCACGCTCGCGCCGTCCTTGTAGACGTAGACCCGGTCGGTTATCTCCAGTATCTCATCCAGCCTGTGCGATATAAAAACGACGCCGTGGCCGCGTGACGCCAGCTTCCGCATCTGCGCGAAAAGATTTTTCGTTTCGTCCTCGCTGAGAACGGAGGTCGGCTCGTCGAGCAATATCAGGCATTTGCCGCCGTCCTTCGACTTGGTCACGTTTACGACTTTAGCCACTTCGATCATCTGTCTGGTGGCGAAGTTGAGATCGCCCACTTTTTTCCTGGGGCTTATATCGCGTATGTCGATCTCATTCAGCGCCTCCTGTGCGTTCTTGTATAAATTCGCCCAATTTATGACTCCGAGTTTTGAAAATTCTCTTTCGTGACCGAAATAAATATTTTGCCCCACAGTCAGGCTGACTATCAACGACTGTTCCTGAAACACCATACCCACGCCGTGCGCGTTGGCGTCCATCGGGTTCCTCGGGGCGTACTGATCGCCGTGCATCATCATTGAGCCGCTGGTCGCGGTTTCCGCCCCTATAATTATCTTGAGCAGCGTTGACTTTCCCGCGCCGTTCTCCCCGACCAGCCCGACTATCTCTCCCTCGCGGACCTCAAGCTCCACTCCTTTCAGCGCGTGAGTGGCGGCGTAATGCTTCTCGATATTCTTTGCGCTGAAAAGCGTTTTTTTCGGCGTCGCGTTTATGTCCGTCATAATGCCCGCCTCTACTTGGAAATGACCTTGGGGCCGCGCGACACAGTGAGGGCCACCGCCACCAGTATTATGATCCCCTCGATGCCGGTCCTGACATACGGGTTCACGCCCAGTATGAGCAGCCCGTTGGCAAGCACCGTCATTATCAGAACGCCCACTATCGTGTTAATCACGCCGCCCTTACCGCCCGAGAGCGCAGTGCCGCCTACCACGACAGCCGCCTGCGCGGGGAACATCAGGCCGTCGCCGACCTGAACAACCCCCTGGCCGAGCCGGATCGCCCCCAGAACCCCGGCTGCCCCGAAACATATCCCGGCGAGAGTAAACACCTTGATTTTGACCTTATTGACGCTGACGCCCACGGAACGGAGGATGGACTCGTCCGTCCCCACAGCGTAGATGTGGCGTCCGAACGCCGTAAATTCCTGAATGAAAATGCACACAAGAAGCATCGCGGCCGCCGTCCACGTGATGAAAGGAACTCCGAGGAACGATAATTTGGGCAGTGAAACGAAAAGCGGGTCGGCTATCGTGGTGGGCCGGCCGTCATAAACAATGAGGCCTACGCCCCTGCATATATGCATAAAAGCGAATGAAACCATGAATGAAGGTATCCTTAGATAAACGTGTACAACTCCGATAGTGAAACCAACCAGCGCGCTCGCGCCCACCGCCGCGAGAACTCCGCCCACCCCCCAGTCGAAGGGATATCTGTTGTTCAGCACAAGAACCCCCACAATCGACGCGGCCATGCCGACGGTCCCATTGATGGACAGGTCTATGCCTCCTATCATTATTACAAATGTAAGGCCGAGAGCCACGAGCATTGGAATGGCAAGCTGATTCAATATAGCGATGACGTTGTTCAATGAAGCGAAGTTTCGGCCGCATGTGACGCTGAACACAAGTACCATGGCTACGAGCACGATTATCGGAGCGAAGCGCATGATACGCTCTCTCCTGTTGTTCCTGCGAACCCTGAGTGAGAATTCTTCCGTTATCGACAGTGATGAGGATATGATTTGCGGCATGATCGGCGTTTAGTCAAAAGGCAGGGGGAAGTTTGATATGCCCCCTGCCTCTGCCTTATAAACTCTAGTCGGCCTTTACGGCAAACGGCTTCGAGAAGTCAAATACCGGCACGCCTGTCAGGAAGTCCTCGGCATTGTCATTCGTGATCAGAAGCGACGGCGTAGCGAACTCGCGATATTCCGGCGGAAGCTCCGCGACGTCGATCAGCCCGGCCCATGCGGCGTAGCATATCGCGAGCGTGAATCCGCCCTGGAGATAACCGTTGGAGGACATAGTCGCCAGCCCGAACCCGTCGCGAATGGCTTCGACCATGTCGGTTGTGGCGTCAACGCCGACCACAAAAATCTCGCCCTTCTTGCCCACCTGGTCGAGCGCCTGGATAGCGCCTATCGCCATATTGTCGTTGGCGCACCAGATGCCGCCCACGTCGGGGGTCGTGTTGTACCATGTTTCGGTGAGTCTGAGTCCTTCCGGCGTAAGCCAGTTGCCGGTGTCGCGGTATACGACTTCGATCTCGGGAAATTCTGCGAGCGCTCTCTCAAGTCCCAGCGCGCGGTTAATGGCCGCGGTGTTGCCGAGCATTCCCTCGATAACGAATATCTTGCCCTTGCCGCCCATTGCCTTGAACATCTCGACCGAAATGGTGTATCCCATATGGATATTGTCGGGCGATGTGTGGATGACCCAGTTCGGGGTGAGGTCCATCGG
>Ga0099364_10011284_pt1 | contig 12217 bp, 11 predicted proteins | sample TergutTh196P3_FD_73070 | JGI IMG/M metagenome (GOLD analysis project Ga0099364, IMG submission 73070) | Microcerotermes parvus P3 segment gut microbial communities from Pointe-Noire, Republic of the Congo - Th196 P3 | ecosystem: Host-associated > Arthropoda: Insects > Digestive system > Gut ...
TGATTTCTTTTATAAAAATAATAGTCGTAGGTCATAAAAAAAGACCGCAATCGTCCATCATCACTTTTATTATTTTGAAAATACATACTTTCTGTCTTCAGTCCAACATTCATATTGTCTCGTAAGTTGTATTTCAATTCTACCGCTCCCGTGAAACCGAACCCAAACGGCTTGCCTTGTGCAGTACGAAGCATCCCTATTTCTAACCCCGCTCGCAATTTTTTGGCTTCTTGTCCGAACGAAAACAATGAAGAAAAAAGTAACAAAAAGCAAAATATGCCTTTCATAAGCCTTTTCTTAATCGCTGAAAGATTTTTTGACTTCTCTATATTACTATACTGTACCATAATTATTACTTTTTCAGACTATTTTATTTTCACTATGTCATTTTCTACCGTGCTCTCGCACATTGCTGCTAACGTCCCAGCGGGCTTGGCCAGTGGCGGCTTACACTACCGTTTATGCGGGGCTACTACCTTTTAATTTCGCACTACCTTTTCTGCGGGGCTACTGCCACCATTACGCCAAACCGCCCGTTACCTGCTGGCATTACTCGTTGGTATTTGATATTTTTACTAAATGTTTTCTTCCCGATGTAACAAGACCTTTTAAACCGTCCCACTCTCTTGAATAAATAAATTCATTCTTCTCACGTTTGTCGTTAAAAAAGGAAATGAATTGTTCTAATTGTTTTTTATTCATTTCATACTCTGTTTTATATATATCCTGATACCTCTCATAAAACCCAACTATTTGTGTTAAATGACCAATATAATCGCCTGCATTTTCCCAACCAGTAATTATTATTGCAGAACTAATAATTTTTGCATCTCGCTTTATAAAATCGGATTTTACTTTTTCTATTTTAATTGTTTCATTTTCTTTATCAATATGATACCATGTTCCTGCTAAAATTATAGTACACAATACAACAATCAAAAAAAGAGCAATTTTTAGTTTTCTTTTCCTTTGTCTATACCCAAAAAATTGTAGTATTGTAATTATAGAGCTAACAATTCCCAATATTCCTCCAATGTAAAAAATTATTTCTTTCATTTTAACCTATTTTAAATTCTTCATTCTTTTTTTCTATTAGTCAAATCTTTTCAGGCAGCACTGTCGCCCGCGGGTTGCAGATAACGTCCGAGCGGCTTGGCGAAGTGGTGGCTTCTACTACCGTTTATGCGGGCTACAAACGTTCAATTTTGCACTGCCTTTTCTGCAGGGCTACTGCTGCCGTTGTGCCAAACCGCTAGTTAGCGGTTCGTTGTTTTGTTATTCGATTCAAAATCTTTCAAAGTCGTACCATTTTTTTGCCTCCATTCTTCAGGTCCGTTTGCGTTTCTACCCATTACTATTGCTGCTGCCGTAGATGGACTACTAAAAAGATAATCTTCCATAACCTCATAATATTCTCCTTTATGCAACAAAATATTTTCGTCAATCAACTTATTTCTAATTTTCACAAAATTTGTCGGAAAAGATTTTACCGATTCAACAGCGACTTTGGAACCTTTAAAAACAACAAACCCTTCAGAAGTTTGCACTCCCTGTCCATCTGCCCCTCTCGCCGCTTTAATATAAAAGTTCTCCTGTTTTTGTTGTGGTTTAATTTCTCGTTTCTCATCGAATAATTTATGTCCAAGAGTATTTACAAGCATTTTAATATTTTCAATAAATTCTTCCATTTCCGCCTTATCTGGTTCCGAAATGGAAGATTGAGTTGGGGAAACAGAGTTTTCAATATTATACCTTTTCGCTTGTGTAGCTATTTCATAAAGTCTGCTTTCCAAATATTTAATGTGAGCCTTGTTAAGATTATCATCTTTGCTCACAAAAACAATTGTTTCGTTCCAAAAATCTTTTTGAGTAAGATGTTGGTTAAGTCTTTTTAAAATTGCCTCCGCCTCTCCAACATAAACAGTATCCTTGTCGCTATCATTTTTTCCAAACAACAAGTAAACACCTGTATTATTCAAATCATCTCTGTCCACACAATCTTTTATTTTGATCCGTGGTATTTTATATGCTTTTCCTGTCCAATTTGACAGTTCACAACTCATTCGACCGTTAGGCTCTCCGTCGATCAGAAAGATTTTTATTGTTTTTCCAAATCTCATTTTCATTGTTATCCTTTATTTATTTTTTAATTTTTCGTTTCAATCTCGCACTATATCTGTCGGCCAATGACCGCTAACGTCCCAGCGGCTTGGCGTAGTGGCGGCATCCACTACCGTTTATGCGGGCTACAAACGTTCATTTTTCGCACTGCCTTTTCTGCGGGGCTACTGCCGCCGTTGTGCCAAACCGCCAGTTATCTGCTGCCCATTTGCTTTTCATTCTCACAAATCTATAATTGTCATTTTTTTTAATTGCAACGGTCTATAAATTTTGTCGCCGAAGTGATTGGTATATTCGTTTTCTTTTGTGTCCCATTCAAAGCCGGGTCTTACTAAACAATACTCGTTTTGATTGTTAACAGAATGTACACCGCAATAACCAACGATAAAATTATAAATAATTTGTCCTTCGTATGCTCTGGTTGCGAAATTTTTGTTTTCTCTATTTTGGGTTGCACTTTTGTAGGCTGGACAAACTTGATTACAAAAATAATCCAGTTGAATATCAAAATTCCTTGTTATTTGTTTCAATTGCTCTGCCTTCTCTTTTACCTGCATAATTAAGGTTTCCACGTTTTCGTCTAATTCTTCGGGAGTTCTCCAACCTAAACAATGTAAAGCATTTAACAACAAAATTTTTAGATAAAGACGTTCATCTTCTTGCCATTGAACATTTATAATACAAACGATTGTGCTTATTAGAGCATCACGTTGTAATTGCTCATTTTTTTTTCGTGTACAGTCAAATGTGTACTCTTTAAAACCATTTTTGGCAATTCTCAAAAAGTCGCCAACAATATTTAAACAGCATCCTTTTGCATTATCATTTTCATAATAGCCATTTAGTGGCAAATATGTAAAGAAAAGTTGCTGTTGTTTTTTCTCAATTTTTTCTGATTTACCGCCAAACTCGTGAATTAATTCTAATGCAATTAAATATTTTGTGAGGTCGGTTAATGTTAATTTATAGTCGGATATGTTTGTGTCTTTAAACAAGATGCTGTGATGAAAATATTTATACAAATTGTTAAAAAATCTTGAAAGTTTTCGCTTATCAGCCTCTAAAATTCTTAATGAAATACTTTCCCCCTGTCGCACTTCACTTTCATCATTTCCGCTAATGCCACTTATATCTTCTTCTTGTTCGGCCGTTCTTATGTCTGTCTCCAAATCTAACCCTTGTGTATGTGCTAATTTCAGAGCGTCTAAAACTCGCAGTGAAGGCGACAAAAGCAAGGCATTTTCATGTAATTGTGAGTTTGGCCCAATCGGCTTGTAACCCAACAAGTCATATAATTGTGTTTGATCTGCGGCTTTTCTTTCATCTTTCTTGCTTAATTGCTTTTTTGAAGTATTGAAAAAAGATGTCCCGTCTTCTTTTTCGCTTTCGTCAATTATTGCATAGTGAATTAAATCAAGTACATTTCTTAATTCGCCGTTTTGCAGTTGTCCGCATAATTTTTCAAGTTCGGCATTTTGAGGGTTTGGGTGTGTCTTTGCTATTGAAAAATAATTACTGACAATAATTTTGTTTGATAATATTTTGCTTTCGTCAACACTTAAAATTTGCACATATAGTAAAGAGTTCTCGTCTGCATCAAGATTTATTTCGAGTTGTTCTTTTAAAATCTCAACGATATGTTTTTTTATCAAGTTGTTATTATTGTCTAATACTGTAATTAGAACAGGCGTTTCAAATCCTTTATTTGTGTAAATCGTTAATGTTGAATAATTAATCTCGGCGGCAAGAAGTTTTATCGGATATTGATTGTCCTTTACAATTTTTTGCTCTATTAAGAATTTGTTACTTGCAACAAATTGAGAAAGAGTTTTTTTGTTGTTAGCATTAAGTTTCAATCCGATTTTGTCTAAAACACTTCCTTTGGTTGATTTCAAAAATAAAGAAACTTCCGCATTGGGATTGTTTGAGATACCCAGTCCCGCAGTTGTAATATTAGCGCTGCCAAACAAACAATACTCAATATTTTGTGATGTTTTGAAATAAAGAATTTTAGCGTGCAATTTTGATTGTTGTTTTGCCCCGATGTCCCGACAAATTTTCAGTTCTTTCCAATCATAAAACGAATAGTTTTTGTCATTTAGTAATGATGTTGGTATTATTCCGCTCTCATCAAGTACTACATTGATTTGTGCTTTGGAAAATGTTGTTTTTATTTCTTCTAATGCGTTGCCTTTTATGTCGTAGTATGGCGAAACTGTTGTAATTTCCGTTATTTTATCGTTTCCAATAAGTTGCAAGACTTGTTGCCAAATTGTTGAGCTGTTGGTGTTATATAGAAAAGCAACGCTTTTATTGTTTGACAAATCCATAAATTGAAATTCGGCAATTTTGGGCAATTCCGTTAACCATTGCGAATGTTCCACAATCCAACGAGTTGTTTTTTCGCTTATAATCCCTTTTGTTGTTTCCGTAATTTGTGAAATATATTGCCACGCTGCCGAAAAAACCAGTGCGTTTTGTGGTTGTTTGATGTCAAAATGGTAGGCTCCCCAAATTTCATCATTGTTTCCATTTCCCGAATTAGTGAGGTTCCCAGAGCCGACTAATAATAAACTCTCTTTCTCTCCAAAAAGTAACCAAATTTTAGGATGAAAAATGCTTTTTTCAAATATCGGATAAAGCGAATATCCTGTGGATAGTTTCATTTCTTCGCCTGTTGCTTGCTGCATCAATTCAGAATAGAAATGCCCGTCAATAAAAACATTAACATTTTTAACTCCGCAAGAACGTAACCACTTCATTACTTTCATCTCAAAGAAATAAAAATCGAAACTAAAAGTTGTCAATATGCAGGAATGGTACCGTCCGTTACCAATAAGCGAAAGTATGTTATTCCTTTTTATAGCCATTATTGGTAAGCGATTTTTGTTTGTAATTCTGTAACCATTCCGTTGTCATTGATAATTTGCAAATCGTAAAGTAAATTTTGCAGAGCATTCATTCGTGGCGATGTCCAACGTGCAGGATAAGTATCAATGAGCCTTATCATTTGCCCTTCAATGATAAATTTATTGGTTGCTTGTGTGCCGTTTCCCATTTTTCGCAGCGCAACCATTTGATGACGATAGATGATATTTTTATGAATAAAGAATGAAATAAAATCTTCAATATTGTTTTGCAAATGATTTGTAATAACAAGCAATCCGTCAGCCATATTGCCCTCTCGGATTATTCCGTTTCGGCTAATAAATTCCTTTATTTGTGGTAATTGTTCTTTGTTGTTTTCGTATAATTTGAAAAGCAAGTTAAATCCAATTTTTGCTGTTTCTTGCGGTGTATTGTTTCGGTTTATTAGTTTCAACAACTCGTTTTCCGTTTCGCTAATAGAAACAATAAAATTTTCAAGCGTTATACTTTTTCCGATGTTTATGTCATTTTTGATTAATTCCGAAAAATCGGATATGAGTTTTGGCAAATATATTTCTTGCTGTAAATCTTCCAAATAGCGAAGTGTGCCATAAAAAATCAATCCACAAGCAAATTGCCAATATTCGTTTAATTGATAAGAATACCAACCAATATTTGTTTTTTCGTTATTGCTAAATTTTTGTTCGTAACATTCATAAAGATAACCATACCAATTAAATTTTTGATTGTTTTTGTTTGCAGTCAACAATAAAGAACAAATCGTATTTTTTCTGTGAAAAGTAAATTCTTCTTCAATTTCTTTGCTCGGATAGTCTTTATCCAAAAACATATCAACATAAAGTTGCCATTCTGAATTTTCGGGATTTACTTTGTCAATAGCAAAATAGTTAATCAGTTCGGGAATGTCTTTTTGCAATAATTTTCCTCGTTTAATACAATTGTAGAAAAGAATTTTTATTTCTTCTGTCAATGTTTCATCAAAAGCATCGGCTAATTGTATCCCAGATACTTTTTGTCGTGGGTGCGGTTGTGTAATGTTAAAAATGATGTCGCCCTCGTCGTTTTCAGACCTAACTGCCAAAGCCAATGCTTGCATTGCGCCGAAATAATATTGTCCGAAAGCACCTGACGGATATTTCCAGTAAGTTCTTTCGTTTCCATTATCTTTGTCAGCACCTGCGGCTAAATCATAAATTTCCGAAGTTTCATTGTTTATGAGATTAGAGGCAAAAAGGCTTCCTGTAATTTGGGTTATGTTTTTTCGCTCGGTTTGCATCAAAAGAGCGATTAAAAGTTCTGCTCTGCGAATAAAGCGATATTGTTCTGTTTGATTGCCTTTTTTCTCTTTTTTAAAATAAAAGTCAATGAGCCAACAGTAAAACCCATAGTAACGCAGTCTGTTCGTTAAGTTGGAAAGTCCGGGTAACATTGTTGCGTATGTTGCTTCTGATGTTACTTGCAATCCTAATGGGTCAAGCCCTGTAATAAGATTTATGTTTTCTCCCCAAAATGGATTGTCTGCGGATTTCCCTTTTTGTAATACTGCCATATTCTGTTGTCATTTACTTGTTTGTTTGTTCTTTTTTTAGCCTGTTTTTCGCATATAATATTATTGTACAAAGTTGTAAATATTTTCCGCTTTTCGCCAACCGTAAGAGTGGCGGGCGGGCAGAGCCGAAAAATGGCGAAGTCCATTTTGGGGCGTGGGGTTGGCGGTGCGGTGTGAGCACAGCGAACATGGCAAAAGCCAACTTTCTACACATCTTTCAGCAAACCAAGTTGTCAGATTACTCCGATTTGTCAGATTGTGCATAATTTTCAACCTTATTTTCTTCAAAATCGCACTGCTGCTCGGTTGTGCGGGCATTGTCACTAACGTCTGAGCAGCTTGGCATTTTGTTCGCTTTATTCTTTTTTCGAAGTAATTCGCTATAAATTATCTATCTGCAAACTACGGGATTAGACCCTACTTTGGAAAGTACTACCTGATTACTTCCGTCCAGTTTCATCATACAGATCCCACTCTCCATCATATCTGACCTTCTCGAATGAAACAAAATATATTTACCGTCTGGTGTTACTTCAGGTGAGCCATCCCAATATTCTGCTTTTGTCAAGCGCGTTTGTTTGCTTCCATCTGCATTCATGATAAATATTTCCGCTTTTTCATTTTCAGAAGACACATAAACTATTTTTTTTCCATCTGGTGTCCATTGAGGGTCGCCATTCCCATCGGGTGCCCATCCCGGCCATAATCGCGGAGATGTTGTAGTAGTCAGTTGTTTCTGATTATGTCCACATACATCTGTTACAAATATTTGCGAACTTCCATCTTTCCCTGAAGAGAGATAGGCTATTTTGTCGCCTAAAGGAGACCATTTTGGAGAAGACGCATTGCTAATGAATAAGTGATTATTTTCCCCATCAACATCTATTTTGAAAATATGACAACCCGTTTTTGTTGATGCATTATAAACGATTTGTTTCCCATCAGGTGAAAATTGCGGACAAGACTTATATTCACCGTCAGCCTGCAAAATCGTATGTACTTTGTCTGCAATATTGTAGATAACCAATTCTCCTCCACTCGAATTGAGTTCCAGATATTTGAGATATACGATTTGCGTATCATCGGGCGACCAATCAGCACAACCGAAAAGAGTGAAAGATTGATCTATTAGGGAAAGACCTGTGCCGTCGGCGGTAACGAGATACAATTTACTAATGAATGGCTCACCAAACGACGGATGCGATTCTACATATTGAGAATCAGATGGCACAGCGGAAAATAATAAACGTTGCCCTGAACGCGAGCGTATCGGTTTTGAACAAGCAACCGTCATATCGACTATTTTTCGCATATTATTTCCCGATTTGTCCATAACACAGAAACTCCAATCGGCGCTGTTATCCGTAATTCGTGCAATGAAAGCGACGGATGAATAATCAAACGGAACGTTCGGAACGATTGCATCAACAAAGCATCCATCATCACAGGAAAATTCACCTTTGTTGCATTGCGACAATGCAAAAATGCAACTTATACATATCAAAAGAAAAACTGATTTTTTCATGGTGTGAAAATTTTAATTTATTTATTTTATTACTTGATTTCACTTTCTTTTCGGTATGGTACTTTCTCAACGCTGCTCTCATCGCTTGCCGCTAACGTTTTGACGGCTTAGCATAGTGGTGGCTTACACTACCGTTTAAGCGGGCTACTACCTTTCAATTTCGCACAACTTTTTCAGCGGGCATACTGCCGCCGTTGCGCCAAACCGCCAGTTGTAGGCAGTGCGTTTAGTTTTTCATTTTATTCTATCTCTGTCCAATCTTTCATAACTTCGTTGATAAGTTCTATTCTCTCTTTTGCTACCGACATCGGTGGTAATCCCACAGACATTCGGCGTTTATCAAGATTTTCAAAATTGTAAATCTGTTCGGGAGTTTGCGCGTTGGCATACGTACCAAAAATATAGGGTTTGCCATATTGCAACATATTTCTATCAATCATACTACCATAAAAATCCGGTAGCCAATTTCCTTTCGCAACATGGGCTAATACAACGGAATCTAATGCTACAAGTTTCGTGCTATCTGTTGCAGCGTGGACTAATATGAGGGTTGTCGCTGATGCAATCATACCGCGATGTTGCATATTTAGTTTCATATTCGACAAAAGCGGAAATCCTTTTGTTTCGATGATTGACATTATTTCATTGTAATTTGAATCGTCAAGTGTTTTTTGTAGAACACCATATTCTGCAAAATTATCAAAATAATTTGGCGACCCACGATAGCGTTGATCTTTTTCTTGCATTGCTTGAAATTCAAGAGCCAATGCGGTATCTGAAACAAATGTTTTTTCTGCTTCCGCCAATGATTGATAAATATCGCCCCAATTAGTGAGCGTTTTTAATTTTTCAAAGTGCGGTAATTTCTCAAAATTTTCAAGTTGATAACCTTGTTCGGAAATTAGAAAATTGATATAATGTACCGCTTTTTGAAGTTCGTTGTATTCCAACAAAAGCGGAATGTATTTATCAATTTCGTAATACATCAACATGTTTATCATTTTACATTTTTGTTCGGCAGATTGCAAGTATTGATAGGCTTTTTCGTGGTTTCCTTTGTACAATTCAATGTCTGCTTTATATACCTCTTGATAGTAACCCGATTCGATGTAATTGCATTGACAATTTTCCGCTTTCAGTGTAAAAAAGTAAGAACAAAAACTTAATATGATGATGATTTTTTTCATTTTGATTTTCTTGATTGAATGTTTGCTAAGCATTGCCTTTAACGGCTCACACGGCTTTGCGAAATTACGGTTGGGCGAGGCATGCCTCGTCCCTATATTTTGTCTGTTCCGCTTCAGCGAAGTGCGGACGGCGTTGTACCAAACCACCAGTTACCTGCCGTATAATTTTTGGGATACTATTTTAGTAGTATTTTTTTGAAGTCTTCAATGCTTGCAACTTTCACATAAGGAAAATTTATTTCTTTCAGTATGTTGAAATGTCTGTCGTTCGTAACGATGTAGTCAGCACCGGCGTTTAATGCACAATCCACAAACTTGTTGTCGTCAGGGTCGGCTGTGATTAAGTTCCATTTGAAATATGAAGTAACAGGCACAAAATTATTTGCGTTTGTGATTGTGTTTATCACGCTTTCACTGATTTCAACGGAATAAAAACTTGCTAATAATTCCTCGTACTCTTGTAGCATATCGGTAGAACAACACAACGAAAATTCGTTTTCACAAAACGCTTCCCAAAGCCAACTGTAAGGCGAATTGTCGAAAATCGCAGGCAACAGACAATTTGTATCTAATACAACTCTCATTTTGCTGATATGCGATTATGTCCGTACATAATTTCTTCCATTTTCGCACTATCAAGTTGGTTGTTTGCCCAAAAATCGCGAGTTTGCATTTTTAATTTGTCTCGATAGTAATTAAAAAGTACAGATTGCATTTCTTTCAATCCCTCCTCACGCTTGTTGAATGTAAACATTTGTAACAAATGCTGTTGAGTAGCATTTAGCGGTGTATGTGTCATTGTTGCAGTTTCCATAAAGCGTTCAGTTTTTAATTGCATTTTGCAAAGTTACAAAAAATATCTGATTTGAGCAAGTTTTTTTGTCGAGGGTTGCACCAAACCGTTAGTTAGCCGCAGGCATTTTCTTTTCTATTTATTTTCTGTTTCAAGTTTCTTAATAAATAGGATGTGGAAAATTTCTAAATGGTGCATCAATCGTACCTTCTGTAATGTTAATATTCATTATTGTGTTATAGTCTCTTTCGAAAAGATAACGAGAGTAATATTGACCTTTGATTTCAAATGTCCCAACAACAACGTTATTTATTGTATCTAGTTTTGTGATGAAAAATCGGCTGTCAAGACTTTCAAGATTGAGTTCCATACCGCCCTGATTGTTCTGTTTGCCAAATCCTGTTAAATGTGCATAATTATATTCGCCTTCACGAGGATTGTAAATTAGTAACCTGATAGTAGTGTCTTGGACTGAAAATGCTTGTATGCTTAAAGCACTAACTTCACCGAGATAACTCCCTATTTTTTGGTAGTAGTCAACACTTACCAGTGGCACATAAAAACATTTTCCATCTATTATCTGTCCAGATATTTTCGGAGTTATGAGTTCTTCATCCAAGTAGTACTCAAAAAAATATGGAAGAGTTGAAATTTCTCCTTGGCAGTAATCATAATTCGGGCATTCTGGATTTGTTGGGTCGGTGCATTCGCTCTTTGGTTTTTTGCATGCAATCGTAGTTGTTACTATTATTAACGTTAGGTAAAGTAGTTTTTTCATAGTTTGTTTTTATTCTCGTTTCCGACAGCGTGCGAACGCTTGCGACTAACGTGGTGGCGGCGGGGCTATCCATTTCTTTCTTTGTCTATTTCGATAATGTTCAATAATACAGCAGTGTTACCGATTTTCCAATTGTCAAATTTATAATATTCGTCTTTGTTAAGATACTCATTATTTATTGCTTTAACAAAGAGGTTATCTAATTTATCATCTGGCAATTTGTCTTTAAGTGCTCTATTTATTAACGCTCTACTGAAAGCAACCAAATCCTTATTAAGTGGGCGATAATGAGAAATAACAACTTCTCCAATATTAAACAATGTCCAATTCCTTACAAAATCATAAATATTATATGAAATAGGGGTGTTATTTAGAAATGGAAAATTGAAGAAAGGAAAAGGCAAACCAAATTCGAGATAATATTTAAAATATCTGCGTATCATTTCCTCCCCAAGCATATAATTATATCCGTAGTTATCTTTGTTGTGGTTGAAAGGATATTTTTTAATATCATCGAAAGAAATTTTATTTTTCTGTTGAAGTTTAAAAACATCCAGCGCATTTATCAAAATCATTTCTCCCGGACTTTGAAATAATCCATAATTCCCCAAAGTTTCGGAATAATTGGAAAAATTTACTTCTTGATTTTTTGCCATATTCGTAATCTTTCCTGTATTGTCCGTAAAGTTGGGAAAGTTTTGCAGTAGATAAAGTTGATTTGGTTCAATTTTCCATTCATTAGAACTGTCTTCTTTTTTATTCTGAATAAATGCTATTTTTTCAAATACAACATTATCATTTTCAGTTGCGATTGAAATTATTACCATATCTGCCAATTCTTTGGTTTGGGCTTCATTTTTATTGTAAAAACTAACACCTGAATTGTAGTTGCCGTGAATAAATCCTGTGTAAAATTTCATATTCTTATAATTTTTGCCATTGGCAACTTTACACAACTCACTAACCATATTCGGCTCTTTCAACTTTTGTTTGTACGATTTGTCCAAAGATTCATAAATCTGTTTTGCAAATTTATTCTGAAAGTTCAGAAAATCTGTTTCTCTGTGATAATCACTAAATGTTTTAAATAATTCTTTCATGGTGTTCGTTTTTTTGTTTTTACCTCCACTTTCGGCTCTCGGTTTCTCCGTTGAGTTATGTGCGACCGCTTGCTAAACTTGCCCATAACATCCGAGCAGCTTGGCACAGTGGCGGCTTACACTACCGTTTATACGGGCTACAAACGTTCAATTTCGCACTGCCTTTTCTGCGGGGCTACTGCCCCGCCGTTGCGCCAAACCGCCAGTTGGCTGTCAGTGCATTTTGTCCGCTTGCAAGTCGTTTCATTTGTCAATTTGTTTACGATATATTATTT
>Ga0099364_10011285_pt1 | contig 12217 bp, 8 predicted proteins | sample TergutTh196P3_FD_73070 | JGI IMG/M metagenome (GOLD analysis project Ga0099364, IMG submission 73070) | Microcerotermes parvus P3 segment gut microbial communities from Pointe-Noire, Republic of the Congo - Th196 P3 | ecosystem: Host-associated > Arthropoda: Insects > Digestive system > Gut ...
GCCCTAATCCCGAGCCTCCGGTATCGCGGGTGCGACCTTCGTTTATGCGATAAAACCTCTCAAACAGGCGATTAAGATGGCTCTCGTTGGCGATGCCCACACCAGTGTCGTAAAACGAAAAATAGTGAAAATCCTTGTCCTCGTTATATTTGCTTATTCTGACCGCGATGTTTTCGCCGGCATAACGAATAACATTGTCGGCGAGATTGCGAAAAACAGCATATAGAAGGTTTTGATTGCCTCTCACTGTCAAGTTTTCGGGCGTATTCCATTGTATATCAATACATTTTTCTTGAAGCGACAGCAAAATGTCACTTTTTAGCGTTTCGAGAAGATTATTTACATTGACGTCTTCCATTTTGAACATTTGCGGCGCTTCTTCTATCTTGGTTATCAGGGTCATATCTTGGATAAGTTCTGAAAGTACAATCGTTTGATGATGTGCGCGGGCTATGAAATGATTTTTCTGCTCATCGTTAAGCGTTTGCCCCAGCACCGTTTCCAAATATCCGCGAATACTCGTGACGGGCGTACGAAGTTCGTGAGCAATATTTCCGGTCATTTCCTGCTTCAACAGTCGCGTTTTTTCCTGTTTGGTAATATTGTTCAAAACAACCTCAAAACATCTGTCTTCGAACACATTAACACGCAGCGAAAACTTTTTTCCCTGTCTGCTTATTTTACATTCAAAATATTTTTCTTTCGCCTTTGCCAGAAATTTGTTCATCTTGTCGAAAGCGTTGTCGGTAAACACTACCGACGGGTCGTTTTCGCGCGCATCGGCAACGATGTTGAGGTATTGAATAAAAAGGTTGTTAAAAAATTCGACTTTTTTGTCGGCAGTAAAAAAACATACTCCCTCTTCCGAACTGTGAACGTGTTGCAATAACTTTTCGCGCTCTAAATCAATGTTTTTCTTGCTTTCGGCGAGTTGTTTGTAGTTTTCGGTAATTCGGGCGCCGATGTCGCCCAATTCATCGTCGGGAAAATTAATGTCGGGGATTTCGTCTTTTTCCGAAAGCATGACAAAATCGCGAAGTTGCTTGATAGACTTCCCGAAACGACCGGCAACGATGTTCAAAAGCACAAGTATCGTCGCGAAAAGCGCAACCATAAAATACAGGAACGTCTTGTCTGTTTTCAGAAGTCGCTGCGTATGAATATCATAAGGCAATGCAACGCGAATATAAACGTTGTCGAACTTTCGCGCATAATACAGATATTCAATATGTTTGGTTTCCGAGCGACGAATATCCGTTCCTTTTCCACTTTTGGATGCTCTGACAATTTCGGGACGTCCGGCGTGATTGTCCATTTGCGAGATGTTTTCAACCGAATTGTCGAATAATACAAGCCCCTGCTTGTCAATCAAACTGACGCGAATATTTTGCGGAAACATCCGAATAAAGCTGTCCAACGCCTCAAACCGCTGATTATGTGAGCTCAACGCAGAATTGATAATTTCGGCGCTTGCATCAAGCTTTTCCTCTAATGCCGCAGTTCTAAATCTTTTTTCGCGCGATTGTTCGAAAACAATAACTCCAACGCTGAAAACGCTGAAAATGACCGCAAAATAGAGGAAAAGTTTATGTTTGTAGGTCAATTTCATAATTTCCGAAAATCATTCATTATCAAATTTATAACCATATCCGGGTCTGTTTACAATAAGTTTGCCGTGTTCGCCCATCTTTTTTCGCAATCGCGTAATATGCACATCTACAGTTCTTTCTGTAACGTATGTTGTTTCCTTCCATGCTCGGTCGATGATGTTTTCGCGCGAAAAAGTTTTATCGGGGCTTTTAGCAAGCAAGGCAAGTATTTCGAACTCGGTTTTGGTAAGCGCAATTCTTTCACTATCAATAAATAACTCCTTTTTTTCGGGGTCGATTACGATTTTCTCGAAAATTATTTTATCGCTTGTGTCTTCCGTCTTTGGCGCTTGTTCTGCGCGTTTGATAACCGCTTTGACACGGGCTACCACTTCCTTTATCGAAAACGGCTTTGAAATATAGTCATCGCCGCCCGAAGAGAAGCCCGCAAGCAAATCGTCTTCGGTATCTTTTGCCGTCAGGAAGATGATTGGTATCTGGTTGCCGTCTGTCCGCAGTTTTTCAGCCATAGCGTAGCCCGACATGCCGCCCATCATTACATCAAGGATTATTACGGCAAACTCGCTCAACGGCTTGCTCAAGGCTTCTTCCGCAGAATAGGCGCAGACTGCGTCAAAACCCTCATTCCAAAAGTTGAACTCAAGGATTTCGCAGATATTGGGCTCATCGTCTACGATTAATATTTTTGGTTGCATAGCAATTTTTGATTGTTTGTATCGTGGATTTTTACGCAATAAAAAAAATGCAAAAGTACAATAAGAAAGTGGTTTTCAAAAATAACGTCACTGTTTTATTTTGGTATAAATTTCATATGATATTATTATTCAGCAAATTATAGAGGGTGTTAATTTTTTGTTAAGAAATGTCCACCGCCTCGCGCTTGTTCCTGCCAATGCTCTTTGCGTAAATCTGCGTTGTCTTTATATCTGCGTGTTCCGGTAACTTTCTGACTGTCTGTTTCAATTAGCGTTTCGAGGCTCAAGAGGAGTGTAGCATCCGTGTGTCGTGGTACTTGGTACTTTTTTGATAAAAACAAACAAAATTTTTTTTGAAAAAATTTTGTTGGAATGAAAAAAAGGGTTATCTTTGCACACAGATAGTAAATAGTTATGTCGATGATGAGGACCATATCGTTAGAAATAGATGAATTGATTTTTGAAGAAACAGAATCAATTTTGTTGAACAGTCGTAAGCGCTATTGGAAAGTTTGCAAGAGGAATTAAGAGTTATTGATACTACTCAAACAATCCCCGCTGCTCCTCCCGCTTCAGCCGCCAACTGTCTTGCCCCACGCGGTCGGCAATATCTTCAAGAACACTCAAAACCGTCTGTTTTTCGGGAGTAACGCCGTTTTTGAGCAATGGCAAAATGTATAAAATTATCTCGTCGAAGGTATTGTAAACAGTTCTGTTTCATCATCGTAGTCGAAACTGTTCATCAAAATTGGCGTCAAGTCGGTGTATTCCTTTTTCAGCAAGTCGAGAAAGCCCAATTCCAAGCCTTTGATAATAAGTTCGTCGTTGATTTGCTCTAACGTTGCACCGTTGTTTTTGGCGATGACGCCCTCAACGGTTTGCATCACAATTTCTGCCATGTTCATTCCAAGATTGGCTTTCAGAATGGCTTTGGGGTTGCGTACCTTGCGAAAATTGATAATCAGTTGCCCCGATAAAACGGTGAATGGATTTTGACGTTTCTTAAAACTTGTCTGTCCGTTCTTTTGCGGCACTGCGCCGATGTACTCAAAACCGCAACTCTCGGCGGTTTCAATTATCAGATGCCAAAATTCAGGGTCTTTGTGGGCAAACACAAACGACAGCCAGCGGTCGAACTTCAAAACGCGATACATTTCCTTTATGCTCTGCGCTATCAGCGTGTTGTAATCGTCTTTGCTCTTTTTCTGTCCGCCGCCTTCGATTGCCTCCTGACGATAGTCTTCTTCGGTTACTTCGAGGTCTAACCAAGCGTTCCACATAGCCGACAAGTCCAAATACGGAATTTTCTTGCCGTAAGGCGGGTCGGTATAGATGTAGTCAACGCTTTCCTTTGGCAGAAATTTTAGATTGGTGGCTGTGCCTTTGATAATCTGTGCGTTGGAAATGGTTTGAGGATTGATGTAGTATTCCATTTCTTTTTTGGCAGCCGCGACCTTTTTGTATTTTGTTTCAAAAATTTGGATTAACGGCATATTGCCCGGGTCTGGCGCAATTCTGTATCTGTAATATCTAAATGCAGCGCTATCGCCCCCGCCGTCGCTTTTGGTATAATGAAACGTCAAATTGTGCTTATTTACAGAACTTGAAAATGCTAATAAAAGCGAATTTTTGATATTTTCGTTTGATTGCCTCAAAATGAGCGATTTAAGATACCCCAACTCTGCTAATTGTTTTTCGCTGAAAAGTTGGTCAACCGTTTCTACATCAGAGCCTTTGGGCAATGGTAATGGTTTAGGCTGCGGATATTTTTTTAGCGCTTTTTTTATTTCGTCTTCTGTTTTTGGCTCGTTTTTGATGTATTCGCTTTTTATCTGCTCAAATGCTTCTGCCAATTCTGTTTGATTTACAGGCGCTATCAATGACTGAACTAAAAAAACAGCCATCGGATTGAGGTCAATATTTATTCCTCTGCGGTTATTCATCAAGGCTTCGACGGCAGTAACGCCGCTTCCGCCAAAAGGGTCAAGCACAAGGTCGCCGGGCTTGCTGAAATTCTTGATATATTCGGCAACCACGTTCCACGATTGTTTTGTAAAATATCCGTGAACACCAAAATGTCGTTTTGCCTTTTGTTTTTTCACAGGAATTTCTTCCAACAGCGGTCGTGTTGCATAGTCAAAACCCGCAGACTTTGGGGTTTCGCACGCAAAATTTTCCTCTACTTTCAGCAAATAGTCGGGAATAAGTTTTATTTCGCGCTTTTTGTTGCTGCCTATTTTCAAAAACGGGTGTTTCAGAGTTTTGCTGCGAACGATGTTATGCTGCTCATAACCAAGATGTTTCAGAACAGGCAAAACGATAACCTCCCTGACGCTGTCTTCCTTGAAGTCGGGGTTTTGCGCTATTGATGGGAAATCGAGGTTTCCGAAGAGGTGGTGTTTGGTTATTGGCATTGACCTAAGAAATTTTTACTCCGCAAAAGTACACATTTTTTCCTACAAACAAAAAAAACTACTCAATTCAAAAAATATTGCTAACTTTGCGGTCTAAATTCATTTATAGTTTTTTATGACGGCATGTGATTTTCAGAAAGAGTTGTCTACCTTGATAAAAGCGCGTTTTCCGGTGATTTACATCATCACTTGGGAAGAAAACAGGCTGGCGGCAACTATCAAAGCGATGGTCAAAAACGAGCAGTTGTTTTCCAAAGCGCGGGATGTTTGGGAATGGACGCTGTTAGACGGTTTCAGTTGCGACGAACAGGTGAAAAAGGGTGATGTACGGACATCGCTGCGGGCGTTGGAATTTATTGGCTCGTTTGAAGGCGATGCTATATTCATTCTAAAGGATATATACGCTGATTTGGCGCGCACAGCAAATGCTATAGACCATGCCTTGATACGAAAACTTAAAGATTTAGTCTGGAGCATCAAAGACGGTAAATGGCTGAAAACATTGATTATCACGGCTTATGATAAATTTATTCCCGACGATTTGCAAAAAGATATTTTGATTAAAACGTTCGATTTGCCCAACAAAGACGAACTGCGAGAAACGCTTTTGAATTTGGTAGAGCAAAACCGGCATAATCCCAAACTCAAATTTGACCTCAACGCCGATGTAATCAGTAAACTTTGCGATGCTGCCGGCGGATTAACTCTGCACGAGGCAGAAAACGCTTTTGCCCTGTCTATCGTCAAAGGCGGCGAACTGACTGAAAACGATGTCGTTACGATAGCCGAAGAGAAAAAACAAATCATTCAGCGCAACGGACTTTTAGAGTATAGTATGCCGATGCTGAAAATGGAGGACGTTGGCGGACTTCAGAACTTGAAAAACTGGTTGCAAAAGCGGTCTAATTCATGGTCAGAAACGGCGAGAAAATACTGTTTGCCGGCGCCGCGTGGAGTATTGATTACCGGACTGCCCGGATGCGGAAAAAGTCTGACAGCCAAAACAATAAGTTCGCTGTGGAATATTCCCTTGTTGCGGTTGGATATGGGCGCATTGCACAACAGTTTTGTGGGCGGAAGCGAGCGCAATATGCGTAATGTTATTCAAACGGCTGAAGCCATGGCGCCTTGCGTGCTTTGGGTAGACGAAATAGAAAAAGCCTTTTCGGGAGTAGGCGGTTCGGGCGATAGCGGAGTTGCAACGCGAATGTTCGGAACTTTTCTGACGTGGATGCAAGAAAAAGAAAAATTTGTTTTTGTTGCCGCAACAGCCAATCAAATACATTCGTTGCCGCCCGAACTGATGAGAAAAGGGCGTTTTGACGAGATATTTTTCGTTGATTTGCCAACGCAAACCGAACGTCGTATCATTTTGGATATTCATATCAAAAAACGCTTTATTCATCCCGATGTTACCGGAAATTTAAAAATAGACAATTCATTTATCGAACGATTAATCGTTATGACAGAGGGATTTACGGGCGCAGAAATAGAGCAGGTCGTTATCTCTGCTCTATTCGAGGCTTTCGCCGAAAACAGAAGCGTTACCGAAGAAGATTTTGAATTTGCCGTAAAAAATACTGTGCCTTTGGTAGTTACGCAAGCCGAGCAAATTACTTCAATTCGTCAATGGGCAAATCTGCGGGCTGTGTCTGCAACCTCCGGCGAGCATAAAAAACCCGAAGAAATAATCGAATTACCCGAGCCGACGCCCGTTTCAAAACCCGAAACAAATCAGCGCGGCGGACGAAGTATAGAGTTTTAAATATGAAAATATCAAAACCATGAGTATCATTATATCAGTCATTCCAATTGTCGTCGGAGCGTTAGGAGCAACCGTTGCCGCTATTGAAGCGGATGCAGATAAACAAAATTTTCGAGAATTGCCTACCAATATTCGCAATGAAAACATCTTGCAGAAAACATTGGTAAAAATGGGAGCGCGAAACATACGGTCTGACAATAAAAATATCGGAAGCGACATTGACAATTTTCATATCGCTTTTGTGCGCAAGGAAGACCAAACATTCAACATTCGATTTGCTGAATATATAACGCAAAAAGAAGCAATTAAGTTCAGAGACGAATTAGTTGCCGAATATGGCGCTCTGATACAAAGCCACGTCTACGAAACACTGAAAAGAAAAGCGGAAGAAAAAGGATTGGAACTTGAAAAGGAAGTTCTGCAAACAGACCAAACCATAGTGTTAACTTATAGAGTAAATTGAAATTATCATGCCAAAGAAACTTATCATATCAATTGACAAAAATGGCTTTGTAAACGCCGAAGTAACAGGCGCAAAAGGCAAAAAATGTTTGGACTATATTGCCTTATTGGAAGATATTTTAGAAGGAAAAGTAGCATCACATGAATATACGCAGGAATATTACGAACAAGAAGCCGTGTTGGATGAAAAACTACAAATTAAAGCAGAACAAAAATGAAAAGAACAAAGGTTTTACGCGGAATTACAGGATTTTTAATGGCATTGGCGCCAATACTTGGATGGGGAATTATAGGAATATTATTGTTAGCGCGAAATAAATCTAAATACTTGATTATTCCGTTATTGTGTAGTTTGTTTTTTATTCTTGTATTAACCGTTGACAATGAAAATCAAAGCCAAAGAAAAAATTTGGAAACATCATTGCTATATAGTGTCTGAAAGAAAAGACTTTATATCTTGCTATTCAACACTATACATCTGTTAGCCCACTCGAATAATTTTTACCTATTGACAAAAAAAGTTCCAAATTTGCACAAAAAACTTGTTTTTTTGTACTTTAATGCGTAATTTTGCGCCCAAATAAAAAATCATTCAAAAAAAAATTGACCATGCGAAAAAGATTCGAGGCACAAATGACATTGGGTAGTACCCCAATTGACAAGATAGAAATTTGCACAGACTGCAGGGATGAGTTCCCCAATTTCCTTCGTGCAATGCAACACATTTACACTGATAAAGAGGTTAGTGAGCAGGTATTCAGTCTATTAGAAGGTTTGATATGCACCAAAAAAACGACAGGACGTAAAGGTATGGACCTGTGGAGTATTTTCGTGCTTGCCCAAGCCCGTCTTTGTTTGGAAACAAACTATGACCGCTTGCATTACCTTGCACAATATGACAATCTTTTGCGGCAAATGCTTGGTGTTCACGATGGTATAGTTCGTGGTCGAGAGTTCAAACTTCAGAATATCAAAGATAATGTACAGTTGTTGGATGATGAAACACTTCGCAAAATAAATCAAATAATCGTAAGCGCTGGTCACAAACTTGTTCAAAAAAAAAAACCGGAGCCCTTGCGTATAAAGACTGACAGTTTTGTTACAGAGGCTAATGTTCATTTTCCTACCGATTATAACTTGTTGTGGGACAGTGGTCGTAAGTGCATTGATGTTTTAGAAGATTTGATGGAATCAGATACTGCTTTCTGTACTGGTTGGCGCAAAATAAAAAACTGGCGTAACAGGCTTAAAAAATTAATGTTGCAATTAAGTCGCACTACAGCCGACAAGAGTAAAAATCGCGCAGAACGTCTCAAAGAACGTGCCACTGAATATTTGACGCTGGCAGTTTCATTGTCTTCAAAAATTGGCGATGTCAAAGAGTTAGACTCGCATGATTTAGCTCAAAAGGAGATGATAAAACAATTGAATTTTTATCGCCAAATGCTTGATAAACACATAGATTTAGTAGACCGTCGCTTGCTCAAAAATGAAACGATACCTCACGAAGAAAAAATCTTTTCAATATTCGAACCATGGGTAGAGTGGATTTGTAAAGGCAAGAGACACAAGCCCGTAGAGTTGGGCAAATTAACTTGCATTGCTACAGACCAATGGCATTTCATTGTAGACTGGTGGGTTGCAAATCATCAGACGGACAGCCAGATGTTACTGCCTGTAATTGATAGAATTAGAGAATATTATAAAAACGTATCACAATGCAGTACAGACAAAGGTTTTTTTAGCAAAATAGATGTTCAAATCCTTGAATTACACGACATAAAGGCTATTATTCCCAAAAAAGGCAAACGCAGTCAATCTGACATTGAAAGGGAAAATGACCCGGCATTTATAAAAGCCAAACGCGCTCACAGTGCGGTTGAATCCAACATTAACGAATTAGAACATCGCGGTTTGGCTCGTTGCCCAGACAAGGGTATCAGAGGGATGCATCGCTATGTTGCCCTTGGTGTTATTGCTTACAATCTACATCGCATTGGAAAAATTTTGTTGGAGCAAGACCGCAACAAAGATGCTGCAGGTAAGCGGGAAAAGCCCAAAATAGCTGCCTAATCCAATTTTATGCAACTGCCTACAGATAAGTCTGTGTGGCTTCACCGTGGGCTAAACTCGTGAAAATCAGTTCTTTTTTGTAATTTTGCCAAAATTTGACATTTTGTTTTTAATAATCCGAAGTCGAAAGTGAATTTTTTCAAAATTTTTACAAGACATTACCAGAAAAATACTCTAAAAAAGTGGATTTTTGAATCGGGTTGAAAAAAAAGGGAGTTTTCTTTCAGACACTAATTAACACCTGCGCTATACCCCATGCTTTCTCGAAGCGCGCCTGTTTCAATTGCTCTTGCTTCTTTTTTGCTTCTATTTGTTGGCGTTGCATTTCTGCTCGTCCTTCAATACGCGCCTTTTCCATAGCTTTAAACTCTTCTGAAGCAGCAGCGTTATTCAAAGCCTCGAGTTCAGCGCGCTCTCTATCTTTTATTCCGGCAATCTCTTCGTTATATCCGTCTATTCGTTTTTGCTGCGCTATGCTTACCAAATCGCCAATGCCCTGCACAATACCTGCCATAGCATTAGCAAATTCTTGTAATTGCTGTTCGTCCATTTTAAGGGCTTTTTGCAAATCTGCTGACCACTTTTCCCAGAGGTTTTTATGGGCTTCGGCTGCACCGTCCATCGTTTCGTTGGTTTCAATAGTAAGTTCATACAAACGCGATTTTAAACCTTCAATTTGCGTTTCTATTGCCGAAGTGTCCATTTCGGGATATTCCATGTTTAATTGCGACATTTCGGTTTGCAAGGTCTCTATGCTGTCTAAAATAGCTTGCCGTTCGGCATCGCGTGACATCTGTGCGTATTTTTGCTGTATTTTCAGCTTTTCCTCTTCATATGCCGTGCGCGTCATTGCTCCTTTGGCGTATTCTTCCGACAAGTCAGCTATTTCCTTCATTTCATCAGATTTTGCTGCATTGCGACGTATGTCTATTTGTCGCGTCATGCTGTCTATTAGGATTTTTTCCTGTTGGGCTTGGGCGTCTTGTTTTATTTTGCTTATTTCGGCGAGGGTACGCGCTTCCAACGCTTTTATTTCTTCTGCATGTAGTCCGGCAACTTCTAATTCACGGCGCAGGTTTTCTTCCGCCTGCTTTATGCGCTGGTCGTAATACTCCTGACTTGCGGCGGCGCGGTCGATGTAGCCTGCCTTTTCGTTTTCGGCAATCTTTTTTATTTTTTCGAGCTCGTCGTTAATTTCCATGTCAATTATTTTTCTGCGGGCGGCTGTTATTCGGTCTTGAAGTTTTTCCATTTCATTGATGCGGAAATCGGACGCTTGTTCGTTGAGTTTACGGAGGTCGTCGTTGAGCTTGGCGTTGATTAACGCTATTTTGTCAGCGTCGCCTTGTGCTTCTTTGGCGGCTATACCGGCGTTGGCGCGCAATATTTGAGCCTGTTTTTCTGTGTATTTTTCGTGTGCTGAAAGTCGCTCGTCAAGCGATAGTTTTGTGTCGGCGGTTATTTTTTTGAGGGCTTCGGCTTCGGCATGGATGCGTATGTTTATAGTGTCGATGCGGATTTTTTCGGCTTTTATTCTATCATCAGCGGCTTTTTTGTCAGCTTCTGCGCTTTGCAGCGACAATAAGCCAGATCTTTCTAACGCTCTTTCTGATTCCGTTGTTGCCTCTATTGATGAATTTAGCATCCTGTTTGCCTCATCTCCCTTTGTCTTCATCTTATTAGTGGTTTCATCAATCTGCTTATTCAGTTTTTTCAAAGCCCTGCCTGTGGCATTAGTTGCCTGTGCGTGCAGATACTCTAATTCCAATTGCAACTCAAGCATTTCGGCAAATTTTTGTTGCGCTAATGTTCGTGCGGCGGAAGCCCTTGCCGCTAACTTTTGCGATTCTATAAAAGCCTCTGTGCCATCTACGAGCAATTTTTGAGCGTCATCTACATTCTCAATAGACACGCCAAGTTTTTCAAATTCTTTTTTGTTGTCTTCAACGAATTTTTGCTTCGCTTCCAAATCGTCGCCGAGTTCATTCCATCCTTTTTGAAGGGTTTTTACTGTAACTACGGTATCGGCAACGCTTTTTGAGGATTCTTTCATTGCGTCGTTGAGTTCGCGTTGGCTCTTTTGGGCTTCTTTTTGTTTATCGACCCATTTTCCAATAGCTGAAATAAGTAAACCGATGCCAACAATTAATGCGCCTATTCCTGTCGCAATTAATGCCTTCGAAAGCCCCTTTGCTGCATTTGCCGACAGTTTTAGCGCAACCGTAAACAAATTTTGCAAAGATATTTGCATCTTCGTAGTCACTGCCCATACTTTTTGTAAAGAATTTTGCATTTGAGTAGCGCTGTTTAATACGGCGATAGATGCCGTCATTTGTTGAATACTTCGCTCTACGCTGCCATTTTCTACTCCAAATGCAGCCATTGTTCCTTTAAATATCGTAAAGGCAGATACTGCTGCTTTTGCCGCTTCCGTCATAGTTGTAGTTACTACTGTAATGCTTGACATGGTTCTTGCCTCCAGATTCACTTCATTCATAGCCTTTTTGAAGGCAACCAATTGCTTCATAGTGGCTTCGTAAGCCTCTGTGTTCATCTCGCCTGCGTCCTTCATTCTTACGAGCTCCTCTGTTAAGCGTCGTATTTCCTGATTAATTGTTTTAGTGGCATTTTCAGTTTGTCCCATTGCCGACTTTAATTCATTCAGTTCGCCCGAAATACTGTTTATTTCTTTTAATAGATTCTGTCCGCCTGGCGATTTCCTTTGCGCATCGTTCAGGTTCTTGTATTCCCTTACAAGTTTTCTGAGATGCTCTTCCATTTGACTAATGCTTTTCCCATCATTATCTCTGCGCTTATTAGCCTCTTCGCTTGACGCTTTCAACCTTCTTATTGCTGCGTCCACATGTTCGACCTGCCTGCCGAGTAAAAGCATATTTTCAGAAACCTCTCCCGTTTTTCCCATTTCTGCAAGTTGCCTTTCCATGTCCCGACTAATTTCCGTTAAATTCTTTATTTTCTCTTCGTAACTTTGCGTAGAATTTGTTATTGCATCCAAAGATGACGTAAAGTTAGACATGGTTTCAGATTGTGCCTTTTGCGCGTCGTTGAGTTCTTTTGTACTCCTCATTTGTTCTATCTGCGTGCTTGTAAGTTCGTCAGTCGCATTGTTTATTTTTGAGATATACTCTGTTGTCTTTTGAGTTGCTTCGGCTTCTTCCCCTTGCGCCTGCGCGCTCT
>Ga0099364_10011286_pt1 | contig 12216 bp, 9 predicted proteins | sample TergutTh196P3_FD_73070 | JGI IMG/M metagenome (GOLD analysis project Ga0099364, IMG submission 73070) | Microcerotermes parvus P3 segment gut microbial communities from Pointe-Noire, Republic of the Congo - Th196 P3 | ecosystem: Host-associated > Arthropoda: Insects > Digestive system > Gut ...
AGACAGTGGCGTTGTTTTATCAAAAAAAAAGGAGAGAAGATTAATACGAATATCCGGGTTCATCCTGAACTTTCCGGCAGGGCCCTAAAGAATCTGGCAAATAAAGCAGAAAAAATTCTTGGTGCGGGCTTTGGGAAAATTTTGGTTCAAAACGAAGAAAAAATACCTTCCTGGGTTGAAGATCTTTACAGTGAACCCTTGCCAACAATCAATAAAGAGGTGTAATTTATAGTTGTGAAGAAGGCTTCCGCCATAGTGTATAATAAGGAAGAAGGGATCCCCCGGCTTCTGGCAAAAGGCAGGGGCCTGGATGCTGAAAAAATAATCGCCCTGGCAAGGGAAGCAGGCGTAGAGATCGTTGAGGATAAACCCCTGGCTGCTCTGCTTGATGCAGGGGTAAAACCAGGTGATTTTATTCCCCCCTGGTGTTGGGAGGCCCTGGCCAAAATTCTGGCCTTTGTTCTTTCAGAGGAAGAAAGATGAAGAAAATTCTGGTAAAGGATTTAAAAGAAGGTTTGATGTTTTCCGAACCCGTCTATATAGATGGAGATAACCTGCTTGTTCCCGAAGGGGTTGAGATCAGGGCAAAGGACATAAGCCGGCTAAAAACCTGGGGCATAGAATTTGTAGAGACCAACGGAAAAACAGTAACACCCCCCAATGTTATTTCCCTTCCCGATGTTTATGAGAATGCGGAGTCATACCGGAATTATGTTAAATTAATAGACGACATGGATAGAATTTGTACCAATATTATTGCGGGAATTCCCGTGGAAACCATCGTAATTAACGAAATTTCCAGCCGGCTCCTGAGGGTTTTAAGGGAGCATAGGGATTCTTTCATAGTTTTTATCCTGGGGGGAGAGGTAAAGGGCCGGGAAATGGCCAAAAGCCTGGTAAATACCGCCATTTTATCCGCCCTAACAGCCATGGAAATAAGAATGCCCAATCATAGGGTTTTACATATAGTAACCGGCTCCCTGCTCCACGATGCGGGGATGCTAAGGCTGCCCAAGGCACTGGTAGACAAAAAAGGCGGCCTTTCGGAAGCCGAGCTTAAGCGTATACAGTCTCATACATTACACGCCTATAAAATTGCAATTAAAGAGATGCATCTCCCCCCGGAGGTGGGTAATATTGTCCTACAGCATCATGAGCGCTGGGACGGCGAGGGATATCCCAGGGGGATTTCCGGAAAAACCATAGATCTGGGCGCCCGGATCGTCTCCGTGGTAGATGCTTTTGAGGCCATGGTAAGCCAAAAACCCTACCGCAATCCCCTTATGGGCTACCAGGCAATGAAAAACCTTATGTCCGATAATCTCCGGCGTTTTGACCCTGACGTTATTAAGGTTTTTATCGCCACCATGGGCATATATCCAATAGGTTCAATTATTCTTCTTAACAACGGCGCCTATGCCAGGGTCATAGAGATCCAGGCAAAAGCCCCCCTAAGACCCAAAATTAAGATCCTGATTGATCAGGCCGCCAAGGCTTACACCCAGGACGACGGGGAAGTAATCGATCTAATGGGCGAAAGAAGCCTTTTTATCTCCAGGGCGGTGGATCCCAAAGAAGTGGCCGACAAGGAAGCTTCAATCAGGAACGGCTGATCAGGAATGGCTGATGCAAAAATGTCTGAAAAGGGCCGGGCCGGTGAAGCAGCGGCGGCCTTTCTGCTCGAAAACAAGGGCATGAAGATTCTTGAAAAAAATTTCCGTTCCAAAAAAGGAGAAATTGATATTATTGCCCTGGACGGGGACATTATTGTCTTTGGGGAAGTAAAAACCTGGGAGGCCTACGGAATTGAAGCCCTTGAGCACTCTGTGGACGCAAAAAAACAAAGGAAGATCATAGAAACCTCTAAGTATTTCCTTTACTTACATCGAGAATATAAGTATATGGCGATCCGCTTTGATGTTATTTTTGTCTCCCCATCGGGAATTACCCATCTTGCATCAGCCTTTACGGAGGGTGTATGATAAAGGTGACGCGAAAAAATTCAGCAAGACTGGCCGAAGAAGAAGCTTCTGGCCTTACTAAACTGGAAGATTTGCGCCTGAAAATAAATAATGAAGATTATCTGCATGAGGCTATTCAGCGTATTGCGCTGATCATCAGCAATGAGCTTCTTAATTTACCACGGGGAGGAAGATCATATGAGCGACAGCGGAAAAGCCGGCAGTGGTCGAGGTAATAGCCGAAGACGCCCATTTAAGCGACGGGATCATGAAACCCGGCAGGAAGATGATAATTCAAGACGCCCCACACAGGGCGGCCGGGGAAAAAACAACAATCACCAGGAAAATTCATCCAATAATTTAGCCCCCAGAAACTCTGCCCCCAACGCCTCCGGCAGTTCCGGTCAGGATAAAAAAGGAAGGGGCGGCAGATACCGGGGCGGCAGGTCCTCCCGAAACCAGGGGGCATCTGGCAGAGCCGGGGAAAATTACCGGGGAGAAAAGCTCCCCCACATAGAACGCCCCAAATGGACACCCCCAAAGATGAATACCGACCCCCTGCCTGTACCGGACTGTTCCTGGTGCGGTAAACCTATCAGGGATATATCCCAGGCCATAAGCGATATTGATACGGATCTGCCCGTACATTTTGACTGCGTTACCGCTAAGTTAGCGGCCGAAGAAAAACTGGAAAAAGGCGATGTAATTTCCTATATTGGGGGCGGGCGTTTTGGGATTGTTAATTTTATCCCCCGGACAGGTCCCCGTCCTTCCCCGGATGCCAACAATGGATTTAAGATTAAAAAAATAATAGAATGGGAAAACAAGGATAAAAGGGCTGATTGGCGCTTCGAAATTTGCGATCACTACTCAGTTACTTAGGCGGCATAATGAAAAAAAACGAAAATCCTGACGAAGAATATAATTTTCTTCTTGATCCAAAGATAAAAGATAATCACGCCCTATTACATGAACTAGGTGTCCTGGATTATGTTGATCTCTTGGAGAAGGAAATCACTAACGATAAAAGCCTCTTAGCCGGGGCTCTGGAAATTTTTAACCAAACCACCATTAATGATATTATCGAAGTGACCATGCGGCAAATTTCCGACCGCTTTTTACCATCCCTGATTGTATTCCTATGGAAGCCCATTATGAACAGGGATGATTTAATAATTAAATCCTATAAGGATAATGAGCTTGTTGATATGGATCTCAAGATAGAGAATATCAATATTTTGGAGCCATTTTTTCAAATATACCCCAGGCCCATGGCCTTTGATCTTTTTTCTTACGAGATGAATTCAAACGAAATTACCAAGACCCTGGAATCCATAAATCCCAAGCTGATCATTCCCATCCTGGGCCCCTCAGGACTCTACGGCCTTATGCTTATGGGGCCAAAAGCCGCAGGGGCAGAATATTCCAATGCGGATTTGCTATTTATTAGTAATCTTATGTCCTTTGCTTCCAAGGCTGTTCAGAATAATCTCCATTACGAAAGAACCCTTAGGGATGTAAAGACCGGGCTATATAATAATGGTTTTTTCATGACCCGTTTAAGCGAAGAAGTAGCCCGGACAAACCGAAATGAATCCAGATCCTCTGTAATAATTATGGATGTGGACAAGTTTAAAAACTTTAACGATACCTACGGGCATATTGCCGGAGACCGGGTCTTAGAGAACCTGGCCATTACGATAAAGCAGGGGATAAGGCTTGCAGACGTGGCCTCCCGTTTTGGGGGGGAGGAATTTACAGTTCTTCTTCCCGATACAGATACAGACATGGCATGGCTCGTAGCCGAGAGGTTGAGAAATATGGTAGCGGCCATGAAAATTCCCTGGGACCCTCCCCTGCCCCAGGTTTTTATCAGCCTTGGAATTTTTACCTTTGACAGGAATTCAAAACTCACGGAAGAAGAAATAGTAGAGCGGGCGGACACAGCCATGTATCATTCCAAACAGACCGGAAGAAACCGTACCACCATTTGGGAAGCGGGTTTACCAAATAAAATCCTTACAAAGGGGCCCTAAAACTAAGCTCCCATATGGGCTGATCTTTTAGCTGCCCTGCTTCGGCTCTTTTCTATGGTCAGAAGATAATTGTATTTAAAATCGACCATGCACCCCTCTTGCTTAAGGGCAGCGATATGGTCCGTCCTTAATTCTCCATGCCGGGGATTGCTCATCATCAATTCCGGCGCCGTATGCACCATATAGGCGGGAGCATCCTGGCCGTAAAAATCTATGCCGTCTTCGGCTGCATAGGATTTCCGGTCAGGCTCGGCCCGGGGGAAAGTCTCCGGATCGTACTGTTTAGAAGCATAAAAACGGGCTGTCCCCGTGGAAGTTACCCAATAGGCAGTGTAAAGCTCTCCGGCTTCGCTTATTCGCTTGTCCCAGCCAAGCAATATCAAACCATTTCTCTGTAGACTGGGACGAAAATCCGGTATATCCGGGGGCAGGGACATCCCGGGCAAAGCTTTGTAGGGCTTTAAAGGTTCACCGGGAATATACTTTGAACCCTCAACAGGCATAAGGGATCTGTCTTTGCCCGGGAAACTTATTATGTTTGTGTTATTCTTTGGCTGAACCTTTGAAGCATTATCCCTTTCGTAATAATTCCCCAAAAAATCCAGATCCTCGTAGATATGGTTTAATTCCCTTGTTACCCTGGCTATCCGGCTTTTCAGCGAAGACGCCAGAACCCTTTTATCCATGGCCTCTGTTTTTTTCATTTTTTTGCCTCTCTACAACCGAATACAATATAGTAAATTCCGGTGAGAAAGTCAAAATTTTGCGGGGTTTTTAGAGGTAAACATCAGTAATAAATACCTGGAGTTTTGCGCACCTAAGCGCAAAACTCCAAGCTGTTTACCGAAGGTAAACAGCAGCGGACGACGGGAGTCGAACCCGCGTCACAAGCTTGGGAAGCTTGGATAATGCCGTTATATGACGTCCGCCTGGATAGGGTATTCTAACATTTAGGCAAATTAATTGTCAATTGCTCCTTTCCTTTTTTCGTATTATAATAAGCCTATACAGTTTATTAGGGGGATTTATGAAAAACATTTTAAGAAGGGGTCTAGTGATTTTTTTGTTTATCCTCCCTTTAAGCCTGGTTTATACCCATCCTTCCCAGGAACAGCCCAATAGTCTATATGGGACTCAAATTGGCGGAGTTGAAGTTTCAGAGAGCACTGTTTCGATTCTGGACAATGCGGTAAGAATACTTTCAAGGAATATTGGCGGAATAATAGTATCAAATGAGGAAATTAGCGGGAGAATAGGCATAGGACAGTTCACCCACAGGGGGAATGTCCCTCCTCTGGGCGAATATTGGCACAATCAGCTCACCGGGGATCTGGTTAATATACCAAACCGTTCCTTTACCGTTCTTTCGGGAGCAGCCGGGGCGGATTGGATATTATCAGGAGAAATAGTCGAAGTAGCTGAAATTATACGGGTATACACAAGGCTGACCAGATCCAGCGACCGGGCCATAGAAGCAGCCTTTAATTCTGATTTTGAACGGAATGTGATCCTCCATCAAATGCTTGCCTCTGCGGGCAGCGCCTGGGCCAGCAGCTGGGAATTTCCTGTGATCTTCGAAATTGGCCAGAACTCAGGGGTTCCGGCCATGAACCGTACCCTTCAGGAGGACGGGGAAGATCATTTCCTCCTCGTTCCTGACGCCGACGGAAGGCTTATTATAGAAACCACCGGCAGTATTGACACTTACATTGAGCTTTTTGATGCAGAAAGCCGGAATTTGCTCGATGAAGATGATGACAGCGGTTCCGGCCGTAATGCCCGGGTCGTCTACGACGTACAGGCTGGACGGCGCTATATGGCCCTGGTAACAGGTTTTAGTTCAAGCACCAGGGGATCCTACGGCTTCCGGGCCTTTTATAATATCCGGGACAATAACTGGGATAACCCGATAATTTATGAGATAGGCCAAAATTCCGGAGTTCCCGTCCTTAACCGTACTCTTACGGGAGGGGACGAAGATTTCTTCCTCCTGATTCCGGAAAGTGACGGACGGCTCACCGCGGAAACGACAGGCAATACCGACACTTACATTGAGTTCTACGATGCCGAATCCAGGGATAGGCTGGCGCAAAACGATGACGGAGGGGCCGGCCTTAACGCCAGGATAGTTCATAATGTAGAGGCGGGCCGCTCTTATATGGTCAAGGTACGGGGTTTTAGCTCCAGTACCAGCGGTAATTATGCTTTCCGGGCCTTTCTGCAAACTCCTGACAATATGTGGGATAATCCCATACCCGCAGAAATAGGCCAGGATGAAAGGCACCCGGTGATTAACCGCAGCCTTGACGCAGGGAACGAGGAATTTTTTCTCCTTCTTCCGGAAAGTGACGGGCGCCTGACAGTGGAAACCACCGGCAGCATCGATACTTTTATGGAGTTCTACGATGGAGTCTCGGGACAGCTCCTTGCGTCTAACGATGACGGCGGGGTCAGCCTCAATGCCAGGATCAGGTTTAATGTAGAGGGAGGACACCGCTATGTAGCCATGGTTCGGGGTTATAGCTCGAGTACCAGCGGGAACTACGGCTTTCTGGCCTATTTGCTTATCCAGGCCGATCTTGAACCGGATGAATTTGAGCCTAACGACGATCCTGATTCCGCAGGGTGGATAGAAATCGACACGCCCCAGACCCATACTTTCCACCATGCCGATGATGTTGACTGGCTAAGGTTCCGGGTAGAAGAAGCGGGGCTTTACACAATCCGGGCAAGGGGAGTCAATTCGGACCGGCTGGACACCTATATCGAATTGTTCGACGCCAACCTGCACTTTATCGCCGAAGATGACGACGGCGGCGATTTCAGGGACTCCATGCTTTCCATGCGTCTGAATAGCGGCGTATATTTCATCAAAGTATGGTGTCTTGATGACGAACCTGATCAGCCCTATACCATCAGCATTGTAAGAGAAGAATAAAAAAGTTATTATCTATGCTCGATGGCAACAATTAGGGCGGCTACGGCCATGGGATCATCCAATTCTGCTGTGAACACAGCTTCGACTAAAGCCGCTTCGGCTAAGCCCTCATAGGAAAGCCGAGCCAGGGAATTGGGACGAAGGGCCGCTTCCAGCCGGGCCTCAAGATCGCCCTGGGCCGATTCAAAACGGCGCATAATGACCTGTATGTCCAGGGCCTGTTTGGCCTGGAGCATAATTAGATATTCCATCCCTGCATCCCCGTCCAGGGCAAAGGTGCTGTCTTCTCCGGGAAGAACAATTTCGCTGTCCCGGTAATTAAGGAGGGGCGAAACTCCAGGCTGGGGAAAAACCTGCACGGGGCTGTAAAAATTGCCTCCCCGCTCATGGGGCTGGGAAACTGCAAAGGCATAGACATAGGCGCTCTCCCGGGCTCCCAAGACAAAGCGAAACTGGGTTCCTCCTGAATAGGCTTCGGCGGTTCTAAAAACCTGCATTGTTGGGGAAACAGAGTCCGCCACCAGAGCAGCGTTCTGCATGGTTCGGTCTTGAATCTCTATGCGGGTAAAACCCTCGAATCTAACGACATCGCTGAAAACTGCGAGGTTTTCGATTATCTCGTAGGCCTCACGGACAAAATCAACAAAGGTCCTGTAGGGGATCCACATAAAGCCGCCGTTTCCCCAGGTCCTCCCCCAGCTATTCATTACCTCAAAGGCGCCGCCGTAACGGTCGTCATCATAGCCGACTACACACATGGCATGGCCGTAATAATAAAAACCCGGGGGCTCGGGGGGCTCCCATACGCCCCTGGCGTCGATGAAAGAATCGGGGGTGCTCATCCCTATAATGACGGGCCTGCCCTCGCTCAGGCTTTTCTTTACGGTTCTGATAACCAGAGCGGACTTATACTCATCATCACTTGCAAAGAGGGTTATATAGCCGGCTATGGGGTATCTCCTTAAGTTTTTAAAAAGGGAAAAATCTATACTGGGGAAAAGGGCCTGCCGCTCAACGTCCAGCATCCTTACGGCCCCGGAATCCCTCATCCAGTCCAGGGCGCTGAATATATGGGCTCCCCACAGGCCGTAGGGATCGTCGGGTGCAATATTTCTATAAATGTAGTTGGGGGAAAAAACATTCCGGGTGGTCTCGGTCTGGTTTCTCCGGTTAAGGGCAATGGATTCGGCTATGGTCCTGGCCGCATAGGCCGAAGCCCAGCCAACGCAGGTGCCAAAATTATCCTGATCCCCCGGCAGGGGTGCAAAGAGTTTAAGGGAATAAGACCTGGGCAGCCCCTAGTATGAGCGGGCCGCCAGTTCGGCCCTGCGGGGAAGGTTGTTGTAGGCTTCCCCGTCAAAAAGGGCGCCCCGGGACTGGCCAAAGAGGCCAGAGGCGGCAAAGAGAAAAAAACAAAGTGCAGGAATGAATTTAGTTTTCATTAATATAAGTCTAATCCATAGAGTAAAAAGAGGAAAGGGAAGAAATCTTTTCAAAAACGATAAAGATGCTTTTTCAGCTATTTTTAGCCGAAATACTTAATTCCCGCCTCGAAGATATTCTGCCTTTTGTTTCCCGGAATATTAACGTGGACATATTCCCCCCAGCGCTCGGAGTGGCCCATCTTGCCCAGGATTCTGCCGTCCGGGCTCGTAAGGGCCTCTATGGCATAAGATGAAGCGCCGGGATTATCCGGTTCGGCCATGGTGGTCTTTCCGTCATCTCCGGCGTAGCAGAAGGGAACCTGCCCGGCGGCAAAAAGCCCTTGGGCCTCTTCCCGGGAAATTACCAGGCGGCCCTCGGCGTGGCTTACGGGAATAACATGAATATTGCCGGGTTCTTCCAGGCTAAGCCAGGGAGAATTGTTAGGCATTACCCGGGTCCGAACCATCCGGGACACATGGCGCCCGATGGCATTATGCGTAAAAAATGGCATGGACTCTGAAGCCGCTTGCATGCGTCCGTATGGTAAAAGGCCCGTTTTAACCAGGGCCTGGAAGCCGTCGCAGATTCCAAGGATAAGGCCGTCCCGCCTTTGCAGAAAATCCTCCAGGGCCCCGCTTATCACGGGATTACGAAGGACGCTGATGATAAATTTCCCCAGCCCCAGACTGTATCCGCCGGGAAAGGCGATAATCTGGGCTTCCCTAAAGGCCGCCTCCATTGCTTTAAAGGAGGCTGTTATATCTTCGGGGCTGCGGTTTCTAAAGACCACGATTTTAGTCCGTCCCCCGGCTTTGCGGAAGGCCCTGGCCAAATCTTCTTCAGAGTTGGTGCCAGGGAAAACCGGGAGTACCACCAGGGGTTTTGCCGCAGGCCCATTAATGTTTGCGTTTTTTTGGTCGGCGGTTTTTTCCCCGGCGGTTTTTTGGCCGGCGGTTTTTTGCCCGCCCGTATAGACGGGCATTTTAAAAGGCCCATCGGGCAAATTAGCCGGCGTCCTTTGGTCCTGGCCTTCCGCCACAGTGGCTCCCGTAGAAGTCTGGGGGTAAATTTCGGCCAGGGGGTATTCATAGGCCCGGCGGAGAACCGCCAGGGGAATTTCCGCAGCCAGGTCTTCGGGGTTTGCTTCTTCCATGGCCGTGCCGGGCAGGGGCCTTACTATACGGAAGAGGGGCTCCTCCAGAGTTTTACCGGCAATCAGACAGCCGGCGCTTCCGGAAAAATTTTCGGCATTTATAATAGCTGAATCTACTTCGGCCAAAAACGAGCCCTGGTAATTGTTTGGGTCAACATCAGAAAAAGCGCTTGCGTAAGCTTCTACCCCAACCATATTACCAAAGGCCATTACCGCAAGGCTGGCGGCCACGCCGCCGGCTCCCACGGGATAGGCTGCCTTTACAGCTCCCTTGGCGCTGAAATCTTCCAGCCCTTTGATATTGGATTTAAAAAGCTCCCATTCGTCAATGGGCTTTTTATCCGAAAGGGCTTCCCCTGAAGAATTTTGCCGGGGGGACTGGCTGAATAAAACGATCAAGTTCCCGGCCTTGCCGCTTAGGGCCCCGGAACGAACCTTATCGGCCCGGACTGTCCCGGCGGCAAAGGCAACCAGGGTTGGCGGAACCTTTATGTCTATTCCAGGGGCCTGGTAGTTTCCTGACATGGAATCCTTGCCGCCAATGGCGGGAACTCCAAGACGAAGCTGGGCTTCCAGGGCGCCCAAAAGGGCCGCCGCCGGCAGACCCCAAGTTTCGGGGTCTACGGTCCTTTCAAAATATTCCTGAAAGGAAAGCCATGCCTTAAAGGGGTCTCCCCCCAGGCAGGCGAATTTAGCCAGGGCTTCCAGAACAGAGCCCTTGGCGCCGCTGTAGGGATCAAGTTCCATTAGGACGGGGTCATAACCAAAGCTCATTAGGCTGGCGGTAATGGGACCTGGAGTCCCTGGGTTTGCAGTCCCAGAGCTTAAAGTCCCGCCCGGTTTGTCGATCGGTAATTTTATAGATGGCAGAAGGGCCGCCATGCCGCATTCGGGGGTTCCCTGCTCACTGCCCCCAAAGGGAAACAATACCGAGGCCGCCCCGGCGCTGCTGTCGAAAATTTCCTGAACCCCCCGGCGGCTTCCGCTCCTAAGGCTCATAAGTTCCCTTTCCAACATGTCAAGCAAAACCCCCGCAGGGAGATCCCCCGGGACTTCCTGTGACGGGGCTTCATGTCCCGGGCCTTCCTGCCTGGGCTTAAATAGAACCTTTGCCCTCCTGGGGGCTCCGTTGGAATTAAGGAAGTCCCGGGACAAGTCAACGATGCATTTACCCCGCCAGAACATCCTAAGGCGGGGGGAGCTGACAACCTGAGCAATAATAACAGCTTCAAGATTTTCTTCGGCGGCGGCTTTTATAAAGGTCTCCGAATCGTCGGCGGAGACTACCACAGCCATTCTTTCCTGGGATTCAGAAATTGCAAGTTCGGTGCCGTCCAGGCCGGGGTATTTTACCGGGACTACATCCAGGTTAATGTCCAGGCCCTGGGCTATTTCGCCTACCGCCACGGAAACACCCCCCGCGCCAAAGTCATTGCAGCGTTTTATAAGGCCGCAGATTTCGGCCCTGCGGAAAAGCCGGAGGATTTTCCGTTCCTCCGGAGCATTCCCCGCGGGGTTAAATCCAGGCTTGGTTTCCGCCCCGGCGGCGGCTTCCTTCTTGGCTGATTCCGGCAAAACCGTGGAAGAACCGGTAGCTCCCCCTATGCCATCCCTGCCGGTTTTGCCGCCCACGAGGATGACCACGTCGCCGGGCACACCTTCTTTGGATGGCTCAGGTTCTTCCCGGCGCACCCAGGCCTGGGGAACCGCACCAATCAGGGCCCCCAGCTCCATTCTCTTGGCGATAAAGCCGGGGTGGTAAATCTCCGTATTTTGCCCCGCGGCAAGTCCAATCTGGTTTCCGTAGGACGAATATCCCCGGGCCGCTTCCCGGGCAATCTTAACCTGGGGCAGTTTCCCCGGCAAGGTATCTCTAAAACCGGCCCTGGGATCGCCCCCCCCTGTTATGCGCATTGCCTGGTATACAATAGCCCGCCCCGCCAGGGGATCCCGGATAGCGCCGCCAAGGCAAGTGGCAGCCCCGCCAAAGGGTTCCGTTTCGGTGGGATGGTTGTGGGTCTCATTTTTAAAAAGCAAAAACCAGGGTTCAGAACTGCCGTCATCAAATTCCGCCCTTACCTTAACCGTACAGGCATTTATCTCCGCCGACTCATCCAGGTCAGGAAGGAGCCCCCTTTTCTTCAGGGCCTTGGTTCCAATGACAGCCATGTCCATGAGGCTTATTTCCCGTTCAGAATTTCCGGACGGAGTTTCTCCGAACGGAGATACTCCGTAAACTTCCCGGCGGGTTTCTTCGTAAAGCTCCAGGGCCTTCTTTAAGCCTGAATTGGGCGTAGTATTTCCGCCGTCGTCGTCAATTTTTATTTCTTCCAGAAAAGTATTAAAGGTGCTGTGCCGGCAATGGTCCGACCAGTAGGTGTCCAGCATACGGATTTCCGTTACCGTGGGATCCCGGCCTTCCCGGGCAAACCAGTCCTGACAGAAAAGGAGGTCGTCTTTGGACATGGCAAGGCCGTAATCCCGGCCCAGTTTTTCCAGGTTTTTTTCCCCCATAAATCCCGTTATCACCGCTATATCATCGGCGATGCTTTCGTCGTCATCCAGATTAGGGGGAAGCTCCAGGGAGGCCTCCCTGGAAACCTGGGGGTTGATAAGATATTTTTTTAGCGCCCCCAGGGCCTCATCCGAAAGGGGCTGTCCGGAGCCGCTTTCTAAGATATAAAAATAAGCAATCCTGATCCT
>Ga0099364_10011287_pt1 | contig 12215 bp, 10 predicted proteins | sample TergutTh196P3_FD_73070 | JGI IMG/M metagenome (GOLD analysis project Ga0099364, IMG submission 73070) | Microcerotermes parvus P3 segment gut microbial communities from Pointe-Noire, Republic of the Congo - Th196 P3 | ecosystem: Host-associated > Arthropoda: Insects > Digestive system > Gut ...
ATACGGCAACAGCGGACGGCATATCGCAGATATTTTGAACCGTGAAAATATTTCCTCGCCCGCCGTATATCACTACGGCAAATTAGGCAAACAGCACCCGAATCCGAAAGTAAGCCGAACATGGGGAAGCGCGACGGTTATACAATTATTGAGAAATCAAGCGTATATCGGCAACATGATACAGGGAAAACGGGCGGTCACTTCGTTCAAGACAGGGAAAAGGCATTTTACAGACCCGTCCGAATGGATTACAGTAGAGGGAACTCACGAGCCGCTCATCGACTTGGAAACATGGGAAACCGTCCAAAAAAGACTTACGGTAACAAAAACAGAAAAGACAAAAGTGTGTATCACGGGTGAATTAAGCCTGTTCGCAAGGCTCTTGAAATGTTCGGACTGCGGCAGTACAATGGCATTTAACACAAAAAGACAGCGCGGTAAAACTTACATGATGTATAAATGCAGTCGTTACGCAAATCACGGAAAAGCCGTTTGCTCGATTCATTCCGTACCGTTGGAAATGCTTGAAGAAACCGTACTGCAAGACATTCAGAATCACGCAAAATTAGCAAAATCAGACAGCGACAGATTAATAAAAAGGCTGATGATTTTGGAGCAGGACGGACAGGAAGAAAAGCGTTTAACACTCGAACGGAAAATCAGAGAAGCGAATAACCGAATTAAGGCAATAGACGATTTAAGTAAAAAGCTTTTCGAGGAACGGTCTGCCGGAAACGTGCCGGACGGTATTTTCAAAAGCATGATGAGCGGTTACGAGAGTGAACAAAACTCCCTGCGGATTAATACTGACGATTGGAAATCTGAACTTGTCGGCGTGACGAACGCAAAAGAAAACGTTTCAAAATGGGTTGACAATATAAGCAAATACACAGAGATAACAAGCCTTACGAGAAACATATTAGTTGAGTTAATCGACAGCATAATCGTATCAGAAAAGCAGGTAGTAAACGGTACTGTACATCAAGAAATACAGGTAAATTATAAGTTTATTGGGAATATAAAATAGTCACAAATTAACCGTGATTGATATTATAGTGCGGCGTTCTCCGCCATACTTATGCGTTAAGATTGATACAATCGAAAATCGAAAACGTCGAAAACCCCCGTTCTGCCTTGCTTTTCGGCATTGCAGAATGGGGGTTTCTCTTTTTTGCGAAAAATTTCAAAATATGCGTATATTCGGAAGCGCATAGAAACAAACCGGAAATTGACGAGGAAACCGCCCCGCTTTTAGTTTTAAATGCTTTTGCATACGACTATCTGCGTCCAGCAATCGCCGAGTTCGACTTCAAATTTGTTCTTTAGGTCTTTGTCGAGAATAGAAATATTAAGCCAAAGCTGATTTATATAGCCGTCGTGTATGCGTTCCCCGGTAATCTCATAGTTTTTATTTTTCAGACTTTCAAGAAAATCTTTGAGTTTTTCTACGCTGTGTTTTTCAGACTGAATCAGCATTTTTCCCGTGTAGCCGAGCTTTGCGTAAAATTCTTCCTGATTTTCCTGTATGCCCAATGTTAATCCTGTAAAACCGAGTTTTTTCGCGCGTTTTTCGAGTTCAACAAATAAAGCTTCAAATATACCGGTTTTCCAATAATCGGCAAGTATTCCTTCGTGTACGGTCAATCCGTCGCCGCCGTCATTAAAAGCAAGCGCCACCGCGCAGATTTTGCCGTTATCTTTTGCGTATAAAAGCAATTCGTTTTTTTTCGTAAAAACTTCATGCCACCATCTACGGCTGTATTTATCAATATCTTCGCCATTTTTAATATAAGGCTCATACAGCATTTCAAAAAAATCCAAACACGCGTCTAATTCCTCAACTGTTTTTACTTGTTCTATGTTCATAAATATATTTCTCCTGTTATTTTTATTATTGTTATATTCGCTCGGTTTACAGCCGAAAACGCTCTTGAACGCTTTATAAAATCCCGACGGGGTTTCGTAGCCGTAATCGAGAGCGACGTCGTATAATTTACGTCCGGTATATATCTCGTTCGCGGCGGCGTATATTTTTTTATTGCGTATATATTCTTTAATCGGCGCGGGCGAATAAACTCTGAAGATTTTATATAAATGCCAGAGAGAATACCCGGTATGCTTCGATATTTCGTCAAGCGTTATCTCTTCCTTTATATTTTTATCTATATATTTTATTATTTTTTCATAAACTGACGCCGCCGGTTTTATATGAATCACTCTCCAGTCCTGTTTTATTTTTGTTGATTTTTACAGCTGCGCTTACAGTATATCGTATATTTTATGGTTTTTCTTTTCCGTTTTTGTTATAATTACGCAAGTTACGCGCCTGGCGTATTTACTATCTTTGCCCTCTTTCGTAAAGAGGGTGCCGTCCGCAGACGGCGGGTGTTTTCGTCTCCCCGTACGCCACATAAAATTTCAAAAACACCCGTCAGCCGCTTACGCGACTGCCACCCTCTTTAAAAAAGAGGGCTTTGGCGCAAATTTAAACTAACTGCGTAACTCGTGAATTATACCAATTTGCAATTAAAATATAGGGGCGGATTTTATATCCGCCCCTTTGTATTATCCTCAATAAAACACATTCCGGAGATGTTTCCTCGCAATATCCGCAAGCCGGCAGATTATATCGCGCGAAGCCGGCTCCCTGTCCGAATATTTATAGCGCGGGAAAAATCGCGTAAGGCGCAGCGGAATCTCCGGATTGACCGAAGCGAGCCACTTCGCAAGCTCCGCAATTTCAGCGTCCGAATCGTTTTCGCCCGGTATTATCAGCGTCGTTACTTCAACATGGCAACGCTTGCTTGCCGATTCCACCGTTGCTTTAACGGCTTCAAGACCGCCGCGCAAACCTTTATAAAAATCGTCCGAAAAACTTTTTGCGTCAATATTCATCGCGTCTATAAACGGCAGGATTTTTTCAAGCGGCTCGCGATTAATATATCCGTTCGTCACAACGACGTTCAGCAAGCCCGCTTTACGCGCGAGTTCCGCGCAGTCGTACACAAATTCATAGCCGATAAACGGCTCGTTATACGTGTACGCAACGCCGATATTTCCGCTTGAAACCGTCTTTTTCGCAAGCGCGGCGACTTGTTCGGGCGCGATATAATCCGCGTCCGCAAAATCTTTGCCGTACTCCATAGATATCGCGCAATTCTGACAAAACGGACACCTGAAATTACAGCCGAAACCGCCGATTGACAGAACATTTCTGCCCTGACAAAACATCGACAGCGGCTTTTTTTCAACCGGGTCCAGCGCGATTGACGATACTCGCCCGTAACTCGTCGCATATAATTCGCCGCCGATATTTTTGCGTATTCCGCAAAAACCCGTTGAATCTCTCATGATTTTACAGTTATGCGGGCAAAGCGAACATTGCGCCGCGCCATCTTCTATCTTATCTATCTTATCCCAAAACATAGCCTTACGCAGATTATTCATGTCGCGCAACCTCGAACCGCTCAAGTTTTACGGCGGCGTCTTCAGGGATTCCGGCTTTTTTCTTCGCGATTGCAACTTGCTCCTCAACTGTATCCACGCCGTCAAGATTCGGCAAAAGCAAGCCGCGTTTACTCCCGGTTGAAACGATAACGCCGTAACGCTTCACGTCTAACTGCGCAATATTTGAAATACTTTCCGGCGGCGATAAAACGTCAACTTTATATGTCAAAAGCGGCAGTTCAGAAGCTGTCACAGGCTCGAAACGGCCGTCCGAAAGCCCTGCCGATATCGCGTTTTGCAAGATTTCAAGCGCGATATTTTCAGCCGTCGGCGCAATCGTGCCGATACAGCCGCGCAACCGCCCGTTTTTGTGCAGCGAAACAAATACCCCTGCTTTTTCTTTTGTCAATTCATCGGGCAAATTGCCGGGAAGCTTTAGTTTCCGCCCGGTTTTTACGGCATATTCAAGCGACTGCCGCGCAAGCGAACGATAGCAATCTTCAGAATTTTGACGTTTTCGCGCTTCCGCGAGAGTTATTTCTGTGTATTGTTCAAGAAAATTACGGCTTGAATCAGTCTCGCCCGGCGAAAATTCGGCGGCCGCATAACCCACGCCGAACGGCGCTTCGTAAGACAAAAGCCGCGAATTTACTCCGCGCTTGTCAAAGCAGCCCGCGAGAACCATGCACGAATTATAGCCGCATTCTGCGGCGGCTTCACGCAAATCATCAGGAATACAAAACAGCGCAAGAAAATCTGCAACCGCGAGCGCTTGCGTTACGGCGGCGTCAAACTCCGCGCCCTCCGGCGCGAATCCGTACGGCGCGTCTTTCGTCACTTTGTGCGAAAGGTCGCCGCTGGCTATTAAAACCGTCCGCCGGTTAGTTTTCTCGGCCGCATCAGAGATAATCTGCCCCAATTTATAATGCTCGCATGAATCCATGCCGGATTGGGATATTCTGACAACGCGATAATGCGCGTAATATTTATTAATAAAATACATAGGGACTGTAACTCCGTGGTCAAGGCTTGCGTCGCGTTCTCCCGAATATCCGGCGCTTACGCCGTTTTGTTCGGCAATCCGCGCTATTTCTCCGGCAAGTTGCGCGTCGTATTCCGTTTCAAACTTCACGTTCGGCGCGTTGAAACGCGCAAGACTGCCTTTCGCTTTGCCGCCCGGCGAAATGTGAAAATAGTCTGAATATATCGCGCCGTGCGGCGTTATAAATATAATCGTTTCAGGGGCAAATGCTGCGATTTCTCCGGCGATTTCATCGAATGACGAAAGCGTCGCCCGCATTTCCGATTCTCTTCCGCGTCCGACTTCCGGCGCGGCGACCGGCGGATGCGGCAAAACATAAGCGCGTATAATGCTCATAATATATTTTCTCCTGATTTTGGTTTGCGATGTTTTTTTGCTTTATCTTACTAATATTATACCACATTCAGACCGAAAAATCTATATATTTCGCTCTTGTTCACAAAGTGTTTACTCACCGTCTATCACTTTTTTCAGTCCGCGAACCGGCGGGGGCGGTTAATAACCGCCCCCTGTAATTACGCTGAAATCACATCGAGACCGAAAATTGCGCGCTCTGCAGTTCAATCTCAAAGTCAAAATTATCAAAATCCGGAAGCGTCTTCTCTCCCGGGTCTAACCGGACGCCGAAGCCCATACGGGGAAGTCTTTTATGTCCTCCTCCGAACGGCGTTCTAAAACTTACGCCGTCCTCAATCCTCGATAATATCCCGTCCGCCTGCTCCCGGGTAATTTTTCCCGACAAGACATGTTCTTCGAGCTGTTCTTTTAATTTCTCAATCATTTCCGCTTTGAACTCTTCTAATTTTTCTTCGTCGAAATCAAATTCGAAATCGCAGTCGTATTCCCACTTAAACTCCCAGTCAATCTCCTCGCCGCGTAACGGTCTCTCGGGTCTTTCCGGAAGTTCAAACCCTTCCGGCATTTCTTCCGGGTCGAACCTCTCCGGCCGCCTGAATTTAAACTCCCATCTGTTTTTTTCCTGATTCTCGTTCTCTTCGCTCTCTTCGCTTTTGTCCGCGTTTACGTCTGAATTTTCAGCCGCGGCGAAAGCTCCCGCCGATAAAATCAACGCGCAGATTAAAGCGAACAAGACGATTTTAAATTTTTTTCTTTTCATAAAATTACAACGCTCCTCCTCGATTAATTTAAAAAAATAATATTTTATACCGGTATTATTTATATTATAACTTTAAATTAAATATTAAAAATAAACAAAAAAAGGCAAAACTGCGTTAAAATTCCGTTTGTTTGCAGGATTTTATAAATTTATGTTTGACAGTTTTACAATATAGTGTTAAAATAGAATATAAACTAAAATTAATTAACCGGAGATAAATATTTATTATGGATATAGTAAAAATACTGCGGAGCCTTAAAGACGGGGAGATTTCCGTCGGCGAAGCGGCGGGTAAAATAAGATATTTACCCCTCGAGGATTTGAAGTACGCCGTCATAGACTACAACAGGGAACTCCGAGCGGGGTGCCCCGAGGTAATATACGGCGAGGGTAAAACCCTTGAACAAATAAAAGGAATCGTTGAGAATATGGCGGAAAACAAAGCCGGAAATATTTTAATCACGAGAGCGGAACGGGACGCTTACGAAACCGTAAGGGAAATATACCCGAACGCCGAATATTTTCCCGTTTGCAGAATTATAACAGTCAATGAAAATCCGTTCCCGAAGAACAAGGGGATTATAACCGTCTTTTCAGCGGGAACGACGGACATGCCCGTATGCGAGGAAGCCGCGGCGACGGCCGAATTTCTCGGCAATAACGTCGAACGGGTTTACGACGTCGGAGTAGCCGGGCTGCACAGACTATTATCGCGTTTAGACAAAATAAAAGAGGCGAACGTTTTAATAGTCGTCGCCGGAATGGAGGGCGCGCTTGCGAGCGTCGTCGGAGGACTGACGGACAAACCCGTCATAGCCGTTCCGACGAGCGTCGGCTACGGCGCGAACTTCGGCGGAATGTCCGCGCTGCTGACTATGCTGAACTCGTGCGCGAGCGGGGTCGGAGTCGTGAACATAAACAACGGGTTCGGCGCGGGGTATCTTGCGAATAATATAAATAAATTATATAAATAAATTAGGAGAGATATTTTTTATGAAAACAAAAGCGGTCAGATTATACGGCGAAAACGATTTGAGACTTGAAGAGTTTGAGCTTCCGGAGATAAAGGACGACGAGATTCTCGCGCATATTATCTCGGACACGCTCTGTATGTCGTCTTATAAAGCGGCAATCCAGGGGAAAAAACATAAGAGAGTTCCCGGCGACGTGGCAAATAATCCCGTAATCGTAGGTCACGAGTTTTGCGGCGAGATAATAAAAGTCGGTAAAAAATGGGAGGATAAATATAAAGCCGGGAGTAAGTTTACGATTCAGCCTAATTTAAATTATAAAGGCTCTCTCGACGCTCCGGGGTATTCTTATAAATATATAGGAGGAAACGCGACTTATATTATAATCCCTCAGGAAGTTATGGAGCTTGACTGCCTGCTTGAATATAAAGGCGACGCATTTTATTTCGGCTCTCTCGCCGAATCTATGTCGTGCATAGTAGGCGCGTATCACGCGAATTACCACACGACGCCGGGGGTTTACGAACATAAAATGGGAATCGTAGAGGGAGGCTGCTGCGCTTATCTCGGAGCGGCGGGACCGATGGGGCTGGGAGCTATCGATTATACTATACACTGCGGAAGAAAACCAAAAAAAGTCGTCGTCGTCGATATTGACAAGGGCAGGCTTGAACGCGCGGCGGCCGTTCTAACCGTCGGGGAAGCGGAAAGAAACGGCGTCGAGCTGATATATGTAAACGCATCGGATTATGAAAACCCCGAGGAATATTTATTGTCTCTTACTGAAGATAACAAAGGCTTCGACGACGTTTTTGTTTACGCTCCCGTAAAAAAACTAATCGAGACGGGGGATAAAATACTCGGCAGGGACGGCTGCCTTAATTTCTTTGCCGGACCGACAAACCCCGGATTTTCGGCTGAATTTAACTTTTACAACGTGCACTACGCTTCGACTCATATAGTCGGCACAAGCGGAGGGAACACGGACGATATACGGGAATGTCTCGATATGATGAGTTCCGGTAAAATAAACCCGTCTATTATGATAACGCACGTCGGAGGACTTGACGCGGCAGTCGGGACAACGCTTAATTTAGCGAATATACGCGCGGGGAAAATGCTGATTTACACGAATATAAAAATGCCGCTGACGGCTATAGAAGATTTCGGAGGCGAACTGGGAGAGATAATAAGAGCGAATAATAATTTATGGTGTTACGAGGCTGAAAAATATCTGCTGGCGAACGCCGAGAGTATATAAAACTATGACCGGAAATAATATTATCGTCAGGGATAAAAATTTTTATAAAACGCTTGCGTTTATCGGACTGCCCGTCGCTTTCCAAAGCCTGATTTCTTTAAGCGTCGTTTTTCTCGACAACGTAATGGTCGGAAATATCCCCGAAAATACCGAGATTGTGTTCGCCGGGGTAACTCAGGCGAACGCCATAACCACGCTTTTCGCTTTTTTTATAAAAGGGCTGTCCGGCGGCGCGTCCGTTATGATTTCGCAGTATTGGGGTAAAAAAGATACTGAAAGAATCAAGACGGTTTTCGCGATTATTTTTACGATAGGTTTCTCGCTCGCCGCGGTTATAACGACGTCTATTTTCTTTTTCCCGAGGGGCGCGATGTCGATAATGACGAGTAATCCCGACGTTATAGAAGCGGGAGCGCGGTATCTTAAAATCGTTTGTTTCTCTTATATTTTTTATATTTTGACAGAAAGCTTCGTCACTATGCTGCGGTGCGTAGAAATAGTCAGGGTCAGTCTGTATATCGCAATCGTATCGTTTTTTGTGAATCTGGGAGGGAATTATCTCTTAATTTTCGGAAACGAGGCTTTAAACGTACCCGCGATGGGAGTCAGGGGCGCGGCGTACGCGCTTATAATCGCGCGCATTGCAGAATTTGTTCTTATTATGTTCTTCACGCTTAAAATCCAGAAACGCATAGAAATAAAAATCCGGGATTTATTCGCGTTCGCGAAAAATCATAGAATAATGTGGCTGGATTACGCGAAATACGGACTGCCGATTATGGCGGGCGATACTCAATGGGGTTTCGTCGGATTTTTCAAGGCCGTTATAATAGGCAGAATGAGCCGCGAAATGATAGCGGCGAACGGCATAGCCGAGGTAATTATGTCGCTCGCGGGGGTTTTCACGATAGGTCTGGGAAGCGCGGCGTGCGTGATTATCGGCAAGACTGTCGGCGCGAAAGAATACGAAAAGACGCGCCGGTATTCGAATACTCTGCAAATACTTTTCGCGTCCTTCGGGATAGTTATGTGCGCCGTTTTGTTTTTCGCGAGAACTCCGCTCGTGTCGCTCTATGAAATCGTGACGCGCAGCGCTCCCGGGGGATTTTCGCCCGATACTATAACATTAGCGAAGACTTTTATCGCAATCGGCGCGGTAACTTTAATCGGAACGTTTTATCACGCGACGTGCTTCACCGGAATCAACAGGGGTTCGGGCGACGGCAAATTTGTGTTTAAAATAGATATGCTGTGCGGCTGGTTTATTGTTCTGCCGGTATTGTTTCTAAACGCTCTTGTAATAAACTGGAATCCTGAATATCATATGCAGGTCGTGTTTTTATCCGCGAGAATAGACCAGTGCTTCAAGTGGGTCGTCGCGTTTATCAGGCTTCGCGGGGATAAATGGATAAGAAACGTCACGAGATAAAAATCAAAAAAAATTTTCATACTGCGGCTTGACTTTTGTGTTTTTATGTGGTATAATAAAACCGTAGTAAATTTTTGTTCATCAGCCGCGAAGCGGCGGATAGCAGCCTTGACGGCCGGCTCAAGTTTATGTATAACGCTTTGTAAATTAGTCACACTTGCGACGGGGCGACTAATTTACGTCAAATCCGAACAAAAATATTAATATTAAAGCTATTAATATTGAAGCCAGTTTTTTCAGTAAATTTTTGTTCATCGAATCACCTCCTTTAGGAGATGAGCCGGACCGCCCTGCTATCCATTAAGTATTATATCACGTTAATTCCGTAAAGTCAACAGGATTTTATGTGATAAAAATTATATAAAAAAATTAATACGGAGGTATTTTAGCGATGAAGAGAATGATAATAAAAAAACGGGGTATTGCGGCAGTATTGGCGATGGTTATGATTTGCGCGGTTATGCTGCAGATTCCGGCGTTCGCCGACTATTCGAATGACCAAGCCGGTCTTAACCAAGCCAAAAGTGATATAAGCAAACTCAAACAGGAATTGAAGTCGGTTTTGAAGGAAATAAAAGACATGCAGAAAGAAGAACTGGATGAGTGGAAGGTCGAGCTTAAAGCTGCGCAGGATAAAGAAGAAAAGAAATACATTAAAGGGGAAATGAAATATATTAAATGGGAATATAAATGGGAGATAAAAGAAACTAAACTTGACTATAAATGCGATATACTTTACATTCAAACTTATATGAAGGTAATAAAACTACATATGAAAGATAAGTGGACGGCAGAAAAAGAAGATGACTTATGGGATAAATTCGAAAAAAAGATTGATAAGTGGTGGGGAGATTGACGATGTATATATAAAAACCGTAAAGCCGGCAGGCTTTACGGTTTTTTTGTTTCTCGTTTTTTTAACGCAAAAACCCCCGAATTATCAGGGGTTTTGGGAAGTTGGTGCCGGTGACCGGAATCGATTTTTGCTGTTTTCCCGCCCCTTGTTTTATTTTAATAATGTTTCAAAACCCTTGATTTTATGAGGCTTTTCTTTTGTTTTGCCGTTATTTGCGTTTGCGTGTTTTTTTACGGTTTTTAACTTAATCGTGTAAAAATCGTGTAAGAATTAGGCTATCATATTTAAAATATTTACCGCTCGTTCTTCTTCTCGCGGGTATAAATGACTGTATGTATTCCATGTCATTTCTATTCTGGAATGTCCGAGCCGCCGCGCTATCTCTTGAATATTTATCCCCTCGTTCGCAAGTATCGAAACATGAGAGTGTCGGAAATCGTGTATTCTGATAACTTCAAGCCCTGCCGTTTTTGCGTACTTTTCATTTTTATGGTCTAATGTCGAACTCCTTATACATCGTTCACCGCCGCAAATTCTGTAATCGTCAGTAAAATTTATTAAATATTTTGCTTGCCGTTCTCTGTGTTCTTTTAATACTTTGATTAGCGGTAAGGGCATTTGTAGCGTTCGTATAGACGATTTGTTTTTCGGGGGCGTTTCTCTGTCACCGCCTTTTAATCTTTGTGTTATACTGCGTTTTACAGATAAATAAACGCCGTCTATATCGCTGAATTTTAAAGCGTAAATCTCGCCTTTTCTTAATCCTGTATAAAACGCGATATTAAAAAAAACATAATAATCCCATTCTGATAAGTTATTATTTTGTACTTCCCTTTCTTCTGCAAACAGTTTCGCCGCGCTGTTAAATTTAGTAAATTCAGAAGCTGTGTAAAAATCCATTTCCTGCTTAATAGTTTGTTTGTCCTTAAAATTCCCGATTTTAGATACGGGGTTCTTTAATAAATACTCCATTTTAATCGCGTAATTTATCATTGACCTAAAATCGCCGAAAGCGTGTTTTTTAGTGTTTAGGGACAAATTTTTTTCTTCCATTGACAGTTTCCATTCTTGAAGCATAGCAACCGATATTTTATCAATACGTATGTTTTTAAAAGTCGGCTCAATATAATATTTATAAGTCTGCCTGTACTTGTCAATAGTCGTTTCTTTAACTTCATAATGCTTAACTTTCGTAAATTCTTCATATAACTGTTGAACAGTCATTTTTTTAGTCGGTTTTTCGTCCTTGTTTTTAACCTCGTCGTTTAATTTTCTCTCTAAATCTTTTGCCGCTTCAGACCCGTAAGCTATGCGGGTAAGCTGTTTTGGTTCGCCGCTGTCAGACATATAATTTACACGTACATTATAGCCCTGCAAGCCGTCTTTTTTCTTGCCGTTTATTTTATATATAGGCATATTGTTAAACCTCTTCTTTCTTAAAAAAGGCTCAACCTTGCAAGAATATTATATCATAAATAATTTTATTTTGCAAGGCTGAATTAATATTTTTTATAGTGCTAAATCTTTTATTTTTTTCAGCCGTTTTTCCAAGTCGTTTACATCAAGACCCCAGACTGAAAAAGCAATTTTTGTGTTTATTTTATACATACCGTATGAACATATATTTTTCTTTAACATCTCGCTTTTTACTATATTTTTTAGTTTTGCGATAGTAGCGGTAGAGCGATTTCCGAATAGTTCAGTTATTTCTTTGTTCCCAAGTTCCGAATGGTTATAGTATATTTTCAGAGCATTTTCTATGCTCGTGATTTTCGGAATGTTCAATCTTATCAACTCCTGTTAGTGTTTCCTCGTAATTTATTATAACATCGTTTCTGTATGATATTGTAAAATCCTGTTACTTCGTCGCTTATCTGGAATGTCGATTCGTATGTCAACTTCCAGTTTTTCACTTTTTGCATTGCTCTCTCATTATTAATCACTTCGACCGTTGGCTTTTTTATGCCCCTGCTGATTCTGTAAAAATGGAATCCTCGCGGATACATATGAAGCCAACCGCCTTTTATTATCGCTTTGCGTTTCTTTACGCCCTTTTCTATAATCTCTATGCCTTTTATGGCTTTCATACTTT
>Ga0099364_10011288_pt1 | contig 12214 bp, 12 predicted proteins | sample TergutTh196P3_FD_73070 | JGI IMG/M metagenome (GOLD analysis project Ga0099364, IMG submission 73070) | Microcerotermes parvus P3 segment gut microbial communities from Pointe-Noire, Republic of the Congo - Th196 P3 | ecosystem: Host-associated > Arthropoda: Insects > Digestive system > Gut ...
AGACCTATCGACAGGAAATCGCGGATCGATTCAACCAACTTGACGAGGACAATAAGCGGTTAGTAATCCGGGGTGACATCAAGCAATGGAATCAAATGCTTGCCGAGGCCGCGCGCGACGCCGGCGTGGGACATGGGGACGGTTCTCGTGTCCCATTTAATCATCAAACCCTTCCCCGGTAAAATCAATCATTTGCGTGCGCCTCCTTGTGCTGTCATAAAATTGTGCGTTGTCATTGCAAACATATAATTGTACTATATTCCGGAAAAACCCTTGACAATGTATACACGTCAGTATATACTTTTGCAGAGGTGGTTATTATGCTAACAACAAAAATTTTTAGAAGCGGCAATAGTCAAGCCGTTCGCATCCCTAAAGAGTACCGTGTTGACGGCGATGAAGTTATGATCGTGCAATTGGGTGATTTGATAATATTATGTCCAAAGGGAAAAGAAGATGCACTCTTTTTTTCAAGTCTTGGCGGCTTTACGGATGATTTTTTTGAATCTATTACGCAGGCAAGACAAGAAAATAACCCGGATATTCCGATGGAACCGTTATGAAGTATATGCTTGACACAAACACATGTGTATTCCTGATGAAAAATAACGCAAATGTCGTAAATCAATATAAGAAAAAGAAAGCTTCAGGGATCGTTATTTCATCAATTACTTTGGCGGAGTTATACTATGGCGTCTATAATAGCGCCAGTGTTGAGAAAAATGCCACAAATCTGACTAAGTTCATGTTGGGCATAGCGGCACTTAAATTTAATGATTACGCGGCTATAGAATATGGTAAGGTCAGAGCTCTTCTACGGAGAAAAGGAACCCCGATAGTTCCGCTGGATTTGCTGATCGCCGGTCACGCGAAGTCTAAAGGACTAATCATTGTCACAAACAACGTTCACGAGTTTGGGCGAGTAGATGGGCTTGTAGTTGAAGATTGGACGGTATAAAACCTACAAAAGCGAAGAAAATCGAGTTAAACTGTTATCAGCTTTTCTATTGCTTCTACTGTCCAATAATGGTTGGGACGTATTTGTTGTCCGGCTTCATCTTTTACGAACAGAATTTCCGGCCGGGTGGTATTATCAACGAGCCGAAATACATCGCTCAACACCAATAGTTTTGATATATTAACGAGAGCTTTTGTGTATCGACTGCGGATTTTGTCGGGCGGGACACTATGACCGCCCGATATTTCACGGCTTTTTACGCGAAACACATTCAATTCCGGGTCTGCCGTCAAAACAAATATGCCCTCAATGTGAAACCCGGCGTCTTTTGCGCGGGAAAGCAAGTCAAGATTACGCTCTGTTGAGAGAACGGTCTCGAAAGTGAAAGAGCGTCGCTGTGAAAAACATAATTCACGCAAACACTCTGCTTCCTGCGCGGCTTCGAGGTCGGGACACCCCCGCATTGCCTTGATGTCATCGGCATTGATGTAAAGCCCGGCTTTTTCCCAAGCCTGTGTCACGGTACTTTTGCCTGAACCATTTGGCCCCGCAAAGACGATTATTTTCGGGGCGTTAATCAATGTCATACACCCTCCTGCCGTCAGGATATTCAAGGAAAGGGCGATTCTGCAAGTCATCATATAATGCGACAGGCGAGCCGGACGATTTAACAGCGGAAACCTTCGCGTTTACAGCTTCTCGCATACGACGTTCAATCGGGTCACCGCTTAACTCAAGCGCGAAAGGGATTGCTCTCGAACGCGCCACTTGCGCCAAAAAAATGTTTATACCCGTACTCATATTCATTCCGAGCGCAGCAAACACCGCCTCGGCTTGTTTTTTTGTAGCACTATCAACACGGACGTTGAGCCTTGTTTCAGTCATAAAACACCTCCATATTTTTATCCCATTATACGCCCAATGGGAGTATGACGTCAAGCAATTTTCAAAAAACACAAGAAGGTAGAAGCCCGTTCCCCTGCTTTGTATTGAAATGCAAAGATTAAACCGGAATGCAAAGCAGTGGAATCGTTCACTTAACAAGTAAATTTCGTATTTCATTTTCTTTTGCGCCGTGCTATAGTGTGACAATGATAATATATGGCGTGATGCACACAATGAGTATAAGGAGTTGAACTCATGGTTATCACAAAAATCCAGCTAAAAAACTGGAAGAACTTTGGCGATGTAGATGCTGTATGCGGCAAGAGAGTTTTTTTGATTGGTCCCAATGCATCCGGCAAGTCAAATTTTCTTGATGCTTTACGCTTTTTGCAAGAGGTTACACAGGACGGTTTGACAAAAGCTGTGGACGCTCGCGGAGGGATGAAAGCTGTGCGGTATCTTTGCGCTCGCAGGCAGTCCGATGTAAAAATCGCCGTTACATTGGATGAAAAATGGGAGTATGGGCTCTCCTTCACTACCGAAAACGGCAAGAGCAAACCAATAATTACTGAAGAGTACGTTTTTCTCACGGAAAACGGCGAGAAAAAAAAGCTACTGGAGCGGCCAAGTGACGATGATGAGAATGATGTGGAACGATTGACTCAGACGGCCCTTCAACAAGTAAACGCAAACAAGGAATTTCGCATCATTGCCGATTACTTTGAGTCTATTGAATATAGACACATACTACCTCAGTTGGTGCGGGACCCTAAGGGATTTTCACCCTCACCGGTCAAGAATGATCCCTTTGGCAGGGATCTCGTAATGCAAATCTGGAATACCCCTGCCGCTACGCGTAGTTCTCGTCTTAAGAAAATCAATGATGCGTTGACAATAGCTGTACCGCAGCTCAGCAATTTGTCTGTGGAACAAGACACATCAACAGGGATGCCTCATTTGGTCGTGAAATATAAACATTGGCGTCCCAACGCCGGTTATCAGAAAGAAGACTCTTTTTCAGACGGTACTTTAAGGTTGCTTGCGTTATTATGGTCGATTTTTGCTGCGAATGGACCACTCTTGTTAGAAGAGCCCGAACTGTCTTTACATGAGGAAATTATAAGGCAGTTGCCGAGTATTTTTGCTCGCTTAGATAAAAGCCGAAAAAAGCAAACTAGACAGATTTTTGTTACAACGCATGCTGAGGCAATGTTGTCCATGCCCGGAATAGGCGCTAACGAAGTATTACGCTTTGAACCGGGCAATGAAGGTACCATAATCCGTACTCCTGACGAACAAGATATTCAACTGATTGAAGAAGGGCTTAGTGTTGCGGAGGTACTGTTTCCTAAAACCCGCCCCGCTAACATCGATCAACTGGCGCTTTGGTAATTATTATGATTATAAATCTATTAGCCGAAGGGTATATTGAAGAGTTCGTTGCGTCACGTCTGTTGCCGTTTTGCGGTCATGAAATAGGGGTAGTCTACGGAAAGCAATGCAGTAATTATGTTCGGAAAAAAGCATCATATTTCCGCTTTAAGGCGACAAATGAAACCGGTGTTTTGGTTCTAACTGATTTTCGTGATACCGGAACAGCTTGTATACCTGACGCGCTTGAGGAGTATGTGTTAGGCAAATTACCTTTTCCACCTAAAACATTTTTGTGCCGTTTCGCGGTTAGTGAAATTGAAAGTTGGTTATTGGCTGACCGCGAAGGGATGGCAAAATTTCTTGGTGTCGCAACTTCCCGACTGCCACATCACCCGGAAAAAGAGGAGTATCCTAAAAAAACTTTAGTCAAATTAGCGTGTTCTTCCAGAGTGAAAAGGATTCGTAATGGTCTTGCGCCACCTCCGGGTCACCGTGCGGAAGTTGGTCCGGAGTATACGGTCCTATTACACGAGTTTATTAGAAATTCGTGGGATATTGAGTCCGCTATGAGTCGGTCCGAGAGCTTGAAGCGCTGCGTACACAGACTACAGACTTTATAAGTCCAAGTTGATGTTAATGATTGTGTTCGGAGGCGGGACGATATAATTTGAAAAAGCACATGTCGAGGCTTTTGGGTTGCTGTGCAATAGTAACGTCCGTGTGAACCGTAACCGTGGGCTTTTCCCCGTAAATATATTTCCAAAACCCCTTGATAATGCACAAATCCTATGATAGTATAACTCCCGTGAAAGGCCATACCAAGGGCCGCAGCGACCGTGAGGTGTTGACGCACCGCACGGCGTATGTAGGGACACGTTAAACAAGATGCCTACAAACACGGGAAATCCCCGCCGCTACAGCTAAGTCAGTATACCCGATAATCCGGGTTCATTCAAGCTGATTTTGCCGTAGTTGTGGTTATGTTTTTTCGTAAAAACGCTGAAAATGTATATTTCAAGCGCGTAGGCAAGGTAGTTTTACCCCTGCGCGCTTTTTGATTTGGCCTTCCGAAAAGCCTCTTGGGGCGCGGCTTCGCGCCCCGGAGGATGAAAATCGGAGGATATTAGCAGAACAAGTTGCGGAAAACTATAAATGGTGCGGTAGCGCATACAAAATCTAACAGGAGCATTCTTACATTGAACATAAACAACAAAAATCTATGCGCAAGCTGTTTTGCAGAAACCGGGGAGGGGCAGGCGGCTTGCGCTGTCTGCGGCTATAATGAAGCCGTAGAAAGTGCGTATCCTACTGCCCTGCCCGTAGGCACAATCCTTTTGGGGCGGTACATCATCGGCAGGGTGCTTGGTAAAGGCGGCTTCGGCATTACCTACCTCGCTTATGACAGCATGGAGGATCAAAAAGCGGCGGTCAAAGAATATCTGCCTGATACGCTCACGCATAGAAACGCCGGGGAAACGACGGTGTCTACAGTCGCCGGTAACAAAGAAGATGCTTTCCAAAAAGGCGCGGAGAAATTCTATGAAGAAGCGCAGATGGTTTCCCGCTTCAATGGTAATCCGGGCCTTATTTGGGTTTACAAGTTTTTCCACGAAAATAACACCGCCTATTTCGTTATGGAATACCTCGAAGGCAGCGACCTCAAAGACTACATAGCCAAAAACGGCGGGACTTTAAGTGAAAAACAAGTCCTGGACGTGGTTATCCCGCTGATAGATTCACTGATTATAGTCCACAGTATCGGCGTTTTACATAGGGACATTTCCCCTGACAATATCTACATGACTACCGACGGTAAGATTAAGCTTTTAGACTTCGGCGCGGCGCGTCAGGTGCTTGGCGAGGCTTCAAAGAGCCTGTCGGTAATCTTAAAGCAAGGTTTCGCGCCTATCGAGCAATATCAGACAAGAGGTAAGCAGGGTCCGTGGACGGATATTTACGCTCTCGGGGCCACTATATATTACTGCTTAACCGGAAAAGTCCCCGAAGCGCCGATGGATAGGTTGGAAGAAGATAATCTCATCATGCCGGAGGGCATTTCGGAGGGACTTTCTCAAATAATGCAAAAAATGCTGGCGGTTCGCGCTAACGGGCGTTATCAAAGTGTGATGGATCTGAAAAACGACATGATAACGCATGGACTGCTTGGAGGCGAAGCGGCTTTAATACAATCCACCGCTCATGACATCCCCGCAACCGCCGCCGCACAGCAAATCCCTACATCGTCGGGCAGCTACCCTGCGGGACATAGCACTCCAATGCCGATTGGCACATCAGCGCAATTACCTGTCTCGCAAGGAGGTTACCCGGCGGGATATGATGCCTCAATGGCAACCGGCACGTCAGCGCAACTGCCTGTCCCGCAAGGAGGTTTCCCCGCAGGGTATGGCGTCTCTTATACGCAGAACATCGCGGCAAACCGGCGCGGACTTGGGGCATGGATAAAAGCAAACAGGCTAGCAACAACATTTATTGCCCTAAGTATTGCCATAGTTAATATCATGATTGTGTTCTTTCTATTTAATTCCGGCAATAACGACCAGGGCCCGCCTGCCGGAGGGAACTTACCCGCAATAACCCCCGGCGGCAATCAAACAGCGGAACCTGCGCCGATTGAAACAGGCACTCCAAATAGCGAGACGCCGCCGCCTATCGCTCCTCCGGCTATCGGAAGCACGACGTGGGTCGGGCAGTGGGCGTCTGAAGGTCTTACCGTTTCCGTTGAGCTTGCTTTCAACAACAACGGAGAGTTCTATCTGCTGTTTCATCTTGGAGACCAGGCGGCTTATTACAATGTATCCGAAGGGACATATGCCGTGCATGACTCCGTGTCCGGCATCGATATATATGTGGACTTAGATCGTTTTATAACATTCGACGGTTCAAGTTTCGATGTTGAAAACGATTTACGCGAAACAGACATCTTTGTGCTTGACGATGATATCTTAACCATCAATACGGGAGATGACAAGATACCTCTTGTGCAAGGCGGGCGCAGCGGGATATGGGCATTTGGGCGCGAACCCGACATACCCACGGAGTACCCCGCGCCGGAATTTGTACCATACATCGGAGAGGACACGGATGAGCGGGCTGCGCTTGCATTGTATGAGGACGTACCCGATTATGGCAATTTGTACTATCTCGATTTAGCGAAGCATGATATTTTAATCGGTGACGACAATCCCCTTATTTATGAAACCGGCGCTATTGTATACACTTATATGTTCACCGATGCTGTACTACATGTAAGCGATTACATGCAATTTCTCTCGTCAATAGGCTATGTGTTTTGGGAAAGCGGCCTCACCTATGCGGATGGCTGGTTTTTCATTATTTATGCTAAAAATGAAACCTGTGTGATGATTTTTTATCCGGATGATATTAATTTGGATTACGCGGACAATTACTTTTTAAATATCCAAATTCTCACTAAAGACGATTTTGAAAGCAAGTATCCAAACAGATTAAGCTAAACAAAGCCCCATACATGGCAGCGCGAAACAGCTAACGAAAAAACAAAATGTCGGATATTGCAGGCCACGCCCGCAATGGCTGTACGACAGAAAGGAATTAACAAAATGGCAATGCGACAATGTTCCGGCGGTCATGTGTACGATGACCAAGTAAACCCCGTCTGCCCCTATTGCGCTGGAAGCGAAAACGTGGGGGTGGCAAGGCCGCTCGGCGGTATGGAAGCCCCGGCTTTCCCAAAAACGGCGCCTTTGGCAAACAACCCCGCTGCGTTTCCGAAAACTTCCCCCGTGGCGAGCTCGGTCATCCCCAAAACCGCACCGCTTGATAACCCTGAGACAAACAAGACGATGGCGCTTAATCTCAACGAAAAGGGCATCGACCCTGTGCGTGGCTGGTTAGTCTGTATCGACGGCAAGAAGAAAGGTAAAGACTTTCGGATTTGCGGCGAAAAGAGCTATATCGGGCGGCTTAAGTCCAACGATATTTGCCTCGATTTTGACGATCATATTTCAAAAGAGGCTAACGCCATCATCAGCTATGACAGCCGCCACAACAAATTTTTCATACAGCAGAGCGAGGGGAGGAACAATGTCTATGTGAGCGAAAACCTTTTGCTGACGCCGGTCGAATTAAAAGACTACGATTTAATTGAGATTGGAACGACAAAGCTGATTTTCCGCTCATTATGTGGCGATGCGTTTATTTGGGAGTAATACTGTATTTACAGAGTTTTGAAAGGCCACTATTGCCATGTTCGGACGAAAAAAGAAGAAAAACAAAAAAAGAGAAATCGGCGACCAAAATGCCGAAGATGTAGTAGAAACAGCTCAGATAACGCAGCATGGCGTTAGTATGAGCATTGACGAGGACGCTTTTCTAACCGTCAAAACCGGCAACAGTTCGCACCCCGGAGCAAGGGAATATCAGGAGGATTCTTTCGGCTGGTCCGCGATTTTTGATGGAGATATTGTCAGCGAAAAAGGCTTTGTCGCGGTTTTGGCGGACGGTATGGGCGGGCTTGAAAGCGGCGCCGAAGTTTCCGGCTATGTGGTTTCATCCTTCATTACAATGTTTGACGCTATATACCATAACGCACCGTTTCCTCCGCAACTTGAAAGCATCGCTATGAAAATAAACGATGAGATTTGCAAAAATTTTATCAAGGATAATAAAAGCGGGGCGGGTTCCACATTGGTGGCGGCTTTTGTCTATAAGGCAAAGCTTTATTGGCTTTGCATCGGCGACAGCCGCTTGTATCTTTTGCGAAACGGCATGATGTATGTCGCTAATGAAGACCACGATTATTTCAATCAGCTTCTATCCGACAATTTGTCGAACAGCATGAGCATTGAGGAAATATCCGCCGACGTCCAAAAAGACAGGCTTACAAGCTATATAGGAAGCGAAGAACTGAAATATATCGACGCGAACAAAATCGGCTTTTCGCTTCGCAAAGGAGACACGATTATTTTATGCTCGGACGGTATTTACAACGGAATTACCGACGCCGAAATAATACGTTTACTCGGCGAGTACGAGCCGCAAAAAGCAAGCGAAGAAATAGCGGCGGCTGTGCTTTCAAAAAACATTGCGGGACAGGACAACCTGACCATTATGGTTATCAAATTTGAATGAGTTAAAAATGGTTTGAGAAAGAGGCAAAGTTATGTTAAACAAAGTTATGTTAAAAAAAGTAATCTTAACAATTTGCGCGGTATGCCTAATGGCGCTGATGCTGCTGCCTTTGTCTGCTTGCGGCATAATAACCGCGAGTGGACCGGGGTCTGCTGAAGCTGCCAAGGACAGCGTTGTGTTCATCTATGCGGAAACTTCTACGTCTGCGTCGAGGGGGTCAGGATTTGCTATTGGCGAGCTCGGAGCGCCTGTTCAGTACATTGTCACAAACGCCCATTGTGTGTTGGATAGCCACGGGAATTATGCAAGTGTTACGGTGTATTTTTCGGTAGCGGCCAACAATTATATGATAGCTGAAATACTTTGGGTGGATGCGGAAAGAGACTTAGCAGTCTTAAGACTTCCGGAGCCTACCACGGAGAGATCTGCGGCTGTCCTTTGCCCTGAGGAGAAAATCAATCTATCCGGTGAGTTTTACGCTCTGGGTTATCCCGCTGCGACGGACTTTGCTGATGATTTCAGAGCCTTTGACAAAAGCAGCATCGCAATAACAAGAGGCGGCATACAACGGAAAACAAGGGTGTTTAATACAGATGTGTACCTGCTTGACCTCGCCATACACGGGGGAAATTCGGGCGGTCCCCTGGTCAACTCGAAAGGGGAGATTGTCGGTATAAATACATTTGGCGTGACCGACCCGAATTCAGGCGTTGAAGCCTTGTACGCCGTCACTATTGATGAACTGATCCGCAACATGAGAAGCGGCATACCCTACACGGCAGTAGGCGATGTCAATGTCTCGATGGTCATTGTTCTGGCAGCTATTATCGTCGGCGTACTTATTGTGACAGCCATTATATTTGCCATAATGGGCAAAAAGAAAAGCAGGCTCTCCCCCGCCGCTGCGGGCGCTTACGCTCCGGGAGTTCATGCCCCACCCGCCTACGCTCCGCCGGTACAGGCAGCCGCGCCGCACGGCAACACAGTCCCTGTCGTCAAGACCTATATAATTGGCATTAGCGGTGCATTTGCCGGCAGGAAGTTTGAAGTTGGCAATAAAATCATAATTGGCAGAGACAGCAGCAAATGTGCCGTCGCTTTCTCCCTTGACACGGCGGGCATAAGCGGCATTCATTGCGAAGTCACCTTTGACGGCTCTACGGCTTACTTGAGGGATTTAGGTTCGTCTTATGGAACCTTTATAGCGCACGGGAACAGGAAACTTGAGCCGAAAGTGCCTGTCAGATTGAGCGTCGGCGAAAGGTTTTATGTCGGCAGCGCGGATAATACATTTGAGTTTACCATGTAGGTTAAATTAGAAGGTGGGCGTTTTTGATGTTCGACATATACTCCTACACGAATAAAGGCGGCAGAGCTTACAACGAGGACTTTTGCGGGTTTTGGCAGGAACAGGGCAAAGGCGCGTTCGTTTTAGCCGACGGGCTTGGCGGACACGGTCACGGCGAGGACGCGTCGATGCTGGCGGTAAACTATGCCCTAAATACTGCGCGGCAAAACTTTGACGCGGGCGACCGCGCATTGCTTGACTTGTTAGACGGCGCGAATATGTCTGTCATCGAGCGGCAACGCGCCGATCCAACGCTCTTAAATATGCGAACGACCATTATAATGGGCTTTTTTTCCGGCGAGGCGTTCAAATATTGCGGAGTGGGCGACAGCCGGGCGTATTATTTCAAAAACGGTTGCATCTACGCGCAGTCAAAAGACCACAGCGTTCCGCAAATGGCCGTAGATTTAGGCGAAATCACCGCCGAGGAAATCCGATGCCACGACGATAGGTCAAAGCTGCTAAAGGTACTCGGGGATACGGAGGAGCTTAACATAAAGAAAGTGGAACCGGAAATCAAAATAGAAAGCGGCGATGCTTTTTTGCTGTGTTCCGACGGATTTTGGGAATTCGTGTTTGAAGTCGAAATGGAATTTGACCTGATAAAATCCGTATCGGCAAAAGAGTGGTGCGATTTTATGTGCAAGCGCCTAATACGCCGCGTGACAGGCAATAATGACAACTATACTGTGCTGTGCGGGATTTGGGCAGATTGATGGCTTGAACAAAGCCTTGCAAACAACTCAAGTTTCGCAGTTGCGAAACTTGAGAGGGATTAGGTAGTTAGGGAATAGGGATTAGTAGGAAATTTGAAGGTTAAATTATAGGATTATAGGGAGGATATCGTTATGGGATTTTGGGTACCGGCAAAAAGGGTTATTTCGACACCAAGAGACTATACTTTGGAGGAAGTATGCAATACGCTTAATCAATATGGCGGGTTTCCTTCTGAAGCCATCATTGGCGGCGTCGCCGGTTCAAAGGGCGTCTATCTCTTGACATACAAATCCATGGATGTATGGCTCAGAGTGCAAAAAGGAAAAATCACCGTCACCGGCAGGCAAATGCCGAAAGCAAGCAATATTGTAGGCGGAGTCGTCGGCGGAATCGTGGGCGGTCTCCACAAATCCGCGACATGGGACGGATATTTCGGTTCGCAGCAGTACAAAGCAGACGACATTGTACTCGCCGTCGCCGGTAAAGCTGAACAGTTTTTCGGTATGCAGCAACCTTACGGGCAGGCTGCACCGCAACACCAGCCGCCGGCGCAATATCAGCCACCGGCGCAATATCAGCCACCGGCGCAATATCAGCCACCGGCGCAAGATCAACCACCGGCGCAAGATCAGCCGCCGACGCAATATCAGCCACCGGCGCAAGATCAACCACCGGCACAACAGGCAGGTGCGCAGCCATTCGGACAGCAGCCTTACGGCCAGGCCGCCGCGTATGACCCGGCGCAGGTCCCGTATGGGAACCCGAAAAAATCCTATGCCGGTGTAATTACCGTATGCATCGCAGCGGCAGTGTTCGTGGCGCTTTTAGCCGCGCTCATCATCTGGTCGCCCTGGAACAATAGCAATGACGGCGCGAGAGAGGGCTCCGGCGGCCAGATATCGCAGCCGCCCGCTGCGAGTCCGCCGGATTCCGCCCCTCCGCCCGCTACGAGTCCGCCGGATTCCGCCCCTCCGCCCGAATCTAACATGAGCATCGTTGGAATATGGGGCGCAAATTACGAAGGTGACGCGGTCGAAGTCGGTTTCGATTCCGCCGGAGCATACTACATGATTATCTACACCCCCGACGACCTTGAAACCCTGACATACTCATATGTGTATGCCTTCGAAGGCACTTACGCATTGACAAGCGACGGAGATGTGGAACAAACACCTTTGTGGGTAGCCTATTACGATTATGAGACGTATGGCAAAGAGTCGTATGCCAACATAGAAGAAATGCTGCCCATGGACTTTACCTTCAACAACAATTCCGTTGCCTTGTCGATGGAAGGAGATTTTATTGTACTGGATAATGTGCAACCCTCGGGACTGTGGGATTTCAACATGGCAGCGTCATTCACAGGATCGCAGAGCCAAGGGGAGCAGAGCCAGGGGGAGCAGAGCCTGCTTGTCGGTAAGTGGAATCAAGGCTCGGGAGACGCAATTTACTACTTCTTAAACTCTGTGGAAGTAGAGTTTTTCGCACCCAACTCCGACGGCATAGCGCTTGTATATGATGATTACGACGAATGGGGAGAGTGGTATGTAACCCCCACCGGAATTTTAGTGATAACCGGGGAAAACTATGCGGAGTCGTATGGCGTTGTCGAGCTAAATTTCGAAATAAACGGAGACGTTTTGCGCTTAACAGATACAGACGGCGACACAAGAGAGTTCAGAAGAGGATAACGGGGTAGGCAAAAATTGATCCAACTCGCTACGCTCGGGGATTCAGTGGGAGATTGGACTCCCACTGAATCCGCAGCAAGCTGCGGTTTCAATAGGTGGCTTCGCATTATG